>Ga0190275_10000966_pt1 | contig 22445 bp, 21 predicted proteins | sample Popmic550T_FD_133745 | JGI IMG/M metagenome (GOLD analysis project Ga0190275, IMG submission 133745) | Populus adjacent soil microbial communities from riparian zone of Yellowstone River, Montana, USA - 550 T | ecosystem: Environmental > Terrestrial > Soil > Riparian zone > Trees stand | place...
GATCCGGACATCTTGTCCCGCTACTTCACCACCGGCGGCGCGAAGGGGCGCCTCGAAACGGGCGCGACCGTCACCTGGGACTTTCACGACTTTCCGGGCGCCTTTCCGGTTGAGGTGGCCGAGTTAATTCCCGACCGGAAGATCGTGCTCAGGTGGGAGGCCTATGAAGGTCCGCCTCCGGACGCCGGCGGCGATATCCCGACCGAGGCCACCGCCGGGTACCAGACGACGGTGACGATGGAATTCGAGCCAAAGGGCGACGACCGGACGCTCGTCATCATCGCCGAGGAAGGCTGGCGGCAAACCGAACGCGGCCTGCAGGGCAGCTACGGCAACTGCCAAGGCTGGGCGCAAATGCTCTGCGCGATGAAGGCCTGGGTGGAGCATGGCATCAATTTGCGCGAGGGCTTCTACAAATAGCGGCCGGTTTGCCACCGCGCCCGCCCGCGCATAAGAACCGAGCATGGGCACGACCATCGAAGAGTTCGAACGGCGCCGCGAGCAGGCGCGCCTGGGCGGCGGCGAGAAGAGGATCGCGGCGCAGCACGCCAAGGGCCGCCTGACTGCGCGCGAGCGGCTGACCGCCTTGCTCGATGTCGATTCGTTCGAAGAATATGACATGTATGTCGAGCATAATTGCGTCGATTTCGGCATGGAGGATCAAAAATTCCCCGGCGACGGCGTCGTCACCGGTTCGGGCACGATCAACGGCCGGCTGGTGTTCGTCTTCGCCCAGGATTTCACCGTCTTCGGCGGCTCCTTGTCGGAGCGCCACGCGCAGAAGATCTGCAAGGTGATGGACATGGCGATGAAGGTCGGCGCGCCGGTCATCGGCCTCAACGACAGCGGCGGCGCCCGCATCCAGGAAGGCGTCGCGAGCCTCGCCGGCTATGCCGAAGTCTTCCAGCGCAACGTCCTCGCGTCGGGCGTGATCCCGCAGATCAGCCTGATCATGGGCCCCTGCGCGGGCGGCGCGGTCTATTCGCCGGCGATGACCGACTTCATCTTCATGGTGAAGGATTCAAGCTACATGTTCGTCACCGGCCCCGACGTGGTCAAGACCGTCACCAACGAGGTGGTGACGCAGGAAGAGCTTGGCGGCGCCGTCACCCACACCACCAAATCGGGAGTCGCCGACGTCGCCTTCGAGAACGATATCGACGCGCTGCTCGCGACCCGCGACTTCTTCGATTTCCTGCCGCGCTCGAACCGCCACGATCCGCCCGAGCGGCCCTGCCACGACCCCTGGGACCGGAGCGACGACAGCCTCGACACCTTGATCCCGGACAGCGCGTCCACCCCCTACGACATGCACGAGCTGATCCGAAAGGTGCTCGACGACGGCGACTTCTTCGAGCTCCAGCCGGCCCATGCCGCCAACATCATCACCGGTTTCGGCCGGGTCGAGGGCCGCACCGTCGGAATCGTCGCCAACCAGCCGATGGTTCTTGCCGGCTGCCTCGACATCGCCAGCTCGAAGAAGGCCGCCCGGTTCGTGCGCTTCTGCGACGCGTTCGACATTCCCATCCTGACATTCGTCGACGTCCCCGGCTTCCTCCCGGGCGTCGCGCAGGAGCATGGCGGAATCATCAAGAACGGCGCCAAACTGCTCTTCGCTTATGCCGAGGCGACCGTCCCCAAGATCACCGTCATCACGCGAAAAGCCTATGGCGGCGCCTATGACGTGATGGCCAGCAAGCATTTGCGCGGCGACCTCAATTACGCCTGGCCGACCGCCGAGATCGCGGTGATGGGCGCCAGGGGCGCGGTCGAGATCATCTTCCGCAAGGACATAGGCGACCCCGAGAAGATCGCCGAGCGCACGGCCGAATACGAAGCCCGGTTCGCCAACCCCTTCGTGGCGGCATCGAAGGGCTTCATCGACGAAGTGATCATACCCCATTCCACGCGCCGCCGGATCGCGATGGGCCTACGGAAGCTCAGGGACAAGCAGCTCGAAAATCCGTGGAAAAAGCACGATAATATTCCGCTATGAGCAGGCGGACACTGGAAAGGCGGAGAGCGGCGAGGGAGCGGTGGCCCAATCTTGCCAACCTGCTCACCTGCTACTTCAACCAGGACTATAATCTTCTCTACGGGTCCATCGGCGGCGCCTTCGCAGCCGCCATGGCGGAAGCGCCGCTTGAGCTGCGGCGCACGATGCTGCGAGAATGGCGCGATTGGCAGGCCGTTGAGGGCCTCAACAATGAAGACCTGCGCCGCTTCGTCAATGACGGCTTCGGCGTCGACCTTTACTTCAAGAAGCCTCTGGATGCCCGTAACTTCATGAATCGCGTCTATGATGAGATGATCGCGTCTGTGCGGGCGGAAACCGGAAGGCAGGGCGATGCCGCGCCCTGAGGATTTGCTCGTCGGCTTGGTCGCGCTGGCGCTGTTGCCGCTGATCGCGCTGCGTATCTGGCGCGGGGTGCGGGACGGGCGGATGCCGATCTACCGCGCCTATCATGACCGCGCGGATTCCCCCGCGAAGTTCAACGTCCTGCTCGCGCTGAATGCGGTCGCGTTCCTGCTGGTCGCGCTGGCGGCGGCGGACCTGCTGCTCGGCCTCGGCCTCAGGGAGCGGTTGTGGCCGTGATCCGCATCGCCGCAGCCGTGATCGTCGATGTGAGTGGGCGCACGCTGCTGGTGCGCAAGCGAGGCACTGAGGCGTTCATGCAGGCTGGCGGCAAGCTCGGCGCGGGGGAGGCTGCGGAGGACGCGCTGCGGCGCGAGCTGCTGGAGGAGCTGGGCTGCGATCTTGCCGGGGCGCCGCGCCCGCTCGGCCGGTTCAGCGCGCGGGCGGCCAATGAGGCGGGGCTCATGGTCGAGGCGGAGCTGTTCGCGGTCACCCTGGCCGGGGAGATCCGGCCCGCCGCCGAGATCGAGGATGCGATCTGGCACGATCCTGACGATCTCGATTCGATCATCCTCGCGCCGTTGACGCGCGACCATGCTTTGCCGCTCGCGCGCGATCTCAGGAGACGGACATGAAGCTCGGACGGCTCAACCATGTCGGCGTGGCCACGCCATCGATCGAAGCGAGCGTCGCGCTCTATCGCGATCTGCTCGGCGCGACGCACATCCACGACGCCTTCGATCTGCCAGCACAGGGCGTCAGGGTCTGTTTCGTCGATACGCCGAACAGCCAGATCGAGTTGATCGAGCCGCTGGGCGAGGCCTCGCCTCTGCACAATTTCCTCGCGAAAAACCCGGCGGGCGGGCAGCATCATGTCTGCTTCGAGGTGCCCGACATTCACGAAGCCAAGGACTGGTTCGAGGCCAAGGGCGCAAGGGTTCTCGGCGAGCCGCGCATCGGCGCGCACGGGACGCCGGTTATCTTCGTGCATCCCAGGGATATGGGCGGCGTGCTGGTCGAGTTGATGGAGACGCCGAAGAGCGGCGAGCATTGACTTTTTTCGTTCCCCGGCGAAGGCCGGGGCCCAGGCGGCGCTCCCGCGCCGTTCTTTATCTTGGACTGGACCCCGGCCTTCGCCGGGGAACGAGTGAATGACCGGGAAGAAACCCACGAAAGCCGACTGGAACGCCGCCGCCGCCAAGGAGGTGCGCGGCAAGGACCTCACGTGGCGCACGCCCGAGGAGATCGACGTGCGCCCGCTCTACACGGCGCAGGATGTCGCCGAGCTCGATCCCGGCCTGCCCGGCTTCGCGCCGTTCACGCGCGGGCCCTATGCCTCGATGTATACCGGCCGCCCCTGGACGATCCGGCAATATGCCGGCTTCTCCACCGCCGAGGATTCCAACGCCTTCTACCGCCGCAACCTCGCCGCGGGGCAGAAGGGCCTCTCGGTCGCCTTCGATCTCGCCACCCATCGCGGCTATGACAGCGACCACCCCCGCGTCGTCGGCGACGTCGGCAAAGCGGGGGTGGCGATCGACACGCTCGAGGACATGAAGATCCTGTTCGACGGCATCCCGTTGGGCGAGATGTCGGTCTCGATGACGATGAACGGCGCCGTCCTGCCGGTCCTGGCCTTCTACATCGTCGCGGCGGAAGAGCAGGGCGTTTCGCAGGCCGAGCTGACCGGCACGATCCAGAACGACATTCTGAAGGAGTTCGCGGTCCGCAACACCTATATCTACCCGCCCGCGCCCTCGATGCGGATCGTCGCCGACATCATCCAATATTGCTCGGCCAACATGCCGAAATTCAACTCGATCTCGATCTCGGGCTATCACATGCACGAAGCCGGGGCGACGGCGGTGCAGGAGCTCGCCTTCACGCTGGCCGACGGTATGGACTATGTCCGCGCGGCCGGCGCCAAGGGGCTCGACGTCGACGCCTTCGCGCCACGGCTCAGCTTCTTCTTCGGCATCGGCATGAACTTCTTCATGGAAGTCGCCAAGCTGCGCGCCGCGCGGCTCCTGTGGCACCGGATCATGGACGGATTCGGCGCCAGAACCGAGAAATCGAAGATGCTGCGCACCCATTGCCAGACGTCGGGCGTGTCGCTGACCGAGCAGGATCCTTATAACAACGTCATCCGGACCACGATCGAGGCGATGGCGGCGGTGCTCGGCGGCACCCAGAGCCTGCACACCAACAGCTTCGACGAAGCGGTCGCCTTGCCCACCGACATTTCCGCGCGGATCGCCCGCAACACCCAGTTGGTGATCGCGGAAGAAAGCGGCATAGCCAACGTGGCTGATCCGCTGGGCGGCTCCTTCTATGTCGAGGCGCTGACCGCCGAGCTCGCCGACAAGGCCTGGGCGCTGATCCAGGAGGTGGAGGGCCTTGGCGGCATGACCCGGGCGGTCGCCACCGGCATGCCCAAGCGCCGCATCGAGGAGGCCGCCGCCGAGCGCGCCGCGCGGGCCGACCGCGGCGAAACCGTCATCGTCGGCGTCAACCGCTACCGGCTCGAGGAGGAAGCGCATCTCGACATCCTCCAGATCGACAATGCGAAGGTCCGCGCCGGCCAGATCGCCCGGATCGAGAAGACCCGCGCCGGCCGCGACGAGGCCGGGGCCGGGGCCGCGCTCGATGCGCTGCGCGAAGGCGCCGAAGGCGATTCCAACCTCCTCGCGCTCTCGATCCAAGCCGCGCGCGCGCGCTGCACGCTCGGCGAAATCTCGCTCGCGCTCGAGGACGTGTTCGGCCGATACGCCACGGTCCCGACTCCGGTTGAGGGCATATACGGCGCCGCCTGGGCCGACGATCCGGCCTGGGGGCGCGCGCAGGACGGCGTCGGCGCGGTCGGCAACCGGCTCGGGCGCAAGCCCCGGATGCTGGTCGCCAAGATGGGCCAGGACGGCCACGACCGCGGCGCCAACCTGGTCTCCTCCGCTTTCGCCGATCTCGGCTTCGAGATCGTCCCCGGCCCGCTGTTCCAGACGCCGGAGGAAAGCGCGCGGCTCGCCGTGGAGAAGGGCGTGGACGTGGTCGGCGCCTCGAGCCTCGCCGCCGGCCATAAGACGCTCGTCCCCGAGCTGATCGGCCACTTGCGCGACATGGGCCGGGCCGACATCAAGGTCGTCGTCGGCGGCGTCATCCCCGCCCAGGATTACGACATGCTGCGCGAAGCCGGCGTCCAGGCGATCTTCGGCCCCGGTACCAACCTGGTCGAGGCGGCGGGCGAGATTCTCAAGCTTCTCGGCCACAATCTGCCGCCGCTCGAGGAAGCCGCCGAATAATGTTCGGCAAGATCCTGATCGCCAACCGGGGCGAGATCGCGTGCCGCGTCATCCGCACCGCCAGGCGGATGGGCATCGCGACGGTCGCGGTCTATTCCGACGCCGACGCCCGGGCGCCGCATGTCCGGATGGCGGATGAGGCGGTGCGGCTCGGCCCGCCGCCCGCGTCCGAATCCTATCTCGATGCCGAGTTGATCATCGACGCCTGCAAGACCACCGGCGCCGAGGCTGTGCATCCGGGCTACGGATTCCTCTCCGAGCGCGAGAGCTTCGCCCGCGCTCTGGCCGAGGCCGGCATCGCCTTCATCGGGCCACCGCCCGAGGCGATCGCGGCGATGGGCGACAAGATCGAATCGAAGAAGCTGGCCAAGCAGGCCGGCGTCAGCGTCGTTCCCGGCTTCCTGGGCGAGATCGCCGATACCGACGAGGCGGTCCGGATCGCCGCGGAGATCGGCTATCCGGTGATGATGAAGGCCTCGGCCGGCGGCGGCGGCAAGGGCATGCGGCTCGCCCGCAGCGAGCAGGATGTGCGCGAGGGGTTCGAGGCGACCAGGCGGGAAGGGCTGGCCGGCTTCGGCGACGACCGCGTGTTCATCGAAAAGTTCGTGGAATCGCCCCGCCATATCGAGATCCAGCTGCTCGGCGACCGGCACGGGACGATCCTCCATCTGGGCGAGCGCGAATGCTCGGTGCAGCGCCGCCATCAGAAGGTGGTCGAGGAAGCGCCGTCGCCCTTCGTCACGCCGCAAATGCGCAAGGCGATGGGCGAGCAGGCGGTCGCGCTCGCCCGAGCGGTCGGCTATTTCTCCGCCGGGACCGTCGAGTTCATCGCCGGCGCGGACAAGAGCTTCTACTTCCTCGAAATGAACACGCGGCTCCAGGTCGAGCATCCGGTCACCGAGCAGGTCACCGGCCTCGATCTGGTCGAGCAGATGATCCGCGTCGCCGCCGGGGAGAAGCTCGCCTTCGGCCAGAAAGATGTGGCGCTGAACGGCTGGTCGATCGAAACGCGCATCTACGCCGAGGATCCCTATCGCGGCTTCCTGCCTTCGACCGGCCGCCTGGTCCGCTACCGCGCGCCGCGCGAGAAAGAGGGCGTGCGCGTCGACGACGGCGTCGCCGAGGGCGGCGAGGTCTCGATCTACTACGATCCGATGATCGCCAAGCTGATCACCAGCGGGGCCACCCGCGAGGAAGCGATCGACCGGCAGATCGCGGCGCTCGACGCCTTCCAGATCGAGGGCATCGGCCACAATGTCGATTTCCTCTCGGCGCTGATGCAGCATCCGCGCTTCCGCGCCGGCGAACTCACCACCGGCTTCATCGCCGAGGAATATCCGCAAGGCTTCCGCGGTGCGCCGGCCGACGAGGCGCTGGGCGAGGATCTGGCCGTCATCGCGGCGCTGATCGGCATGGAAGGGGATTTCCAGGCCTGTGCGATCAGCGGCCAGGTGGACGGATCGGTCATGCCGCCGGAGGTCCGCGTGGTTCGCATCGCGGCACACGAGCATTCGATCCGCTTCGACGGCTTCGAAGGCGGCCTGCTGGCCTATGTCGACGAGGGTGAAGGACGCGAAGTGATCGGCCGCTGGCGGCCGGGCCAGCCTTTGTTCAAGGGAACGATCGACGGCCGCGCCCGCATTGTCCAGGTCGGGAGGCTGGGCCGCCGGTGGCGCCTCGCCACGCGCGGCGCCGCGCACCTCGCCGAGGTTCTGCCCGAACATGTCGCCGCGCTCTCGCGCCACATGATCGAGAAGGTCCCGCCCGATCTCTCGAAATTCCTCATCTGCCCGATGCCGGGCCTGCTCGCCGCGCTCCATGTCGCCGCGGGCGACAGGATCGAGGCAGGCCAGATGCTGGCCGTGGTCGAGGCGATGAAGATGGAGAATATCCTGCGAGCCGAAAAGGCCGGTACGGTCATGCGGGTCACGGCAAAGCCCGGCGACAGCCTCGCGGTCGATGCCGTCATTCTCGAGTTCGTGTGAAAGCCCGGAAATAATGCTGCTGCCGCAACGATCTTCGCCCAAGGCCGTTCATCGCACCATGACAAAGCTCTCCATCCCCCTTCGCCTGGCTGCCCTTTCCGGCGCCGCTCTTTCCCTCTTGATCGCCGCGCCCGCATCCGCCCAGGACAATGAAGGCGGAGGCTCGACCGTCACCATCGGCGCCGGCGCGCAGACCTATCCCAAATTCCCCGGCTCCGATTCCTACGGGATCAACCCGCTGCCGATTTTCGGCTTCCGGCGCCAGGGCTCGCCGATGCCGGCCAAGGCACCCGACGACGGATTCGGCTTCGGCATCCTCGGCCGCGACAGCGTGGTCAATTTCGGCCCCGCGCTGCGCTTTCAGGGCAAGCGCGAGGAGGACGATGTCGGGGCCGCGGTCGGCGATGTCGGCATCACCGTCGAGGTTGGCGGCTTCGTTTCGATAACGCCCGTGCGCAATTTCCGAGTCCGTGCCGAGGTCCGGCAGGGCCTTGGTGGCCATCGCGGCCTGGTTGGCGATCTCGGGGCCGATCTCATCGTCCGCGACACGGACAGCTACGTCTTCACGATTGGCCCGCGCGCGCGCTGGGGCGACAGCGACTTTCAGCGCGCTTATTTCGGCGTGACCCCCGCGGTCGCCGGCGCCACCGGCCTCGCGGTCCACAACCCTGGAAGCGGCGTTTACGCGGTCGGCGGCGTCGCCGGCCTGACCCACAGGCTCGGCCGCAACTGGGGCCTGCAGGGATATGTCGGCTACGACCGCCTGGTCGGCGATGCGGCCGACAGCCCGATCGTCCGCGCCTTCGGCTCGCGCGACCAGTTTTCGGGCGGCGCCGGGCTGTTTATCGAATTCAACGTCGGCGGACGCTGACGCTTAGCCGGCGATCAGCTGCGCGACCGGGACGGGGCGCCCGTTGCGGCGCAGCTCGAGGGTGATCCGTGGCGCGCCGGTGCCGGCCCGCCCGATCGGGGCGCCGCGCCCGACATTCTGGCCCGTATTCACGCCGACGCTGCCGAGATCGGTGAGCACGGTCATCCAGCCGGCGCCGTGATCGATGATGACGACATTGCCATAGCGGCGGAACGGCGCGGCATAGACGATCCGCCCGCCCGCCGGCGCGATCACTCGCGCTTCGGCGGCGGTCTCGAAGGTGATGCCGCGGGCGTGGACGCCGCCTTCCGATATCTCCCCGACGCCGGTGACGACGCGGCCCTCGACCGGCAACGAATAAGGCAGGGTTTCCCCCGTCTGGGGCGCCGTTCCGGGAATCGCGGGACGCGGCAGCGGCCCGGGCAGACGGGACAGGCTTGCGGCGACCGCGCTCTGACTGTCACGGGTGCCGATCGCGCTTTGCAGCGCCTGCGCCTCCTCGCCATAAACGAGCGCGCGGTCCGATTGGGTGAGGGCGAGGCCGGTGAGCTGCTGCGACCGGGCGCGATGCGCGGCCTCGAACCCGGCGAGCGCGACGCGGCGCTGGCGTAGCGCCTCGCGGCTGTCGATCAGCCCCTGGCGGGCGCCCTCCGAGCGCGCCCGCAAATCGGCGCTGCGCCGGGCCTCGAGGCGCAAGGCGGCCGTGCGGCGGCGGATTTCCGGCAAAGCGGCGGCGAGCAGCGAGCGGACATGGATGGCGTCGCGGACCGAGCCGGGCTGGATCAAAGCGAGCGCGGCCGGGCGCCGCGTCATCGTCTGCAGCGCCGCGGTCAGGCGAATGATCGGCCCCTGCCGCTGGGCGAGCCGCGCCCGCTGGACCGCCTGTTGCGAAGCGATCAGGGCTATGCGCCGCTCGGCCACGGTCAAATCGGCCTCGGCCGCCTCGATCCGGGCCGCCAGCGCCGCGCTCGCCGCGCGGGCGCGGTCGGCATCGGTCGTGGCGCGGCGCGCCTCGCTGTCGAGCACCTGCGAGCGCTGGGTCGCCACCGCCGCCTCGCGCCGGGCGAGCGCCAGCGCCTCGGCGTCGTTGCCGCGGGCCGCACGCGCCGCCCCGGCCGCTGCGAGGAGGAGGGCGATGATTGCGAGCGGGGCTATCGAACGCATTCCCTAACCTTCGCGATGATAGGGATGGTTGGCAAGGATGCTCGTCGCGCGGAACAATTGCTCGGCCAGCATGACGCGGGCGAACAGGTGCGGCCAGGTCGCCTTGCCGAAGGCGATGAGAAGGTCCGCGCCCGCGCGCTCTTCGTCGCCGAAGCCGTCGGCGCCGCCGATCAGGAAGCGCGCCTCGCGCCTGCCCGCGTCGCGCCAGTGCTCGAGCCGCCTCGCAAACGCCTGCGAGGCCAGCGGCTCGCCTTTCTCGTCGAGCAGGATCGTGACGCTATTTTCGCCCGGCGCCGGCGCCTTGCCGCCGCTTTCGGGCAGTTCGGTGATTTTCACCGGCCAGCTAATGCGCTTGAGGTAGCGTTCGACCAGCTCGGCCTCCGGCCCGCGCCCGATCTTCCCCCGCGCGATGATGTGGAGCAGCAACTATCAGCTTGCGGCGGCGGCCGCGCGTTCGTCGGGCCCGCGCTCCTCGAACGCCCACATCCGCTCGAGATTGTAGAAGCTGCGCACTTCGGGCCGGAACAGGTGCACGATGACGTCGTCGGCGTCGATAAGCACCCAGTCGGCGACCGGAAGCCCCTCGATCCGGACGCCGCGGCCGAGCTCGCGCTTGATCCGCTCGGAGAGCTTCTGCGCCATCGCCGCGACCTGACGAGTCGAGCGCCCGCTGGCGATCACCATATAGTCGGCGATGTTTGATTTCCCACTTAAGGGGATGGAGACGACCTCCACGGCCTTGTCGTCGTCGAGGGAGCGGAGCACGAGGTCATGAAGCGCCTCGGACCGTTCGATGGCTCCGTCACTCGGAGCTTTCGCTATTTGGGGCAAACGACCTCCTTGGCTTGGCTTCCCGCGCGCTCGCCGTCGCGCCGGGCCGGGGATTGAAACGATCTGATGGCGTTTTCGTGCCAATCGGGATTGGCGGCGCGAATGGCGGTTGCAGACGTCCGATCGGGCGGCAATTGAAGCAGCACGAGTGCCGGCGGTCTCCAGTCCGTCCAGTTGCGAGCCATGGCTGCGGGCCGGACGAAGCGACGCAGCCAGCCCCAGGCGGGCGCCTGGCGGGCCTGGGCATCATAGCCCGGCCGCGTCACGACCGCAATCGGAACCAGCGCCGCTATCCTCCGCCAGTCGCGCCAACGGTGGAACTGGGCGAGATTGTCGGCCCCCATCAGCCAGATGAAGCGGCGTTTGGGGAAGCGGCGCAGCAGGAGGGCGAGCGTATCCACCGTGTACACGGTGCCGAGCGCGTGCTCGATCGCGCTCGCGCGGATCGGCGCCCGCCGGGCGGCGCGCCGGGCCGAGGCGAGGCGCGCGGCCAGGGGCGCCATGCCCATCTCCTCCTTGAGCGGGTTGCCCGGCGAGACCAGCCACCAGATTTCGTCGAGCCCGAGCGCTTCCAGCGCCGCCAGGCTGACATGGCGGTGCCCCCGATGGGCCGGGTTGAAGGAGCCGCCAAGAAGGCCGGTGCGCGTCATGCCCGCGCAGATAGCACGCGGTCCTCCGCGGCGCGAATGGCCTCGACGCTGCCGTCCGGCTGGGCCATGATGGGCGAATGATCTCGGGGGTCGAGGGCGCGGGGGACGCGATCACGGGCGGATTGATCGCTGCCGCGGTCGAACCCACCACCGGCGAGGCGCGGGCCCAAGGCGGCAATTGCCTCAATTGCGGCGCGCCGCTGACCGGCGCCTATTGCCAGCAATGCGGCCAGCGGGGCCAGGTCCACCGCACCTTGGGCGCCTTCTGGCACGATCTGCTCCACTCCGTGCTCCATTTCGAGGGCAAGATCTGGCGCACCTTGCCGCTGCTCGCCTGGCGGCCCGGCGAGTTGACCCGCCGCTATATCCACGGCGAGCGCGCACGTTTCGTCTCGCCCATCGCGCTCTTCCTTTTCTCGGTCTTTCTGATGTTCGCGATTTTCTCGATGATCGGGGGGCCATTCGGGTCGCCTACGGCGCCGCAGGCCAATCGGGAGGCGGCCGCCGATGTCGCGCGGCAAAGGGGCGAGCTGGACCAGCGGATCGCGAGCCTCCAGCGCCAGCGCGGGGAGCTCGCGGCGCGCCGGCAGCCGATTGCGGCGATCGATTCCCATCTCCGCGGCCTGCGCCAGCAACGGCGCCTCCTCGGCACCGCCGAGTCCATCGTCCTCGTTCCCTCGTCGGCGCCGGAGGGCACCGCCAAGACTGTCGATCTTCGCGGCGCGGAATTCAATACCGGCTGGCCCTGGCTCGATCGAGCCGCGGAGAAGGCGCGGGATAATCCCTCGCTGCTGCTCTACAAGCTCCAGACCAATGCCTACAAATTCTCGTGGGCGCTGATTCCCATCTCGGTGCCGTTGGTCTGGCTCTTATTCCTGCACAGACGCCGCTATCGCAAGTTCAAGGCCTACGACCATGTCGTCTTCGTGACCTATTCGATGTCCTTCATGACCCTGCTGATGGTCGCGCTGAGCCTGATTTCGCCGGTGCTCGGCGACAATTTCAATGGCCTCGCCTTCGTCCTCGTGCCGCCGATCCACATGTATCGCCAGCTGAAGGACGCCTACGGCCTGCGCACGTTCAGCGCATTGTGGCGGACCGCTTTCCTGCTCTGGTTCGCATTCATCGCCGCCACGCTTTTCTTCGCGCTGCTGCTGACGCTCGGCCTGCTCGGCTAGGCTCCCTGCGCCGCCGGGCCGCCGATGCCGCCCTTGGGACGACGCGTCGACGGGATCGAGGCGCCGCTGACCGGCATATTGGTCGGCTTGGCGCTGGGATTGTCGCGGCCGATATCCTCGCTCCTGATCGCGCGCTTGGCTTCCTCGCCGGTCAGCGTCTCATATTCGAGCAATGCCGTCGCAAGCCGATGCAGTTCGTCGAGATTGTCGGTCAGCACCTTGCGGGCGACGCCCTCGGCCTCCTCGATCAGGCGGCGGATCTCCTGGTCGATCAGCCGGGAGGTCTCTTCCGAAACGCTCTGGCTGCGCGCCACGCTGTGGCCCAGGAAGACCTCCTCCTGATTGTCGCGGTAGCGCAGCCAGCCGAGCTTGGGCGACATGCCATATTCCATGACCATGGCCCGCGCCAATTCGGTCGCCTGCTGGATGTCGTTCGAGGCGCCGGTGTTCAGCGATTCGATACCGTAGATGAGCTGCTCGGCGATACGGCCGCCGAAGCAGAGCGCGAGCCGCGCCTTCATCTGCTTCATCGACATCGAATAGCGGTCGCGCTCGGGCAGGTTCCAGGTCACGCCGAGGGCACGGCCGCGCGGAATGATGGTCACCTTGTGCAGCGGATCGCATCCGTCGACGTGGAGCGAAACGAGGGCGTGGCCGCTCTCATGATAGGCGGTCGCCTTCTTCTCTTCCTCGGTCATGACCATCGATTTGCGCTCGGCGCCCATCATGACCTTGTCCTTGGCAAGCTCGAACTCCTTCATCGCGACCAGCCTCTTGCCCATCCGGGCGGCGAGCAAAGCCGCCTCGTTGACGAGGTTGGCGAGATCGGCGCCGGAAAAGCCGGGCGTGCCGCGCGCGATGGTGCGCGGATCGACGTCGGGCGCCAGCGGCACCTTCTTCATGTGAACGAGCAGGATCTTCTCGCGCCCCTCGATGTCCGGGCGCGGCACCACGACCTGGCGGTCGAAGCGGCCGGGCCGCAGCAGCGCCGGATCGAGCACGTCGGGCCGGTTGGTCGCGGCGATGATGATGATGCCCTCATTGGCCTCGAAGCCGTCCATCTCGACGAGGAGCTGGTTCAAAGTCTGCTCGCGCTCGTCATTGCCGTTGCCGAGCCCGGCGCCGCGATGGCGCCCGACTGCGTCGATCTCGTCGATGAAGACGATGCAGGGGGCGTTTTTCTTGGCCTGTTCAAACATATCCCGAACACGCGACGCGCCGACGCCGACGAACATCTCGACGAAGTCCGAGCCCGAAATGGTGAAGAAGGGGACGTTGGCCTCGCCGGCGATGGCGCGGGCCAGAAGCGTCTTGCCGGTGCCGGGCGAGCCGACGAGCAAAGCGCCCTTGGGGATTTTGCCGCCGAGCCGCGCGAACCGCGTCGGGTCCTTCAAAAACTCGACGATCTCCTGCAATTCCTCGCGCGCCTCGTCGATCCCGGCGACATCGTCGAACGTCACCCGCCCGTGCTTTTCGGTCAGCAACTTGGCCTTGGACCGGCCAAAGCCCATCGCGCCCGAGCCCGCATTCTTCTGCATCTGGCGCATCACGAAAAAGGCGATGCCCAGGATCAAAAGGAAGGGCAGCGACTGGTAGAGCAAGAGCATCCAAAGCGACGTGGTCGGCTCGGGCGAATAAGAGAAGGGCACGCCTTTCTCACGCAGCCGCTGGTCGCGCGCGGCGTCGGTCGGCGGTCCGTTGGTCTGGAAGGCGCGATTGTCGGCGAGCCGGCCGGTGATCGTCTCCTTGCCGATCGCGACCTGCTTGACCGACCCGTCCTCGATCTTGCCCAGAAATTCGGAATAGGGAATGGCATCGCGCGCCGGCGCCGCCCCGCCGCCGACCAGCTGGACGACCAGAACCAGCGCCAGGATGATCCCCGCCCAGATCATCAGGCTCTTCATCCAATTGTTGCCCGAAGGCTCCTTGTCGCCGCTTGGGCGGTTGTCGTCCGACATGATCACTCCCATCGAAGCAGGCTTCCATGGGGACCCGTGGGAGGGAACCAGGAAGGCGCCGCTTCGCCTTTCACCCCGCTAAATAGGATTTGGCGGGCCTGCGCGCAATGTAGGGCTTTTGCGTGAACGAAATCCCATCAAAGTGGTACTTTGACGGGGCCCTGTGAACCTTGGGTTAGCGCCTCCCGGGGGAGCGAGTGGCTCAGTCGGCACCTTCCCGCGGCGCCCATTGACGCTCTACGATCGGGCAGGCCGTATCGGGTGTTCCATTGTCAAATGCCAAAGCTGGCATTTCGTCGGGGATTAGCCGTTCATATGGGTTCCCATACAGGTTATAGAGGCAACATTCGGAATTTCCGCGAACCGCGTTGAGATAGGCTATCCCGATCTCATCGGTCGGGCTTTCGAACAGCGCGTTCTGAAGGACCGACGCGGCCGCTACTGAGACTTCCGACACAGGGGCCAAGAAGGTTTCGGCTCCGAGCGAGATGGCCAAGCCGGGCGCACCACCAAACTCCTTCGTGAACACGGGTTTTGGGGTGCCGGCGTGACAGCAATGCAGAATAAACACTCGCGCTCCCATCACACTCATCCAATCGTCGAGTGAGGCGATGGTTTCTTTGGGGCCGATGCGAACGCCCGGAAGCTCACCCTCGATGGGCGGCGATCCGTGGCCCGCAACGATCGATACGCTCGACCGTTCGAAGCTGAGCAACCGCGTCGAATTCCGAATGACCTCCACGATCTGCGCTATCTCTTCGCAGGGCTCCTCGCTCAAGATCAGTTCTAGCCCCGGCATCGGGACTGCCGCGACCCGCATGGTCAGCGCACTTAAGCTAGGGACAACGGAAACCAGCCAGCCCTCGTCGCCTCCCTGCAGCATTAGGTGTTGCCACGGCAGTTGTGCGAGGTCGGAATCCATCGACACGAACACAACGCGGGCGCGTGGATCGCAGGCCTTGCCTATAGCTCTTATCTCGGCCGCCAGCGCTCGGATCGATCGCGGCCATACCGGTTCTACGCCACTGAATTTGAACCAGAACTCGGCGCCTGATAGCGCTGTTTCTATGTCACTGGCCAGTTCCGGTACTTCGAGGTCGCGATAAATGATCGACTGCTTGTCGGACCCGATCCCGATGATCGAAATAACATCACCCATCGCCATCAGGGAAATTGCTACCGGTGCGCCAAGCGCGCTCATCTCGAATTTTCGGCAATATTCGGAAACCTGCGGGACGTTCACCACCCCCATCGTCCGCATTCCGAAGTTGACCTGGTTGTCGTAAAACTCCCTCAGCTCTTCAACGTCATACGACCCGTAGGATTTCTCATAAAGCCGCGCCGCATTCTCGAATTTCAGGCTTCGATGATGGGTGTGACTTCGGTTTATGACCGTTTCGTGAATCCAGAGACGGTCGGACGCGTCCATCCATTCCTGGCCGCGCTCGCGCTGCAGATACTTGCACCCTTCCAGAATGAAAGTCTGCCATTCGAGCAAGCGATCTCTGCGGATTCCGAATGGATCTAGTTGGGTACAGCGCTTCACATTGTGCACGAAGTCGAGCAGGTGCGTCCGCGACAACTGGAAGTCACCATCGTGGATCGCACGCATTAGAATTTTTCCGGCACTTCGGACATAACCATATTTGAGCGCCAGGCTGAACGCCGCCCTAAGGGTCTCCGGACGGGCTTCAGCACCGCAATCGGCAAGGCTCTTCATAACGGTCAGAAGAAAGCCGGCCGGCGATTCGTGAGAAGGGGGTTTGACCTCTGCGAACACTGCTTTCCATTCGCGGCAATTGCTCTGATCTCGCTGCACCCGAAGCATAAACCCAGTGTCACTAGGCGAAGCTTCAGGCCGTAATTCCGAAACGTCGTTTGCGCTGTTGAGCTTGGCTCGTGCATTGGCGGCGGTCCTGGCCTGTTGCATCGCCCGCCATCTATCGATCATCGCTTTCGCATTCTGCTGCGTGCTGGTCTGTATCCAGTTAGACTCCTTATTGGATGCAAAGCGTGGATCGATCTCGAAGCCAGCCTCCTTTAGGTATCTCACTGTTCCGGATCGCTTCCCCAACTCGTCACGTACCTTAGGGAGATCCAGGAATCGATCGGGGATCAGCCGATAGAGAAGGTAGAGGCCGCGCGCGGCCTCCAGATACTCACCGGCATCCCGTGCGGCGTTTGTTAGCTTGAGGTGGCAGTCGAATTCCTCCTCGAACGCGCGCATGATCTTCTGCTGGCCCCGGTAACCCCCGTTGCGTCCACGTCGTTGTTGAAACAGGGTTTCGTCGATCCGCCGAGAGCGAGCAGTCAGCCAAGCCGTCAGCGCATAATTATAGGCGTACGTCAGTAACTCCTCGGAGAGCGGATTAAGCTGAGTAACGGTTTGCGAGAGAATCGGCCGAAATACGCCAAGCATTTCGGCGAGCGTCGAGAATTCATGCGTGTCGTGCGCTGCGCGAAGCCGACCGACGCCGGCTCGCTCGAGTTGGATCGCAGTCGTGTCGAGCCTCTGCCCCGGCTTCCAGCACTGGTCTACGATCGCCAACCAGCTTTCTATCGTCCTGAAGAATTCGGCACAGCCCTGCAGGTCGAAGCGGCGACCTGCCTTATAGTGGATATTTTGATGGCGGGTCAGGAAAGCGACCGCAGCCATAGCACAGGACGCTGGACATTGCGGCAATGGTTCCAGTTCGTAGGTCAGGCGCCGCTGCAGCACGTCTATGAAGGCCCAAATCGGATGGTGCTCCGCAGATCGCGCGAAACGGCCCCGTTCCACAATCAACTCGGGAGCCAGGCCAATGACAGACCAAATTACGAGCGGGTCGGTCGATTTCATGCACTGCCACGCCGCCGCGGACCAATCGCTCCATGTGGCGGACAGCCATGAAGGCCGGCCCGCCAGAAGAGGTTTGTTGAACGAGAAGTAGGGGACCAGCGCAGCACGCCAAAGCCGATAGTCGGGGCGTTGCTGAAACGCGACATCGAACTCTTCATAGATCGCCGCAACGGTATCCGACTTCCCTGACACGTACTGGTCACCGATTTCCTCAGCGAGCCGAGCTTCGATCATTCGGACAATGGCGCCGATGGGCAAGCGTGTTTGCTCCAAATCTATCATCCACGCGCCCTTCCGACCAGCAGCCTTATAATCAAATCGCTCCATTGTGGTATCAGCTTCGGCTGCATGACAACCATGGAGGGACGATCCGATGTAATCTCCAATTCGACCAACGCCCCATTTTTATCTACGACCTCAAGAACGATAAGTCCCTTTCCACCAACATTGTTTTTCGTACTTACTATCGCGGCATGAATGGAGCGGAAATTCTCGTGTTCGTCATAAGCCGCCATTAATTGAAGACGGCCGTCCGCCCAAGACAGGTCTGCCTTTAACAACTGATCGGAAATCACTTGATCGAGAGAAATCTCCGCGCCAATAAACCGCGGCTGATCTATCGCGCCTTGGCTCAGGGGTGATGCGGGCGCCGGCTTCAGCATCACCCAGCTCACCACCGATCCGGTCCATTGCTCGACGAGGTTGGCTGCACGGTGTCGGATGTCCTGCAGGGTCGCCACGGCAAGATCGACTTGGCGTCTTGCCACCGCAGTCTGACCGAGCAGCGGCGCTTCCGCCATCCCCGGGCGAGGCGCCAATTCGACTGGTACTTCGAAACCGTCAAATCTGGCAAGCAACCGCAACTCGCCACCCAGAGCCCTCACATAGTCGACAATGGTGCCGAGTCTTGCGTCGTGGCGGCTCTCGAGGCGTGAAATAACCGCCTGACCGATGCCAAGCTTTCCAGCAATCGCTGTCTGAGACATGTCGACGAGCCGGCGGACGTCGCCCAGAACCATAGGCTGGATGGCGCCATCGCGGCTCCACTGTTCGGCCAATTGCGCAAGCCTCTTCGCCGCCAAAGCCGACTCCCAATAAACCTCGTCCGGCCGCGCCCCGTAATCGACATCGTTCGAGGTGAAGATGCCGAAGCCTTGGTCGGCGCGCCAAGCGACGCTGATCTCAAAAAGGCCGATGCGGAGATCGATCCACCACTCGCCAGCGGGGTCGTCCGGCGCGTCTACTTCGAATGTCGCAGTTTCGCCCAGCTCTGAGATCAAGCCGTTGATCTGCTCTCGCGCATCATGGCGGAGATCGTCCGACCGTCGATGCCCGGTTTGTCGAGAACGCATTGACCTGTCCTTTCGGTTATACAGATCGCCCCGTTAATGGCGATCCAAGTGTTGTGACGGTAGCTTCGAAAGCGCACGATTTCCGGATGCCCCGGGACCTCGCGCCGCTGATCATTCTGCGGAGGGTAGAGGCGTCCATCGCTTTGCCAGAGCGCGGGATTAAAGGGGGTCGAGGTGAACTCATCTTCCACGCCATTCAGCGTACTTTCGACGAGCGCGAGCGCCTCCTCAAGAGACGCGCAGTCGGGCGCCTTACGCATTCGCATGAGAAACAGATCGAGTCTTTGATGCTTGTCCATACTATGACTCTCCGATCATATGACTCCAATGGCATATCTCTAAACGAATTGCAAGGGGCGCCACGCGTTGCAGCCGCCCGGCGCGCCGGCGACGGAGGGCATTGAGCGCGGGAGCGGTGCCGTGGCAGCGAGGGGCCTTAGCTGGCCCTCTCGTCTTCCAGCCGGATCTCGACACGCCGGTTCTGAGGTTCGCGGACTTCGTCTTCGGTGTCGACCAGGGGGCGCTCCTCGCCGTAATAATGGACTTCGATCGCCGTTCCGGGGATGCCGGCGAGGACCAGGTGATCGTGGACCGCCCAGGCGCGGCGGCGGGAGATCGTTTCGCTGTCCGCATAGCTGTGGGCGCGGTCGGCGTGGCCGTCGATCACCAGGCGGATTTCCGGCCGGGCGCGCCGGGCCGCGATGATTCTGGCGAGGACCGCCGCCGCCTGCGCGTTGATCTCGGCGCTGTCATAATCGAAGAAGATCATGAACGGCCCGGCCGGCGCGTGCTCGGGCGGGGGCGTCGGCGCGGGGGCGGCGGCGAGGAGCAATGCGAGGGCGGCGGCGCGGAGGGACGCGAGAATCATCCGGCCAGGATAGTGATTTTCCGCGGCTGAAAATATTTTTCTCGGCGGCTTTTGCCGGCGGATGTTGGAGATCCGGTCCTGCGCAATTGCGCGCAAGCCCGCGGGACGCCAGCGCTTTTCGCACGATGTGTTGGAAGTAACCTACGCGGTTAATGTATCTTGACAGCGCAACGCTGATATGGCACTATGTGGATAGGTTCGGAGAAGTAGGATTCGCGCAAGCGGCCACATTCGAGCCCGACTTTAAACAGAGTGCTCATGGATCCCGGATCAAGTCCGGGATGACGATTGAGGGGGGCGGCGCGGAGCGCACCAGGCTTCCCTTTGCCTGGAGAGAGCGAAATGGCAACACGCAAGGATGGGACACGTCCCTCGACTGAGCTCGGGATGAGCGGGGAGGATGGGGCGCTGCGCATCATCCCCAACAAGAACCGCACGCGGCAGATCGCGCCGACGCGGCGCAAGCTGTTCGACGACGCGGCGAAGGACGAGTTTCTCGAATGGTTCGCGGCGACCTGCAACGCGTCCTTGTCGGCGCGCAAGATCGGGTTTCACTACCGGACCGTGATCCGGCACTGGCGCGAGGACGAGGCGTTCGGCGAGCGCTGCGAGGCGGCGCTGAAGATGGGCTATCCTCGGCTCGAGGAACTGGCGCTGCGGGCGGCGGTCGAGGCGCTGACGCCGAAGAAGCGGCGGCCGCCCAAGGGGGACCGGGCGCCGCCGCCCGAGCATTTCGCGATGGATCCGATGACCGCGGTCCAATTGCTGCGCGAGCATAAGCGCCACCTCGCCGGCCTGGCGGGCGGCTCGGGGCGCGGGGCCAAGCCGGGGGCGCGGCTCAAGCGATGGAGCTTTGAGGAGGCGATGGTGGCGCTCGAGAAGAAGCTCAAGGCGTTCGAGGTCGGGATCGAGGTGGAGGAAAGGCCTGGGTCGCCGCCGCCCGAGGGGGACCGGACCCAGGCCGCGCCCGCTCTCTAGCTCTTCTTCGGCGCCCGCTTCGCCGGCGCGCGCTTGCGGGCCGGGGCCTTGGCGGGCTTGGCGGCGGCGGGCTTCGAGGCGGCGGCGGGCTTGGGCGCGGCGGCGCTCTTGGTCGACTTGCGGCGCTTGACGCCGAGGACGGCGGCGGTCGCGGCGCCCGCTGCGACGGCGGCGCCGGCGGCGAGCGCCGCGCGGGGATTGGCGCGGACCAGGCCGGCGGCGCGGCCGGCGAGCGAGGCGGCCTTCTTGTTCTTCTTCGCGGGCGCGGCGGCCTTGGGGGTCGCGCTGTCGGGGGTTTTGGGCATGGGGACGCTCCTTCGCACTTTGGAATTCGGATGGGCAACGATGGGGCGGCGGCGAGGGTTCCGCTTGCGCCTGCGCCCGCTAGAAGGAGCGCATGACGGCTCTCCCTTCCCCGATCATCCTGGTCGACGCCGACGCCTGCCCGGTGAAGGACGAAATCTACAAGGTCGCCTGGCGGCACGAGGCGGCGGTCCGGATCGTCAGCAACAGCTTTCTCAGGGTGCCGCTCCACCCGCTGATCGAGCGCGTCACTGTCTCGGACGCGTTCGATGCGGCGGACGACTGGATCGTGGAGAACGTCACCCCCGATTCAGTGGTGGTGACCGGGGACATCTTGCTCGCCGACCGCTGCCTCAAGGCGGGCGCGGCGGCGGTGATCGCGCCCAGCGGGCGTCCGTTCACGCCCGCCTCGATCGGCGGAGCGATCGCGACCCGGGCGATCATGGCCGATCTGCGGGCCGGAGCGGACGGGATAAGAAGCGGGCCGGCGCCGTTCGCCAAGGCCGACCGGTCGCGCTTCCTGTCCGCGCTCGACGAGGCGCTGGTGCGGCTGAAACGGCGCTGACCGGCGGGATTGCATCGCGCCCGCCCCGTCGCTATCTGGGCCGTCCCGCTTGGTGAGGGGCCGTAGCTCAGCTGGGAGAGCGCTGCAATCGCACTGCAGAGGTCAGGGGTTCGATCCCCCTCGGCTCCACCAGCCTGAAGCCACGCCGTTCCTCAAATCACGATAAAGTCGCTCGAAGCGATCGGCATGGCATATTGGAGGCTCGCGAACTGGACGGCGACGCCCGATCCGTTGCCGTCGGCGTCGAAATAGAGGGCGCCGCTCGAAGCATTGTAGATGATCCGATCGTCGGCATCGCCCGCTTGGGTGCCGATGACGAAGGCGCCGGCCGAGAGCGCTCCGAGCCCGAGCCCGGTGAAGATCGCATCGTCGAGCGCGATCCGGTCCACGCCGCTCGCGAAATCGAGGATCATGTCGATATTCCCGCCACCGAGCGCGGTGGTGAACGCGAACGTGTCGGCCCCGCCGCGCCCTTCGAGACTGTCGGCGCCGGCGCCGCCGTCGATCACGTTGTCGCCGGCATTGCCGGTGACGTAATTGGCGAGCTCGTTGCCGGTAAGGGCGATCGCGGTGGTCGCGAAATTGTTGACGGTGCCGAGCACCTCGACGAAAGCGCCCGCGGCGAGCGTGTAGCTTTCGGAGGCATAAACGATATCCCTGCCCCCGCCGGTCGCTTCGATGACGAGATCGTTAGCGTCAACGAAGTAGCGGTCGTCGCCTCCCAGGCCTTGCAAGGTGTCCGAGCCGCCGCCGCCCCTCAGGACGTTGATCCCCGCATTGCCGACAATGAAATTGTCGAGGGCGTTTCCGGAGAGGTTGATCGCCGTGATCGCGAGATCGTCGACCGTGCGCAGTTCCTCGATCGAGACCCCGACCGGAAGCAGGTAGCTGGTCCGGGCGTAGACGATGTCATAGCCCTGGCCGGCATATTCGAGCACGACATCGTTGCCGTCGACGAAATAGCGGTCGTTACCCTCGCGGCCCCACAGATAGTCCGAGCCGGTGCCGCCATCGAGCGTGTTGGCGCCGGCATTGCCGGTCACATAATTGTTGAGCTCGTTGCCGGTGAGGTCGATCGCGGTGGTCGCGAAATTGTCGATCGTGCCGAGCACCTCGACCTCGGAGCCCGCCTCCAGCGTGAAGCCGTCGATGCCTGCATAGACGATGTCGTAGCCGCCGCCGGAAGCCTCGATAGCCCTGTCGCCGAGATTATCGACGAAATAGCGGTCGTCGCCGTCGCCGCCGGTCATC
>Ga0190275_10000967_pt1 | contig 22422 bp, 14 predicted proteins | sample Popmic550T_FD_133745 | JGI IMG/M metagenome (GOLD analysis project Ga0190275, IMG submission 133745) | Populus adjacent soil microbial communities from riparian zone of Yellowstone River, Montana, USA - 550 T | ecosystem: Environmental > Terrestrial > Soil > Riparian zone > Trees stand | place...
CCGCGAAGATTTGATGAACGCGATCTCGCTCAACAGTTCCGCCTTCAACTGCGCCCGCATCATCGGCCCGTCGATCGCTGGTTTCCTGATGGCGAACGTCGGCATCGCCATGTGCTTCCTTATTGATGGCGTTAGCTTCATTCCGGTCATCGCCGGACTCCTTCTGATGCGGCTGCCCAAAAGGGAGACGCAAATCGAGAGCGAATCCGGCCCGCTCGGCCAGGCGCTGGAAGGATTCCGCTACGTCTGGCAGCACCGGCGCGTCCTAACCATTCTCTCGCTCTTCACCGTGGTGGGAATTTTCGGCTGGTCCTACTCTGTGCTCATGCCGGCGTTCGCGCGCGACGTCTTGCATCTGGGCGCGAACGGCTACGGCTTGTTGATGGCGGGCAGCGGAGTCGGCGCGTTGCTCGGCGCGCTTACCGTGGCCAGTGCCGGCCATATCCTGCCCACGCGCACGATGGCGCTCGGCGGCGTCTGGATTTTCTCCGCCGCGCTCGTCCTGTTCGCCTTCAACAAGAACCTCTATCTGGCCGTCCTGCTTCTCGCGCTGGTCGGCTTCGGGATTGTTCTCTACTTCTCGACCTCGAACACCGTCCTGCAATCGATCGTCCCCGACGAAATGCGGGGCCGCGTCATGGGGATCTGGGCGCTCATCTTCGGCGGAATGATCCCGCTCGGCAGTCTCGAAGCCGGCATCCTGGCCGATTTCATCGGCGCACCCGGCACCATGGCCATCGGTGCGCTCATCTGCGCGCTGGCTGCCTTCGTCACGCTTCACGTCATCCGCAGGCGCGAAGCGCAGCTCGCTGCGGCCGGCTAAGGGAAACTGTTCGACACGACTTTTCACGCAGATACCTTCACCGGTGAAGCGCGAACCCTCCCTCAACTTTTGTTTGCTGCTTCTCCTTGCGGGAACAATTCTCACCGCAAACGGCGCTGATTGGCCGTACTATCAGTACGATCCACAGCACACCGGTCGCTCGCCCGCCGTCGTCGATGCGGAAAAGCTGGATGCCCTCATGGACGGCGCCGGACGGTTACGCTACGACCCAAATCATTGGGGACACCATTTACAGCACCAAATCGCAGGGCGGATTTTCGGGCACCCGAGATGATGGCACCCAATGGGCGACGTCCATTAGCGCCTTCGATCTTAAGACCGGGGCAATTAAGTGGACTCGCTCGGGAAACAATATTTTTCCGTCGAGCGCGGCCGTCGGAGGTGGCCTCGTGGTCTTTTTCGGAGGCATGACGTGCTCTGGCTGTTCAACTCCGACACCTGATGCGAAACAACTCGTGGTCTTGGATGCGGCAACGGGCGCGCTCCGTTATAAAGTCCCCCTCCCGGTTGAACCAAACAATCCCGAGGAAACCCAGGCCCTGCCTTTGCTTGTTCCGAACCCTTCCGACGGCACAGTCATGGCCTATTGCGCCGGTTCCCATACGCTCTGGAGTGTGCGGCTTGGTCCGAACGGCGGTTCCGTCCTCTGGAAGCAAGCGGTCTTCGGCCCTTATTCAATGGCGACTCTCGCCGAAGACGCGGTAGTCGTCGGTGGCGTAAATCAGTTGTTTGCCTTCGATCGGATCAGCGGGACACCGATTGTTATAAACTCGACTCACGGCGGGGGCGCGAAGACCCCGGCTTACGATGCCGCTCGCCGACATATTTACGCCCCTGGGATCAGAGGTCTTTCGGCTTTTCGCTATGTCAATAACGCGCAAATCGAATTTTTGTGGCACCGCCCCGGCGGTGGCGAGGACGGAATAGAAATCGGTTCCATCGCTATCGGTCCGGACGGAAAGGTCTATGTGCCTAGCAGCGGGTTTCACTACTTTGAACTCGATCCAGATACCGGGGCTACGCTGCGCTCCATTCCTGGCAAAGTAGGCGGCAGTTTTGCGCCATCTGTTACTAAGGGCCTCCTGTGGGCGTCAAATACGGATGGTGTGCGAGTCTACGACTTGGCGACCCTGCAGTTGGTGCGCACTCTTCCCGGCCACAACAGCAGCGATAGGTTTCCGGGTGCCGGCGCCTTCACCGACGGCTATTTTGTGATTGCTTGGGGAGATAACGTGTTTTCACCGGGTTTTCACGTCTGGGCGAATCCGGCCGCGCAGGCCATGAACATCTCGACTCGTCTGCGCGTGCGGGGAGGCGAGAATGTGATGATTGGCGGTTTCATCATTACCGGCACCGAGCCCAAGCGCGTGCTCATCCGGGCTCTCGGGCCGGCGTTGCAGCAGTTCGGCATTTCGGATGCGCTACCCAACCCAATGATAGAGCTAAGCGGTTCGGCGGGCCCGATTGCCAGCAACAACAACTGGAAGGACACGCAAGAGACCGAGATTCAGGACACGGGCCTCGCGCCTCCAAATAATTTGGAAGCGGCTCTTGTCGCGACGCTCGATCCAGGCAACTACACGGCGGTCGTCCGCGATGCGGATGGGGGCACCGGGGTTGGATTGGTGGAAGTGTATGACCTCGCCGCTGCTGCCCAGGCCAAACTGGCGAATATCAGCACGCGCGGCTTCGTCGAGAGCGGCGTGAACGTCATGATCGGCGGCTTCATCCTGGGCAATGGCGCGGTGCCGGCGCGCGTCCTCATTCGAGCGATTGGCCCTTCCCTCGCCCAACATGGCGTGAGCGATCCGCTCCAGGATCCGATCCTCGAACTCTTCGACGCCAATGGAACCCTCATGCGGAGCAACGACAATTGGCGGGACCCGCAACAGGCGGAAATCGAGGCCACCGGGCTCGCTCCGCTGAGCAACGCGGAGTCGGCGATTATTACTACGCTCACTCCGGCCCCGTATACCGCCGTCGTCGCGGGAAAGAACGGCCTGACTGGTGTTGGGTTGGTGGAAGTTTATCAGCTTCCGTGACGACCGGCCGACGTAGCGGAGCTACCTGGTAACCAAATCCCACTCCTCGCCCCCGCGCCGGACGAGCGCTTCGGCGTCTTCTTTCAGAAGGAACCGATCGTCCACCAGCTTGTTGGCTGCGCCAGAAAACTTCTCTAAGAATTCCTCGCGCGATTGATAGCGCTCCGCGATCGGCACGCGCGGATCGCCCTTCGCTTCCGCGTCGGCCTTGGTCTTCGGGAGGGGAAACCAGGAGCCTAGGAAACTGACGCGCTCAACGGCCATTCCTGTCGTTGGGTCGCGCAAATTCCAGCCGGTGTAGGCGGCGAGCGGCACCTCGAGCTGGGGCAGACGCACTCCGCCGAGGTCATTTCCATCCGCGTCCACCTGCGGAACAAAAATCGGAAACGGTTTTCCGACACCGGGCGGCTGCTTCGTGATGATCCGCTGCTTCCATTGCCGACCAAAATCGAACCGCAACGCTTCATGGACGCGTTCCGGCAATTTTACTCCGCGAATTCTGGGAAAGTTCACATGGTCTCGCTTCACCAACGTCTTGTCCGCCAGCTTCGGGTAACGGCTCTCCGGCGGAGCCTGGCCGTCGCGGACCCAATCGTCCATGGCCACGAAGAGCGCGCGCCAGAACCAGCGCACGGGATTCGTGTTGGGCAGATGTTGAGCGAGCAGGCCGCGGTCGTTCACTCGCGTCGGCGGGAACGGCGCGGTGAAATGTTGCAGCCCCGCGAGTAGATAGACGCGCACATTCTCCATTAACGGGAGGTCGCGTTTCCCATCCGGGGTGGTGTGGATGAGCGAGGCCGCGCGCGACCAATATTCGTAGGAAGTGTTCGTGTAGAAAATTTTCGGGAGCACGCTCGCCGCCTTTGCGCGATCGAGCAGACCCGCCGTTTGTCCCGTCTTGGGATCGGTCTGCGGCGTATCGGCGAACGGGAACACGTCGGTCGGATAAAAGAGCGCTGTGGTCGGCTGCGCGTCGCGCGACGGTTGCGCGAAGCGATGATTGAAGCTGCCCATGCCCCCGCCGGCCACATTCACGAACATTCCATCGACCGCCTGCTTCCCCGCTTCGTCCGCATTGAATCCTTCATAAAGGAAATGCCGGAGAAAACGTCCGCTCTGCGAAATGCCCGCCGCGTAAACGCGTCGCGCCGGCGCCAGCTCGTTCTTCTCCTGTTTCAAATACGAAGCGAAATCGCGCACCGCCGCGAATCCCAGTCCCGCGATTGCCGGATCGCGCGCCCGATACACGACCTCGTAAATCTTCCCCGGCTCGAATCCGCCATTCAGCCGGATCGTCCGCGGTCCCGGCTCCGACTTCGCCCCGGTCGATCCGACAAAGTCCCATTCCTTTATCGGAATCACCCGCCGCTTCGCCATCGGCGCGTCGCGCACCGTCAGCACATTCGCGGGGTCGTCCGCGTGCCACGCGTAATACTCCGTCCCACCGATATTCCCGCTGATGAAATGCCCGAGCGGATGTTGCTCCGTCTTTTCATTCACCATGAAATCCGCCCGAACGAGCCCGGTGATCGGCTTCCCATTTTCTTTTTTGGCGCTTGGAGCTTCTTTGGAGCCTGGGCCTTGGGATTTGGGATTTTCGTCGCCCTCAGCAATTGGCGCATAAAGCCTCATTAGTCCGGCTTCCTCCCGAACATCCCATTGCCACCCCAACCAGGCGACGACCGTTCCGCGCCGCATCAAAAATCCATCGCCGAACTCTTCCTCCGTCGCGGGATCGCGCGACCCTTTTCCACCCTGCATAATAGCGAGGAGGCCCTTGCCGCCGCGGTTCGGTATTTCCAGCAACACCGAGCCGTTCGAGCGCGCTACCTCTTTCGGTTTGAGAATGTAAAAGTCAGCCGCGAATTCCACCTCGCCTGCCGCATTCCGCGGCGCCTTTTCGAGATCGACGATTAACTTGTTAGGCGATGCCTCCGGCTTGATGGCGAAGTGGACCTTGCCGCTCAACTTTTCGTACGCGCCCGCCTCGCCGAACGCCTTTCCATCGAGGACATCGTGTCTGGAAAGAACCTCCACGCGCTCGACGCGGGCCTCGATGCCAACTGGTATTAGCGTTGCAAGGGCAAACGCGAATACTGAAGCGAGCTTCATAGCCTAGTCACCTTTCAGCTTTACCGTCGTGTCGCGAAGAGCGGCAGGAACTTCGTCTTTCCCTGTTCGTAGGCACGCAGCGCTTTCATTGCCGCCCGAGTGCCCAGCAGATCCAGCGTCTCCACGATGGCATCCATTCGCGCACGCGAGATCAAATAGGCCACCGTCTCCTTATTCTGCGTGATGGCGATCGATCGCTCCGCCGCTTCCCTGACCAACCGCGGCAGATTCGCCTGCGCCTGCTCGACCGAATAACTAACTTCCATGAATTTCTCCTCGCCCAACCCATCAGCCTGGTCAATCCAAGCGGCGAACCAACATCTATTCTGCATCGTAAGCCGCTTACGATGCATCAGAGGGGGTCCGATTTGAACCGGCACGCGGAGATCGACTCAGCTCGGCCGCGCGGCGGACGCTCTGGAAAAGGGAAAGGGGTTTCTTGGCGTCGGGTTCGGGGGGGCGGTAGGCTGGGATCGATCATCTGTCCGCAAGTCTTGCGTCGGCGTTGAAAAATCGTGCACGCTGGCCGGTGGCCTCCTGCGTATTACAGGTATGGCAGGACGAAAGACAATGCATCCACAGCGGAAACCGCGGCCGCAATCGCCCCCCTCGCGGCCTGGGGAAAATATCCAGTCGGGCGGACAGAAGGTTGGAGTCAAAAGCGGCGCGAAGGAATCTGAGACGACGCGGGCCGCCCGGCGGTTTGGCGGAATGCGGAGCGACGCGCGCTGAATTTGTGGCCCGCCTTCGCCAGGGCTACGGCGTGGCAGGCAAGCGACCCGTGACCAGTTCTCAAAAGACGACGCGGAAGAAACGCGTCGGTAAACCGATCGTGCTCGTCATCGATGTGGGCGGTTCGAAAATCAAGCTGCGCAAATCGGACAGTCCGCACACGCTCAAGTTCGAGTCCGGGCCGAAGATGACACCGAGCGAGATGGTCGTGCAGGCCATGCTGCTGACGGCGCAGTGGGAATATGACGTGGTCTCGATCGGATTCGCCGGTCCAGTGGTCCATGGAAAACCGGCCCTCGATCCGGACAATCTGGGATCGGGCTGGACCGCGTTCGATTTCCAGAAGGCATTTCGCAAGCCGGTGAAATTGATCAACGACGCGGCGATGCAGGCGCTCGGATGTTACACTGGCGGGCGCATGCTCTTTCTCGGGCTCGGCACCGGCCTGGGTTCCACCCTGATTCTCGACGAAGTGGTCGTCCCACTCGAGCTGGGGCAGTTGCGTTACTCTGAGTCTCAAACGCTCGAAGACGTTCTTGGGAAAAGCAGCCTGAAGAAAATCGGGCGGGAAAAATGGGAAGCAGCAGTGCACGCGGCGGTGGATAATTTGCACAACGCGTTCGTCGCCGATTACACCGTACTCGGTGGCGGCAACGCCAAGAAATTAAAGAGGCTGCCGAAAGGGACTCGGCGCGGCTCGAATCTTTACGCGTTCCGAGGTGGCGTGCGGTTATGGCGGAAGACGCCGATCGCGGCGGAGGTGAGGGAACATACGCTGGTCATCGCGTAAAGGCTGAAAATCGAAGTTCGAAATCCGAAGCTCGAAACAATTTTCAAATTCAGAGGATGGAATATTCGAAACGATCGGAGTTAGCAGTTTGGATCATTCGTTGATTTTGATCCTTCGAATTTGTTTCGGATTTCGTGTTTCGATATTCGGGTTTTCTTACTGCCCTTTCGGTCGCGCCGGCACCTCCGCCAAATCCGTCGCCAGAATTCGGTCGATCAATTCCGTGACCCCGAGTCCGCGTTTGCCGTCCACGACCAGATCGGCCCGCTCTTTCAACATCGGCAGCGCGTTCCCCACCGCGACGCCGACCGCGCACATGGCGAGGAAGGCGTGATCGTTTTCCGCGTCGCCAACTGCGACGACGTTTTGGGCGTCGATCTCCATTTCCTTTAATGCGCAAGTCAGGCCCGTTGCCTTGTTGATGCCTGTCGGCAAAACCATCACGGCGCCCTTGTTGAAGATGACCTGCAACTCAAGTCCGAGTTGCTTGATCAACTCGATGACCAGCACCTCGTGCGGCTCCCGCGTGGCGATGATGGCGCGGCCAACGGAAAGCGGCTGGGCCTGCGCTTCCCCCAGCTTTTGCGCGAGCGCGGCGGACGCCGGCGCGCAAAGCAACTGGCTGAAGTGATCGGATGGCCGGTAAAGGAGCGCGCCGTTTTCCGCCACGATCCAATCGAACTTGTCGAGCACCTGGCAGACGCTCTGGAGATCGGGCAGTTCACGGCCTGTCACCATCAACAATTTTCGCCCCGAAGCGCGGAGACGATCGAGCGCGGCGGCAGTGGCGTCATCGAGAACACCATCATGCGCGAGGGTGCCGTCGTAATCGCAGGCGAGCGCGAGACATTTCATCGTTGATGGTTCGGAGGCGGCGCGCCAGCCGGTTCCCCTGAGGCGCTCCGTTGCCGCGCAAAAGTAACAAACGTAACAACCGCGTTACCTTTCGCAGGTCGCTTCCCCGCCGTGGCGTCCGTTAGTTTCTCAGGCCCGACGGAGCGAGGAGCGATGGAGATATCCATGATGCCAAGGAAGGCACGCGCGAATCTGCGCGGCATTTTGGCATTTGCGCGGCCCATGGTCTGGCTCGCTTGTTGGGGCGCGGCGTATGGCACGGCCTGTGGCGAAACGCTTGTCGTCAATGCATCGAAGGACAACACGCTCTATGAAAGCACGGGCGCGCAACTGAGTAACGGCCAGGGCATCTACATGTTCGTCGGCCTGACGGGCTCGGGAGGTGCGCGCCGGGGTTTGGTCGCTTTCGATCTCTCGGCTATCCCCGCCAACGCGACCGTCACCGATGTTTCGCTCTCGCTTTTCCTGTCGCGTCCCCGCGGAGATGCGACGGCCGAGACCATCGATCTCTTCAAGGTGGTGAAAGATTGGGGGGAAGAGGCTTCCAACGCCGGGAATCCGGGCGGCGCCGGGGCGCCGGCTCAGTCCGGCGATGCCACCTGGCTCTACAATTTTTTCAACACGAGTTTCTGGACTGATCCCGGTGGCGACACTTCCAGCTCCGTCAGCGGGTCGACCCCGGTCTCGGCGAATAATCGCAATTATACCTGGAGCGGCAGCGGCATGGTCGCGGACGTGCAATCCTGGGTGGCAAATCCCGCCTCCAACTTCGGCTGGATGATTACCGGCAACGAAGCGAACCAGCAGAGCGCGCAACGTTTTCACACGAGTGAAAACACGAGTAACAAGCCCCAGCTCACGGTCACTTACACCCCTGGCGGCGCGACGCAGTTGCTCAACATCTCGACCCGTCTCCGCGTCGAGACCGGCGACGACGCGTTGATCGGCGGCTTCATCATCACCGGCACCGCGTCGAAGGGAGTGATCCTCCGCGCGCTCGGTCCGTCGCTGGCGCAATTCGGCCTGACCGATCTGCTGGCCAACCCGGTCCTGGAATTGCGCGCGGCGAACGGCTCCGTGCTGATGAGCAACAACAATTGGAGAGACACGCAGGAGACCGATATCCAAAACAGCGGTGTCGCGCCGACGAACGATTTCGAGTCCGCCATCATCACCACGCTGGCGCCCGGGAATTACACCGCGGTCGTGCGGGGCGACCAGAACACCACCGGCATCGGCGTCGTGGAGGTTTACGATCTCGATCAAACGGTCGATTCGCTCCTGGCGAACATCAGCTCGCGCGGGCTGGTGAAGACGGGAAACAACGTCATGATCGGCGGCTTCATCGTCGGCGGCGGGACTGGCGGCTCGAAGGTCGTGCTGCGCGCGATCGGCCCGTCGCTCGGGCAGCAGGGCGTGGCCAACCCGCTCGCCGATCCAATCCTGGAATTGCGCGATGGAAATGGCGCGCTCGCGGCCGTGAACGACAATTGGATGGATGATCCGGCCCAGGCCGCGGAGCTCGTCACCCTGGGCGTTCAGCCGCAAAACAATTTCGAGTCCGCCCTCATCGCGACTCTGCCGCCGGGCCCGAGTACAGGGATTGTGGCCGGGAAAGGCGGCGAGACCGGGGTCGCGCTCGTGGAGGTCTATCACATTCGTTAACCGCAATGCTCAGCTGCCTGAAAGGAAACCGCCCATCATGAGAATCAGCATCCGCAACTTATTCATCGCCGCCGCCCTGTCGATTGGCGGCGTTTTGTCAGCCCAGGCGCACATGATCTCGTTCGATCTCGTCGGCAAGGCCGGCCCCGGCCTGCTCTCGGGAAACCAGAACGGAACGATCAACGGAACTCCGGGCTCGGGAGGCGAGGTGGGGAGCGGCATTGTTTTCAACGATCAGACCGGAGTGTTGACGATCAACGTCGCCTGGGGGAGCGCGAATGGGTTCACGAATCTGACTGGCAACGCGACCGCCGGGCATATTCATGGGCCGACGGCTTCGAGCTCACCAGCTTCATTCAATGAGGACGCGCCCGTGCTGATCAATCTCGATGACACGGCGGGCTGGAATCCCAACGCGGCCAGTGGCGGGATCACGCGCAGCGTCACACTCACCAGCACCCAAATCACCCAGCTTTTCGCCGGCCGCCTTTACATCAACGTTCACACCGTCGCGAACGGCGCCGGCGAAATCCGCGGCAACCTGGTGCGGCAGGCATTCGTCGAAACGAATCCCATTCCCGCGCTCATCCCGCACGGCCCGCAGCAGATCGAGCTGGAACTGGTGGCGAGCGGTTTGGTCTCGCCGAATTATCTGGTCTCCGCCCCGGATGGCACTGATCGGCAATTCATTCTCGATCAGGTCGGGCAGATTCGGATCATCGAAAACGGGACGCTGCTCGCGACGCCTTTCCTCGATGTCGCGAGCATTATGGTGACGCCGAATGTCAACTTCGACGAGCGCGGTCTGCTCGGCCTCGCGTTCGATCCCGGTTTTGCCACTCCATCCAGCCCCGGGTACCGGCGCATTTTCACTTACACGAGCCAGCCGGTCAGCGGCACGGCCGATCTGACCGATCCCTACGCGACGACCATCAATCACCACGCGGTGATCAGCTCCTGGCGGGTCGATCCTTCGAACCCCAACCTCGTCGATCCTGCGACGCGCATCGACATTCTGCGGATCGACGAGCCGCAGGCGAATCATAATGGCGGCACCATCGCGTTCGGGCCGGATGATTTCCTTTACCTCTCGTTAGGCGACGGCGGTGGGGCGAACGACAACAACGTCAACGGCCATAACCCGGCGACCGGAAATGGCCAGGACCCGAACATCGCGCTCGGCAAAATCCTTCGCATCGACGTGAACGGGACGAACGCGGCCAACGGCAAGTATGGCATTCCGGCGACCAATCCTTTCGCCACGAGCGGCGGGGTGAGGGAAATCTTCGCGCTCGGTTTCCGGAATCCGTACCGCTTCAGCTTTAACGGCGCGGAGCTCCTGGTTGGCGACGTGGGGCAAAACCGCGTGGAAGAATTGAACCGCGTCGAGCTCGGCCAGAACTACGGCTGGCGCCAGAAAGAGGGGACCTTCAAGTTCAATCCGGCCGACGGAACCGTTAGTGATGATCTGACCGGCGTTCCCGCCGGGCTCACCGACCCGATCGCGCAATACGATCGCGACGAAGGGATCTCGATTATCGGCGGCTTCGTCTACGACGGCAGCCTGCTTCCGGCGTTGACCGGCAAATATGTCTTTGGCGATTTTGCCCGGAACTTTACCGGTCCCAGCGGCCGTCTTTTCTATTACGACTTCACGGCGGCTGAGATCCGCGAGTTCATCATCGGCCGCGACGATCGTGCCCTGGGTCTCTTCGTGAAGGGAATGGGGCAGGACCAGAACGGCGAGGTCTATGTCCTCGGCAGCACGGTGGTCGGACCCACCCACACGACGGGTGTCGTTTACAAGCTCGTGCCAGTTCCGTCGCAGTTCCTGAACATCTCGACCCGGGCGCGGGTGGGCACGGGCGACGACGCGTTGATCGGCGGCTTTATCGTGCGCGGCACGGCGCAGAAAGAAGTGCTGGTGCGTGCCCTTGGTCCGTCGCTCACCCAGTTTGGGTTGTCCGGCGTGCTCGCCGATCCGATTCTCGAACTACGCGGGCCGAATGGTGTCCTCCTCGCGAGCAATGACAATTGGAAATCGAGCCAGCAAACCGAGATCGAAAACACCGGCCTGCAGCCGCAGAGCGAGGCCGAATCGGCGCTTCTCGCGACCTTGCCTGCGACCGATCACACCGCGATCGTGCGCGGAAAAGATAACAGCACGGGTATTGGCGTGGTGGAGGTTTACGATCTCGATCAACTGGCCGATTCGCAGTTCGCTAATATCAGTACGCGGGGCCACGTCGAACCGGCCGATAACGTAATGATCGGCGGCTTCATTCCGGGCGGGGGCAGCGCGAGCGTGCGGTTATTGCTGCGCGCCATCGGGCCTTCGCTGAGCCAACTCGGTGTTCCAAATCCGCTGGCGGATCCAACCCTGGAGCTGCGTGATGGGAATGGCGCTTTGGTAGCATCGAACGACGACTGGAGAGACGATCCAGCTCAGGAGGCACTCATCAACGCGACGGGGATTCCGCCCGGCAACAATGCAGAATCCGCCATCGTGATAACGATCACCCCTGCGCGGCACACCGCGATCGTCGCCGGAAAAGGGAGCGCGACCGGCGTGGCTTTGGTTGAGGCGTATCACTTGGAGTAGCTCGCCACAGCGCACTAATTTCAGAACGGCTGCTTAGCCCGTCGAGTCCAACTTGCGCAAGGCGAATGCATAAACGCCGATCGCGACGCCTTCACTGTTGGCGCATTTCTTGCACGTGTCTCCTTCGATACGTCCCCTCATGAAGATAATCGTTCCTGTCCTTGTTCTCCTCGTTATCGCCTTCCTTGTTAATCATTGGCTGCGATCCCGCCAGAAGGAGGATTTCGTATTCTCTGATTCGTCCTCTCCCAAGTCGACTATTCGGGATACGCTCTTTGGCGATACGGCTCTCGAGCGTTGGATGGGCGATGGCCAGGGAATCCCATGGTCGCATTTTGCCGCTGGTAAACGATCCCTAGATGACGGCAACCGAGAGCAAGCCGCTAGTTGCTTCAAACAAGTGCTGAACGTGCCCAACCTAGAGCCGCGGCATTATTTGCAAGCGTGGCATTTCCTGCGACCGCTTGGACACAATCCAACTCCGGAGGAGAGTCGCAAAGTCCTGGGGGTGGTCGTTGAAATTCCCATTCAGGATGGGCTCGATCTGGTGGCCGCGTATCCAGACCACACGGCACGCTACTATAACTTCTCGGGCGCGGGCGTCGTTTGGAGTCATCCGGACGCATCTCTTGATCAGCAGATCGACCAACTGATTTGCGCCGGTGAAGCTGTCGCAAAACAGCTTTCACCCTGGCCAGGTTCCCGTCCAAAACCCCCGTCGACCGGCCAGGTGCGTCTCTCTTTCCTCACCCCCGCAGGAATTTCCTTTGGTCAGGGGCCATTTCAGGATTTAGCGGCGGATCCAAATGGAGGGCCCGTGATTGCCGCTGCCGCAGACTTGATGCAGGCATTGATGGCGAAGGCGCAACCAAAGCAATAAAACCACGCGCCGCTTCCTACTGATCAGTTTGCGCAGCGCGAACGCACGCTTTGATCCATTGAATTTGTTTCGGATTCGGGATTCGGATTTCCGGTCCCTACCGGCGGAGCGGGTGCGCCTCGGTGTTGAAGACGATCTTGTCGAATTCGAGGGTGCCGGTCGGCGCAAAGAGGAGATAGAAATATTTGAAAGTCTCGGCCAGGGCGAAGCTCTCCATCTCGTCTTGCTTCTCTTTGGTCACCATGTTTTTGAGCGCGGCATAACCGCTTTCCACGCGGCAATGTTTCACAAAATCGTCGAACATCTTCTCGCCCATCTCGCGATACTCCCGCTCCTTGGTGTAGTGATAAAGATAGTAGGTCGATTCCACGATCTCCGGCCGCAGGTGATAGGTCGCGGCCTTCACCTCCATCGTTTTGTAATCGACCACTTCCGGTTCGATCCCGTGCAGGTTCCACATCTTGAATGAGGAAGCCTGCAAGCGCCGCGCGCGCGGCAGATCGCCGGCAAGTGCGAGCACCGCCGGGAAAAACGCATCGAGCGCGCCGTAGGTCGTATCGGTGCGCTGCCCCGTGAGCATATCGGCGTGGCCGTACCAAAGTTCGCCGCGGATTTCGTCGGCCAAATGTTTATGGACGGCAGGAACGCTCGCGTTCCACATTTCGAGGCACTCCTTGTCGCCGAAGAGGAGCCAGCACTTCCAGAGATACTCGTAATAGGAATCGATTCCGCCGCTGATGTGACTGTCGTTATCGGTCCACGCGCCGGTCTCGACGTTGATGGTCGAGCCGACCAGACCGAGCGGCGAACGGCGCTTGTAGGTCTCGACCAGCGCGCGTTTCGCCTTGTCGTAGAAGATTGGATTGCCGGTCAGCTTGCTGAGCGTCCCGAACTCCAGGAGGAGCGTGCCGGTTTCGGCCGGGTTCGAGATCGGATCGCGCACCTGCCCGGTGCGGAGATTGACGTAAACGTAAGGGAGACCGGTCGGCGATTCGAAAGCTGGCAGCAGCCGCTTTCCCAAATCCTCCGCCAGCGCCAGCAGCCTCTTGTCATCCGTAAGCTGATAACCGGAGAGCAATCCACCGAGCAATCGGATCGTGATCTCGAAGTTCTTGACGTAGATATCGCGGTCGAAAGAAAGCTCAGTGGCGATGAGCTCGCGCGCCTTGACTGCCTCCGCGTCGAGCTTCATCAAAATGAGCGTGTCGAGCGCATCGACCGGCGTCATGAGCAACGACTGCCCGTACCAATCATGGTGCGTCTTGCTCAGCGGCTTCAGGGCATCATGTCCCCAGGCGTAGCGCTCATAGTTTTTCCAGGCGTGAAGGCACTCCATTCTCACGCGTTCCGCCATCTCGCGGGCGTGCGCCTCTTCGCGAGATTTGCATCCAGGTGCGCCGACCAGGCTCAGAACCGCGAAGAGAAGTGTAGTAACTCGCCCGAACGCGTGATTGTTCGCGATCACCAAGGAGGATCAAACGCACTGCTTAGGCTGTCGAGAGGATTTGGAGTCGCAGATGAGATCCCTCGCAGAACTCCTCTACATACGTGCTTTCGCTGGTGCCTTGAATTCAAACTAACCGTGCTTGGGAGACGCTTCCCGCGGCGAGATTCCTTTACCTTGGCAATTCTGTCGGGTCGACGTTTGCGGCTGAAACCATACCGGCGCCTCGCGAGATCACCCGCCGACGCCAAAATTCGTGCGCGAAAAGAGTTGGATCAGCCGTGCTGTAGACCGAATCTTTCGTTTTTCGCCACCGAACGAATTCGGAAAGCACCCATCGGGCATAGTTTTGCAGCGCCTTGCTGCTACTTTTTTCGGCGTAGAAACCTTTTGTGGCGCTAACCGACTTAACGGCCATCTCGATCGCCCTCCGGATGCCAGCACCCGAAAGCGGATCGACGCTGTAGGCAGCGTCCCCGATTGCGAGTGAGGCAGGCCCGGCGCACGGGTGTCGATAGTAGGTTCGGGCGTCCAGCGTGTGCAGGCGAAGATTTTGCGGAAGTTCCGGCAATTTCTTGCGCATCAACCATGACGTTTCGAAACGCTGTCGAAAAAAAAGCGCTCTCTGCGCTGGGCCTGTAGGTAGCAGGTCTGCATCCGAAAGGTAAACAACAGCGGCGCCCCCATTGCCGTCACAAGTAGAGTACCACCAGCCCTCATTATCTGCTTCGAGCAGCATGAGCTGGCAGTCGCGCCGCGGCAGGGTTAGTGGACAGGCGAGCGCCAACAGCCGATCCGAATAAGCGCGGCGGGTCTGCGGAATTGGCGCCGCCGGGCCGGAGCGCCCCGTCGCCTCGATCAAGAGCGGTGCCTCGCAAACATGGGGGAGACCGCGGCGCTGTCCCGTTATTGTCCATTGTCTCGCATCGTAATGTGTGCGCTGGACGAAGACGTCGCTCCAAATTTCTACTCCGCTTTGGAGAGCTTCTTTGCGTAAGCGGCTGTCGAATAGAGCGCGGTCGATGGAGACGGCCGCCTCGCAAGCCAAAAGCTCGTAGTCGAAGAACTCGGGCTTAGCCGCCCACTTGCCGTAGACGCCTCGGCATCGGACAAAACCGTCCGTCGCCGCAGCGAGGAAGCCGTGTTGGCGCAAGAGGCGGATGGTGGCGGGTGCCAGGATCTCCGGCGGACGCCAGCGCGATGGCGCAGTGCCCGCGATGAGAAGTGTGCGGTAGCCCGCGCGGGCGAGCAGGGTGGAGCAAATGCTGCCGGCTGGCCCTGCACCCCTCACGAGGCAGTCTCCGCGCCAGTCGGGGTTTGTGTTCAAGAGAACCCGAGTGCTAGATCACGGCATACTCGAGTGGCGGCGGGATTCCTCCTGAACCTCCTGGCCACCCTGAGACGCTCGGGGGGTGATTACGCCGAGCATCATCACGCGTTTCACCAAGTCGGAATGGTCAGAGATGCCACGATCCCACTCCGGTCGTGGCGGGGCGTGCGGGATTTTGTTTGGCCGCTGTGATGGCCACCACCCAAGATCGCACTTGAAGAAATCAGCCTGCCAGGGGAGGGCCATGAGCGCGGTGAGATCCCCGGCAGCGACTTTGGTGTGATCGAGACGGAACTCGAACGGGCTGCTATAGAGGGAAGTTTTTGTGAGCATTATGCCGGCCTCGATGCCGGGGAAGAAACCTTCGCCCACGGCGCCATCGAGGATCGTGCGCGTCAGGACCTCCGGCGAAGCGGGGTCTGGCGCAGCGGCGGTGCCGAAGTCCGCCACGAAATTGCCGAGCCTGAATTTTTCGAGGTACTCCTTTTGCCAGGCGCGCAAGCGGAAGGTGTAATCCGGATGGGTGAAAGCTGCCTCTATGTGAAGCACTCCCCTGACAGCGTTTTGTCGGCGGGTGGCAGCCGCAGCCGAGGTATCTGACAGGGCGGCAAAGTTACCGGAAATACCTGGCCATGCAGCATCATCGTGAACCCAGCGAAGTCCGCGCGCGCGCCGGATGATGGTGAGAATATCGTGCGTGAAGCTAGGTTGTGCGGGTAATTTGGCGAGGCCTGCGACTTTCGCCGCCTGGAGAATCGTATCGTAGAGCGTCACCACCGGCTCTACGGCAGGCGCGAAATCCGGCGGGGCGGTGACAACCCAGGCGCGGACGGTTTCAGTATTGCCATCAGCGAATGTAATGGTGGCGGTGACGGGGCCGTCGGCAACATCATCGAACCAGTTTGGATTGTTGTAAAAATCGACGCCGATAGAAGCATTCTCAAAGGTTTTCGACACTCCTGTCCCAGCCAGGACGAGCAAATTGCCCCTGTGATCGGTTCGCAGTTGACCGAGAGTGACGGGATTTCCGAGATAGGTACCGCCCAGTGCTTTGGCTGGAGCACTGGCTCCGCCGATGGTCTGCGCCCCCGAATCGATAATGCGGTTCCCGCGACCATCTGCGAGCGTGATCGTTGCGGGGGCGGAGACGGGAGGCGAGGGGGGGCGCTCCACTGCATCTTTTTTGTTTACCAAGTGGACGGACCATTGCACCGTCGCGCCTTCGGGCAGGACGGCAGGGCGCCCAGTCCCGCCGGCGTCATCAAACTCGTAGAGCCGGAAACGCGCGGCCTGCCGCTTTACTTGGAAACTCGTGGATGGATCGCCGGTGTCGCCAGTCTTGTACTCCTGCACCGGCGTTTCCGTGCCATCTGGCTGAAGCTCGGTGGCGGGGGCGCCCGGAACTTCCGATGCGATAAAGAATTCAGTAAGGCTATTGCCCAGCCGGGCAATGCCAAGAGGTGGATAGATGCGGTATATCATAGGAAGTGGTTGGAACAAGTTGTGGATGGATGTGCGCCGCGACTCAGGTGCCGGGGTGCGGAGGGATGAGGCTTCGACGGGCGATATCGCTCTGCTCTAGGTTTTCGAGAAGGAGGTTTCCATCAAAATCCAAGATCTCGCATTCGGTTGTGGAGCAATCCTGGAATTCGGGACTGCGTCGGATGGCCTCGGTGATCTGCGCCTGGGCCAACAACGCTTGGAGGTGGCGCTGCCAGCGGAGTGCGTCGGTTGGCGGCAAATCATCATGCCAGAGGCTGTAGGGTGGAGCGGCGTCCGGCGCGTTCTCGCGCTGTCCGAGTAGGTGGCGGGTAATATCGCCGAGGAACTTCATGTTTCCATAAGCCAGATCAATCAAGTTTCTCCGCACCGGACTTGAGTTCGGAATCGATATGGCATGCCAAAGGTCCAGCAGCAAAAGGCTATACCTCAGTTCGAAAAGTTCGGCCCACACCTTGGCATATGGAGTTGTCAGCGGCGTTGTCTTTATGGCATCTGGCGCGGGAGCCAGGCGGGCCACGGGAGTATCGGGCAGCGGTACGACTGTCACATTCTGCGCTTTCAGGGCATCGAGCAGCTCCAGGAATTCGAAGAAGTGGGAGTCTTTAGCTTCGCCCAGGCCTTCTCCTTGTTCGGAGATATCAGAGATGAGGTTTAAGGCGGAGGCCGAATCGGTGACGCGGTCAAGAATGAATCCCTCCACGCTGCCCCGCAGCCAATCATGGCGCAGAGCTTCGTATTCCTCGATAATCGCTGGGGCCACAAAATCGGAGGGTTTCAGATGCATGCCTGCGTGCAGGCCAAGCTCCGGCGCGGGCGAGAGGTTTAACGGCGGCATCGGATTGTCGTCCGGCTGAAAAAGCCAGAACAGCTTCGCGTAAATGGCACCGACGCGGTGCGGACGAAGGCCCGAGAGTTCAATGAGTTTGTCAACGCGCACCTTAAGCGCAACGTCATTGATCTCGGCTGGCATCTCGGCCACAACAAATCGAGCAAGGGTCGCTTCCGAGACCGGCTCGAGCGTCATGGGAAGTGGGTTATGCTTACTGGTGGCGCGAATCGTATCGCGTCCAAAATGAAAGGCTGCGGGGCCGCCGATCGCGAGTAGGAGATTTTGGACGGAAACGAGATGGCCCATTTCCTGGACGGCGACCGACATGATCTTGTTCCAAGGATTTTCGTTGCCGTCGACCGAGCCGAAGACAGAAGCGGCTGCGTACAAATACTGCACCATGAGCGCGTGTTCGACTTGGGCAGCCAACTGCAGCAGAAAAATGGCGGCCTCCTTCGGCGTCTCGGCCCCTTTCACCTCTGGAGTACCGCTTTTTAGCAAGACCTCCCGGATTGCCCCGGTGGCCGCTGGAAGAGTCGCAGCATCAACGTGAATCTCGCGAGGGACAGCCGCATGCGCTTCTAGCCCCACCCCGCGGCCGGCTTCGGTCCCGGGGCGGCTCCAGTCCAAACGCAATCGTCTGTTGTTCGAACGGCTCAAATAATGGTGCCTCGGTTGGGTTATCTCCTCATAGCGTCTCAGCCTGGTTAGGCGCATAAGGATAGGAGTCGATAAACAATTCACCCATAGTTTGTTTTCCCGAGCTGACATCCGCGCGCTGCTAAAGCAGTTTCAGCTGCCGCACCTTCACGCCCTCCGGGAGGAACCTAGGCATTTGTAATAAATGCCTCGCAGCCCGTCAATGTAATTACGGGCTGTATTTGCTTCAATGGCTTCAGCGCATCGGGTCCCCGCATAACGCTCTGCTTATTCCACGCGTGCAGCGCTCCCTCCTTGCGATCCGCCGCGACTTCGCGCGGCAATCACCGAGCCGGAGCCAGAGGTACGGCCCCCTATCCGATCGAGAATATTTTCGAACGGAGCTTCAAAACGCGGTATCTGTGCCGAGACCATGCACGGTGCGAAGCGATTCCTTCTGCTGTTTTTTTCGGCTTGCGTAGCGACAACCGAAGCCGCGTGGCGTGAGCCGGCCCGGGCGCCGAATGGGATGGTAGCTGCGACCGACCGGATCGCCTCGCAGATTGGCGTTGACGTGATGAAGAGCGGCGGCAATGCGGTGGACGCGGCGGTAGCGGTCGCGTTTGCGCTCGCCGTCACTTATCCGACCGCGGGAAATCTCGGCGGCGGCGGGTTCATGATGATCCGGCGCACAGATGGGAGTGCGACCGCGATCGATTATCGAGAGATGGCGCCCGCCGCGGCGACCCGTGAGATGTATATCGGGCCGGACGGCCAGCTCATGAAAGGCGAAGGGTCTTCGCTTCTCGGCTACCGCGCGGCCGGTGTGCCGGGGACGGTCGCGGGCATGGCGTTCGCGCTCAAGAAATATGGCTCAGGAAAGTTGACCTGGGTGGAGTTGATTGAGCCGGCCCGAAAACTGGCGGCCGACGGCTTCGCCGTGACCCATCGAATGGAGAAAATGTTACAGGATCATCAGAAGGTCCTTTCGCCCTTTGCCGATAGCCGGCGCATCTTTTTGCGCGACGGGAAGCTTTATCGCGAGGGTGAGATTTTGCGGCAGCCGGAGCTTGGCGCCACGCTCGCGCGCCTCCAAAAGAAAGGGCCGCGCGAATTCTATGAGGGAGAAACGGCGCGGCTGATTGCGGAAGATATGCAGCGCCATCGCGGCTTGATCACGCGCGACGATCTGGCCGGTTACACTGTAAAGGAACGGGTGCCGCTCCGGGGCAGTTATCGCGGACACGAAATCATCTCGATGCCGCCGCCCTCCTCCGGCGGCGCGGTCCTGCTCGAGATGCTCAACATTCTCGAAGGGTTCGATCTGAAGAAACTCCAGCCGTTCTCCTCCGAGTATTATCATCTCCTCGTCGAGGCCATGCGCCGCGCTTATGCGGACCGGGCGGAATACATGGGGGATACCGATTTCGGTTCCGTCCCGATCGAGGGCATGATCGACAAGGCCTACGCCGAGCGGCAACGGAGCACCATCAATCCTGAGCGCGCGTCGTTGAGCAGCGAGATTAGCGCGGGAAAACCGCCGGGTTACGAATCGGCCCAGACGACGCATTTCACGGTGGTCGATGCGGCGGGAAATGTCGTCTCGAACACCTACACTCTGAATGGCGGGTTCGGCTCAGGCGTGGTGGCGAAAGGAACCGGCGTGTTGCTCAACAATGAAATGGACGACTTCACGAGCAAACCGGGGGAGCCGAACATGTTTGGCGCCATCCAGAGCGAGCGAAACGCGATCGCGCCTCGGAAACGCCCGCTCTCCTCCATGACGCCCACCTTTGTGCTGCGGCCGGACGGAAATCTCTACTTCGCCATCGGCACGCCCGGCGGCACGACCATCATCAACACGGTCCTGCAAATCATCAGCAACGTGATCGACCACGGGATGAATTTGCAGGAGGCGATCGATTCCCCGCGCATTCATCATCAATGGCTGCCGGACAAGATTCTCGATGAGCCACTCGGTTTATCGGCCGACACTCGCCGGGCGCTCGAAGCCCGCGGCCACCAGTTTGGGTCCGACCCGGACTACATGAGCGACTCGCAGGGCATCATGATCGAAGAGAAAACGAAGATGCGCCTGGGCGCGAGCGACGCGCGGCAGGATGGCGCCGCGGTCGGATACTAAGCAACAGTGAGCGGAGCGGTTGCTCCCTCAGTCGCTCTTGCCAGGCAGCGTGAATTGAAACGTGGAACCTGCACCCTGTTTGCTCTCGACTGTGACTTTGCCGCCATGAGCCTCGACAAAAGTTTTCACGATGGCGAGGCCCAGGCCCAAGCCGCCCTCGTCCTGTGAACCAGTCTCGAATTCCTCGAAAACTTTTTCGAGATGTTCCGGGGGGATTCCGGCGCCGTTGTCGCTGACGCGACACTCGACGACATCGGCGCTGTCGATGTGCTGCGCCCTGATGACAACCTTTCCGCGAGGCGTGAACTTGATGGCATTGGCAATCAAGTTCTGAAAAACCCGCCGTAAGAGATTCGCATCCGCATAAACGACGAGGCGCTGGGGGATTTTATTGATGAGTTTAGTGCTACCAGTTCCCGCGACGGGACGAAGATCGTGGATGAGCGCCTGGACCAGCGGCCACAAATCCAGCTCACGCCGCTCCAGTTTAATGCCTGTTTCGGTTTGGAGATTCGTGTTCTCCTCGATGATCTTCTCCACCAGCCTTTGCAGATGCCCGACGTTGCGACCGAGCGTTCTCAACATTTGCGCGGTTTCCGCGCGCTCACTCCGTTCCCCGAACGTGACTTCCAAAACTCGGGCGGCCAGCGATATGGCATTGAGGGGCGTGCGAAGATCGTGCGCCACGAAGGCGAGATATTCTTCGCGGCGCCGTTGCACTTCCAGGGCCCGTTGGGTCGCGTAGGTTTGGACAGCCAGGCCGATCGCCTGATCGAGGACCCGGTTCATAATGTGGAAGGCCTCGCCTTGCAGGTTGAGGCCGTTCTTCTCTGCGAGATCGTGAATGCAGCCGCGCAGGATGTTGTATTCGGCGACTACTTCTTCGAGATCGAAAGCTTCCTGGAGACGTTGCAACCCGTGCGCGGGCGGACTACTTCCTTCCAACGCCTCCGGAATTGTCGCGCGCGATTGTGATTGCAGCGCGGTAGCCAACTCCTCCAGGAAATGCGGGATGTGGTCATTCAGCGCGGGCGTATCGAGCTGCTGGGCCGACGGGAGCTGCTTCACCTGCTCTCGCCACTGACCGAGCAAAGCAGCGCCTTCTTCCCTGACGAGCAGCGCGAGTCTATCGAGATTATTGATTAGTCACTATCTGGGCGGAAACCGGTTTATCAAGGTTCTCCCCATAGAAGGAAGATTGCGGGATGGTGCGCGGTAGAGGTTTCGAACCTCTGACCCCTACCGTGTCAAGGTAGTGCTCTACCCCTGAGCTAACCGCGCGTCACAGGCAGAAGTGATCCGCCTCCGCCGGGGCTCCGGCGTGACAAGTAAGTGACCAGTGACCTGTGATCAGTCAAGCGGCAAGCGGCGGAGGTTTTATGGTAGGGTCGGCGCGCTGCGCCGACCGCACGGTCGCAATTGGGAATGCGGACGGACGCCGCAGCGCGGCGTCCCTACCAAATCAAGCTGCCAGCTTGGCAGCGTCTTTGTGGCCGAGGATCCGGACGGTCTGCTGAAGCTGCTCCACTTTGAGCGGTTTCTTCAGGACGGTGATCGGACCTTTCGCCAGGATCCGGTCGAGCATCTCGCTGTCGGGATAACCGGTGATGACCACGATCGGCAATTCCGGGTCGGCCTCTTTCGCGGCGTCATAGACGTCGTCGGCGGGACCATCCGGCAATTTCAGGTCGAGAAAAAGAAGATCGAATTTTTGTTTTTCGAGCGCAGCGATCGCCTCCTTCACCGTGCCGACCACGACACGGCTGAAGCCGATCTTCTTGAGGAAAATCTTGAACAAACTCTGGAGGCTCTCGTCGTCATCCACCACGAGAACAGTCGGCTGGCCGGCCTTGTCTTCTTTCAGGATGTCCTTGTCGAGCGACGCTTTCTTGATGCGCCAGCGGCCCCCGATCTGGATGGCGGGGAGCTGCCCGCGTTGCACGAGATAGTAAACGGTCGGCAACGGGATTCGCAGGTATTTGGCCGTTTCCTTGACCGTTAAAAGGTTGTGC
>Ga0190275_10000968_pt1 | contig 22380 bp, 10 predicted proteins | sample Popmic550T_FD_133745 | JGI IMG/M metagenome (GOLD analysis project Ga0190275, IMG submission 133745) | Populus adjacent soil microbial communities from riparian zone of Yellowstone River, Montana, USA - 550 T | ecosystem: Environmental > Terrestrial > Soil > Riparian zone > Trees stand | place...
CGACGTTCTCCAAACCGTAAATTCCGGCGCCATTGAGGATGCGGTGCGTCTCAAAGTTCTTAGATGGTCCGTGATCGAGGCTGGCGGTATCGATGCCGACGCCATCGACACGGCGTGCAACGAGCAGTTTGGCGGCTGCTGGAGAAATGCCGGGAAAGCGGAGATTCAGGACATCGCCCTGGGCTGCCGTGCCCATGTACTTGGCTCGATCCGGCCAAAACTTCGACCAACCGGTGCGCACAAGGACGATCACGCCAGCCGGGATCCGTCCGTTAGCTTTCTCCCATGCCTCGATATCGGCAGGCATGAGTTCATAGGTTGTGTTCGCGGCTGCCGCTCTCGTTATATCTATAACTACGGCGGGGCCGATGAGACTTTGGATGGGTACTGTGTCTGTGGTCTTCGCGCCTTCGGCGAAGTGAATGGGACTATCGATGTGCGTCCCGAGATGCTCGCTCGCTTCGAAACTGGCGGAGGCGTACCAATACCCGCCGGCTGCCTTTCCCCAAGACTCTCGATGCCAGGCGAACGGCTTGGCTGTGGGCCAGTAGACAGTTTTGGCATCGAAGGTGTGCGTCAAGTCGATTAGTTTGTTGTCGTCAATCGCGCACGGGGCTTGCATTGCGAAGAAGAGAACAAGGATGGCGAAACGGTTCACGAACACATGATTGCATTTTGTGGCAGAAGGACCGGAACTTTCGCGGAACGTCTAACGTATTAAGGTACTCGAATGAGCTTTGAAATCCTGAGACAGGACGTTAAATACACTCTGCGCGCGCTCCGCCGCGATGCGGGATTTTTCTTCGTAGCCGTCTTGATTATCGGGCTGGGCATCGGAGCCAACACGGCGATTTTCAGTGTGGTTAACGGATTGTTGTTCCGGCCGCTGCCATTTCAGGGCTCGGACCGGCTGGTTTGGATTGCGAATGAAAGTCGTAGTCCCGTGGCCGGGCTGTCCTCGTTGACATCGCGGGTCTCGACTTTTCTCCATTGGCAGAAGGAGAATCGCACGTTCGAGGAGTTGGCGGCCTATTTTGCGTTCTTCGATTACGGCAGCTATACGATGACGGGTACAGGAGAGCCGGAACGGCTGGTGGGAATGGGCGTGTCGCAAAACTTGCTCAGTTTCCTGGGAGTTCAGCCTGGACTCGGACGCAATTTCACAGTCGAGGAATCGCAAGACAATGTTCCGCTGGCAATCATCCTCACTTACGGACTCTGGCAAAGGCGGTTTGGGTCGGACCCGAATGTGATCGGCAGACAAATCACGATGAATGACAAACCGGCATCCATTGTCGGAGTGCTTCCCGCAAACTTCGATATGTCGGCGATTTTCGTTCCAGGTTCGCGCATCGACATGCTAGTGCCGTTTCCACTGACGAAAATGACGGATCGGTACGGAAATACGCTCGCGGCGATCGGCCGGCTTAAGCCTGGGGCGACGCTGCAACAAGCACAAGCTGAATTCGACGTCCTGAACGAGAATCTCCGTCGCGCCGAACCGGAGCGCTGGTCGTTTGGAGCAAGGCTGACGAGCTTACGAGAACATCTGACCGGACGCTTCCGCCGAAGTCTGCTGATCTTGTTGTGCGCTGTGGGCGGAGTGCTCCTGATCGCCTGCACGAATCTGTCGAATCTTCTTTTGGCTCGTGGGGCGGCGCGACGTAAGGAGGTCGCGATCCGGTCGGCACTCGGAGCGAGTCGGGGACGGCTCGTGCGGCAGATGTTGACAGAGAGTCTGATCCTTTCCCTGACCGGCGCGATCGTTGGTGTGGGCATCGCGTGGCTGGCCGTGCGGTATGTCGCATCGATGCAGAGTGTCGACATGCCCCTTCTCCGCACGGTCACAGTGGATGGATCTGCGTTGTTGTTCACTGGCCTGGTCGCAATCGTCACAGGACTTCTGTTCGGGATGGTTCCGGCGTTTCAGGCGTCCGGAGTGAACGAATCCGACTCGCTGAAGGATGCGGGCCGCGGAATGAGTGGAAGCCGGCGCGCAGGTTGGACGCAAAGCGCACTGGTTGTGTCGGAAGTCGCGGTAGCGTGTGTGCTGCTTGTCGGAGCAGGACTCTTTATTCGCAGCTTTCTCCGAGTGCTGGATGTGGATCTCGGATTTCGCGCAGAACGCGCGACAGCCTGGCGCATCTCGGCCGGGTCTCAAAGAAATGGTGTGAAAGCGCAGGCTCCCTTCTACGATCGTCTGGTGCAGAGTGTTGGGGAGATCCCCGGCGTTACGTCGGTGGGAGTCACCGATGCATTGCCGCTGAGTCGCGACCGGAGCTGGGGCATCTTCGCAAAAGGCGTGACTTATCCGCGTGGACAAGGCCCGCTGGGGCATCCACGTATCATCGATTGGCGTTACTTAAAAACGATGGCGATTCCTTTCCGGTCCGGACGCGACTTTACGGAGCGCGACACGGCGGATAGCGAGAAGGTGATCATCCTCAACGAAAAGGCGGCGCAAAGACTTTGGCCGGGGCAGAACCCGATTGGGCAGATCGTTGAGTTTAATGGCGCGCGCCGGGTTGTCGGAGTGGTCGCCAATGTTCGGCATTTGGCGCTCGAGCAGGAAGGTGGACTCGAAGCCTATATACCGGTTGCAGACGTTGGTAGCAATACTGTGGATCTCGTCGTGCGCAGCAGCTTGCCGCCCGAAGCTCTGGTTCCCAACGTTCGCCGGGCTTTGCACTCGGTCGATCCCACGCTCGCTACGGAAGAGTTTCAGCACCTTTCTGAACTTGTGGATCGGGCGGTCTCGCCGCGCAAGTTCATGACTTTGCTGCTGGGTGGCTTCGCGTTCGGCGCCCTGGTGCTCGCCATCATCGGAATCTATGGTGTCGTTTCCTACAGCGTCACGCAGCGGACGCAGGAGATCGGGATTCGCATGGCTCTGGGAGCTTCGCCGAGTCAGGTACAGAGAAGGATCGTGATCGACACCGTGATGTTGGTATCGTTCGGACTGCTGCTCGGTGTGGCAGCCTCGCTGGCGCTGACGCGTTTGGCGGCTTCCCTGCTCTACCAACTCGAACCGACGGATCCGATCGCGTTCGGTGGCACTGCTATCGTTTTGCTGTTGGCGGCCGCTACCGCAGGGTATTTGCCGGCGCTTCGGGCTTCACGTGTCGATCCGATGTCTGTGCTGAGGGCGAGTTAGTAGGATATACCGAGTAACCAGAGGATGAGCCATATGGCGATCGCTGCCATGAAGATGTAGGTGACCCATTCTTTAAACGTTTTCGGTTCGGTGCGGTTGGGCATAGTCTTTTATACAGCGCGCGGCTTATAAACCATGAAGTAGACGTAACGAGCAAGTCACTCCCAACGTTGCTGTGGAAACCTTACTTGAGCCATCCGAGTACATTCTGTACAACACTCCACCGCGGGGTGTGGCGCTCCGCAGTCTTGCCCAGAATCCAGTGATCGTAGAGGCGGCCTGTCACACCGTTCTTCTGTCGGAGCAGAAGCCAGCTGTTGAGAAACTGCTGGGTAACAGCATCGGTTCTCGAGAGGAGTAAAACTGCGGGACTCGCAATCTTCCATTCCGCGGGAGTCACGACGGCGTAGTTCGGGTACAGCAGCGTCATGGCGGAACCGGCTTCGGCACTGGTAAACAGCGCATCGATGCCCGAGTGGGCCCCTGAGAAGAAGTCCTTGGCATTTCCCAACCGCACGATGTTCGCGCGCGGCATCCATTCGCGAAGCAACTCAGCAGATTCTTCCTCAGCAGCAACTCCGATGGTCAGAGCTGCTTCTCGCGAAAGTTCGGCGGCGGATGCGAAGTCGTGCCGACGATGGTCTGGGACCACCAGGGCGGCGTGAAGATCAAGATACGGCTGGGACAAAGCAAAATTAGCGGCGCGCGCGGAAGTAAGCGTGAAGCCGCAGCCGGCCACATCGAAGTGATCGGCAGCAGCTTGTTCTGACAGGGTCGCGCGGGAAACCGGGACAAATTCGAGCCCAACCTGCAAGGTCTCAGCGAACCGGTGAATCAGTTCGACGTCATAGCCGACGATCTCGCCGCGCGAGTTCGGAAAACAGAAGGGGATTCTCTGCAAATCATATCCGAACCGCAGAACTCCCCGGCGACGGACACGGTCGACAAGGTTCTCGCCGGGTTTGAGCGGCTCCGGATTCGGGCCGGCCGCTGCAAGCACACCGGATTCGGCAGGTCTTTCGAGCAACTGCATTCCCACGATAACCCTGTCTTTGGTATAAGACCCCTCCAGTGTTTTGCCGAGGAAAGCATGTACGCCGAACGCGGAGATCGCCGCTAGCGCCAGCGATCCGACAGCATACCCAACCGCCCGATTCCAGTAAATACGGAGGAGGCCATGGAAAGCGGCCACAGCCAGAACGGCGAAGACAAATACATGCATTCCTCCGAGCACCACGCGTACGCGGTCAGTGTAGACGCTCGAAACCACGAAAAGGTGGAACATGTCATTTGGCAGTTTCAACAGATCGAGGAGAAACGGGATGCCGATCACGGGAGCTACAAATGAGACGAGAAGAGTTGCGCCGAGAAAGACCGGGTAATTACTGGCATCCATCGGATTCCCGACAAACCAAGCCGTGAACGGGATGAACATGAAGATGACGAAAGTCCCGAGGTTTGGAAAAGGGTAGATTAGCGGCACGATAATATCGGCTTCGGGAAATTTGCCGTCGGCGTCGAGGGTCGTTCTCGTCCGGAACAACTCTTTCACATTCTCGATCATTTGCGGCATGACGAGAATGATCTTGCCCGTCACGAAGATCAATAGAAGCGTGTCTTTCGAAACACGGAACACGTCACGAAACTTGAAAGGCGTTAGGGCGGCCACGATTCCGGGCAGGATAAAAAACGTCAACACCACAGCAGCAACCGTATAGGAAAGCAGGTAAGCTTCCAACCTGCCGATCTCTTCGAAGGTCATCGTGCCGGCCGCCGACGCGGTGATACCGAAGACACCGACCGGCGTGAAATTGATAGCGACTTTATTCACCTGCACCAGCGCGTCCGTGACAGTGTCAAGCATTCTGATCACTTCGGTTTTGTTCTTGAGCGGGATCAGACCGATTCCGACAGCGATGGAAAATAGCACTATGGCCGGGATGGTTCCGGAGGCGAGTGACTGAAATGGGTTAGTCGGGACAAACAGCCCCACCAAATCGAGTGGTTCCCGCGTGTCGATCGTGCTCCGGCTGAAAAAAGCAGCAGACGGCAGTTCTGGAAAGGACAGCGGGATCACAAGCAGAGTGACGCATCCGAGCGCAAGGAAAAAGGCGAGGAGGCTCCCTCCCACAAGCAAAAGTTTCCGGCTTTGTTCGAGTGACAAGCGTCCGATATTGGCGATCAGCGATGCGACGATATAGGGCAGCACCGTCATCTGCAGGAGGCCAACGAACACGTCGCCGATGACACCCACTCCCCGCGCATACTCTCCAAAAAACAGCCCGCAGAGAATGCCGCCGCAGAGGCCGATGAGTATCTTCATCGAAAGACTCATGGGCTTGCGAGTCGAGCGCGAATGTTTCAGTGCTGGTTGCGCCATGAGTTTGCGTGATCAGGATGCAAGGGGCGTACGTCAGGTCCAGATTATCTGGTCGTGACTATCTCACGCTATAGGCAGTCTCTGACGGTACTGTTCTACATCCGGCGCGTTATATCCTTTGCAACGGGAGTTTCGCAGCCTCGATCTGTTTGTTCGAACCACATTGATCCGCCCGCACGCTACTCAATCAGGAAGACCCAAGGTCCAGCGAAGGGTACGCCATGTGAACGAATCCGAGTCACGAGAACCACACCCGCGTCTGGCGGGTATCTCATTCAGAAAATAAAGAAACTCGATATTTCCATTCGCATCATGCCTGTTACCGGAATGGACGCGGAATGAAAGATTCATCCTACCCGAACGTGCGTGGTAAGTCCCTTTGGGGGACGGCATTGCCATCGTGTGGTGATTCCTGTTGGAAGGCTTGACCGACCCTCTATGTCGCAACTAAGGATACTGGCGCCATTGTCCGGCCAGGTTTGGCCCCTCGAACGCGTCCCCGATCCGGTCTTCGCACAGAAGATGGTCGGTGACGGACTTTCTATCGATCCTACGGACGCTATGCTCGTGGCGGGCTGTGATGGCGAGATCGTCTCTGTTCACGCGGCGGGACATGCCCTCACCTTGCGCGCACACGATGGCTTGGAAGTGTTGATGCACGTGGGAATCGACACGGTGATGCTGAAAGGCGAAGGATTCCATCCGCGCGTGAAGTCCGGCGACAGAGTGCGCACTGGCACTCCGCTGATCGAGTTCGACCTTGATTTCCTAGCCACACACGCGAAGAGTTTACTGACCCAGATCATTGTCGCGAACAGCGAGCGCGTGACGTCGTGGGAACGCGCAAGCGGGTACGTGTCCGCCGGAAAGGACGCGCTGCTCACGGTCATCTATGCGGCGGAGAATGACGCCGCTTCTGCGCCCGGGGCGGCCTCGATCACCTCTGAAGCGATTGTGATTCCGAATCCCACCGGGCTGCACGCGCGGCCCGCCGCCGTGCTGGCGAACATGGCCAAGAGTTTTCAGTCAGCCATAAAACTCCAGATGGGCGACCGGCAGGCCAATGCGCGCAGCGTGACCGCCATTATGGGCCTGGAAGTAACGCACAGCGCGAAGGTGCAGGTGTTGGCCAGCGGTCCCGATGCGGCAGCCGCCGTGGAGAAACTGTCCCGGGTGCTGAGGGAGGGCTGCGGGGACGAGGGCTGCGTACCGGCTCCGGCGCCGGCGACGACGACCATATCGCCTTCGGCAGCTCCGGCGCCACGGCGCAAGTCTAACGACCCGTTTGTACTGTCTGGTGTTCCAGCCTCACCTGGGTTCGCTGTCGGCGAAGTCTTCCAGGTCCGCCGCACAGAAATCGTAGTCACCGAAGCCGGCGCCGGTGTCAAAGACGAGCACCGCCGCCTTGAGGCCGCCATTGCCACTGCGCAGGGACAGCTCGCAGCATTGCGAGCGCAACTGCACGCCAAAAGCGATCCTGCAAAAGCGGCAATCTTTGCCGCGCACGAGGAATTGGTCTCCGACCCTGACCTTCTCGAGATTGCCGAATCCGCCATCGCGAAGGGGAAAAGCGCTCCGTTTGCATGGAAGAAGGCGGTTACGACACACGCGGACCGGCTTGCCGGGCTGCGGAATCAATTGCTCGCTCAGCGAGCCAACGACCTGCGCGATGTGGGCCTGCGGGTACTGTCGATCCTGACGGGAGAGGAAATCTCGCAGCCGGAGTACCGGCCAAACTCTGTCCTCATCGCTGAAGATCTCACACCCTCGGATACAGCGGCGCTCGATCGCTCGCGCGTGGTCGGCTTTTGCACTACACGCGGTGGCGCCACTTCCCATGTGGCGATCCTCGCCCGTTCCTTGGGCATTCCCGCGCTGGCGGGTATTGAGCCGGCTGCCCTCGAAGTGCCGAACGGGAGTGTCGTCATTCTCGACGGCAATAAGGGCACTCTGCGGCTGCACCCCTCGCCAGAAGAAGTGACCCGCATCCGCCAGGAGCAGGAGCGTTCCGAAGAGCGCCGCAACAAGAACTTCGAGCACGCACACGAACCCGCTATCTCCCTCGATGGCGTACGCATTGAGGTCCTCGCCAACATCGGTGGACTTAAGGACGCCATGCAGATCAGCGATCTCGGCGGTGAGGGAGTGGGTCTGCTGCGGTCCGAATTTCTCTTCATGGAACGCCCCGATGCGCCGACGGAAGAGCAGCAGTTCGAGACCTATAAGGCTATCGCCCAGGTCGTGGGTCCAAATCATCCACTGATCATTCGCACGCTGGACGTCGGAGGCGACAAGCCGCTTATCTACCTACCGATTCCAAAGGAAGACAATCCTTTCCTCGGTGAACGCGGTGTGAGGGTCTGCCTCGACCGCCCCGAGATTCTCCGCGCTCAGCTTCGAGCGATACTTCGCGCGTCGGCTTTTGGAAAGGTCAGGGTCATGTTTCCCATGATCGCTACGCTGGACGAATTGCGGGACGTGAAGGCGGTCCTCGCCGAGGAAGCTGAGAGCCTGGGTGTGGCGCCGATACCCGCCGGAATCATGGTGGAAGTTCCTGCGACTGCTGTGATGGCCGCACAGTTTGCCCGCGAAGCAGACTTCTTTTCCATCGGAACCAATGACCTTACGCAATACACGCTCGCAATGGACCGGGGGCATCCGAAGCTCGCTCCACAGGTAGACGGTCTTAACCCAGCGGTCCTCAGGCTGATTGCTCACACCGTCAAAGGCGCCCAACCGCAAGGCAGACAAGTGGGAGTTTGCGGAGGCATCGCGAGCGATCCGCGCGCCATACCCATCCTGCTGGGAATCGGGGTGGACGAACTCAGCGTCAGCCTGCCGGCAATTCCCGCAGTGAAGGCGCAGATCCGCACTCTGCGCATCGACGCCTGCCGGGAACTCGCAGAGCGGGCCCTCGCAGCAGAGTCCGCGGGACAAGTGCGCGCTCTCGTTCCTGACCCCGACGGCGAACCCTCAACATCCACTCTGAACACCCGGTGAACGATATGGCCTCCTCGAGCACTTTCGCGTTTCTTCAGAAAATAGGCAAGTGCATGATGCTGCCGGTATCCGTGCTGCCGGTCGCCGGTATCCTGCTCGGCGTCGGCAGCGCCAATTTCACATGGCTGCCCGAGGCGCTTTCACAGGTCATGGCCGCGTCAGGCAGCGCGATTTTCGGAAACCTGCCATTGCTGTTCGCCATCGGCGTAGCGATCGGGCTGACTGAAAACGACGGCGTAGCCGCGCTTGCAGGAACTGTGGGTTATGTCGTCTTCCTGGCCGCCTTGGGGCTTTGCGCCAAACTCCTGGGGATCGAAACCAAGCCCATTATGGGCATCGATTCGATCGAGACCGGCGCTTTCGGCGGCATCTGTGTGGGTCTCATCGCTGCGTGGGCGTTCAATCGCTTCTACCGGCTTCAACTGCCAAGCTATCTGGGTTTTTTCTCGGGCAAACGGTCAGTGCCCATCATCACTGCATTTTCGGTGATCGCGCTCGGGGCTGTACTCAGTTTCGTATGGCCGCCGGTAGCCGTAGTGATTCGACGATTCTCCGACTGGGCTGTGCACGGCAGTCCCGCGCTCGCGTTCACGATCTACGGAGTAGTCGAGCGATCACTCATCCCATTCGGACTTCACCACGTCTGGAACGTCCCGTTTTTCTTCCGCACCGGCGCGTACACCGATCCCGCGACCGGCGCCGTGGTGAATGGCGAAATCGCGCGTTTCATCGCCGGTGATCCCACGGCAGGCAATATGAGCGGCGGCTACCTTTTCAAGATGTTCGGGCTTCCTGCCGCCGCGCTGGCGATCTGGCGCTCCGCCAGGCCGGAGCAGCGCACAAAAGTCGGAAGCCTCATGATCTCCGGCGCCCTAACAGCGTTTCTGACCGGTATCACGGAGCCTATCGAGTTTGCATTTATGTTTGTGGCTCCGCTGCTTTACATCACCCACGCAGTGCTTGCCGGCGTAGCATACTTTCTATGCGTTGAGCTGGGCATCAAACACGGCTTCACCTTCTCGCACGGGCTCATCGATTACATCGTGCTCTTCCCGAAATCACAGGGGGCGTTGTGGCTTCTGGTGATCGGACCGATTTGGGCAGCACTATACTACGGTATCTTCACCTTCGCGATCCGCCGCTTCAACCTGCTGACGCCAGGACGCGAGGTGGAGGATGAAGCGGCAAAAACAGCGCGAGCCGTGTCTGGCGACCAGTTCGCTCTTCAACTGGTGCGCGCGTTTGGCGGACGGTCGAACATCGTCAGCCTCGACGCGTGTATCACCCGACTGCGCGTCCAAGTGGGGGATATCACGAAGGTCAGCAGCGACAAACTCAAGGCGCTCGGCGCTGCCGGTGTGGTCGTTGTCGGTGACGGGATTCAGGCGATCTTTGGCACACGCAGCGATAATCTCAAGACCGAGATGCAAGACTATCTTAAGAGCGCGGGCCCGGAGGCGGACGAAATCGAAGAAGCTTCGCCGGTGAAGACGCCAACGCCCGCCGGCATCCAACCACGCCTGCGCGACGCCGATGCTCCGCGAAGGGCAAGTGACTGGATCGACGCACTGGGAGGCAAGACAAATATCCTCCGGCTCGACAGTTGCGCCGAGACTCGTCTGCGAGTGGTGGTGCACGATGCAGGACAAGTCCGCGAAGACGTGCTGCGCGCCGCCGGCATAGCCGCAGTCGTCAAACTCGACGGTCAGGTCTTCCACCTGCTGGCGGGCCTCAACGCCGACCAGTACGCCGCCGAAATGCGCGGCCAGCTCGCTGGCCCTGTGACCGGTGGATTAGCTCTAGTGAAAGGAGCGACGGTCGCTTGAAAAGTACGGCACAGCCTCTATTTCGATGCGCGTTGTTGATACTGTGCTTCGCTGTCCCATCGCTGTATGCGGACGAAGTGGACGAGATCCGAAAGGAACTTGCTGAACTCAAGCAGGACTATCTTCGCCGGGTCGGAAGTCTCGAGTCCCGGCTGGCTCAGCTTGCCGCGGCGCAATCGAAAGGGATCGAGACCGACAAGCAGATTATGGAGCAGGCCGTTCGCGCAGAGGTCAAGGCAGTTGAAACGGCGAACCAACTCGAGGATGCCCAGGCGCAGATTCGGCAGAACAAGGCTGCCATTGACCGATTCTCTTCGACACCGCTGTTCGACAAGAAGGAAGCCTCCGAGACCGACAAAGTATTTGAATTCCACGGCTACGCGCGGTCCGGCTATGGCATCAATGAACGCGGCGGTCCACAAACCGCTTTCCAGGCGACCGGAGCGCTGTCGAAATACCGGTTAGGGAATGAAGCGGAAACGTATTCGGAACTGGTTTTCGTAAACAACTGGCTGAATCCGGAGCGAGACACAAGCAAAGCCTGGTTCAAGTCCGAGTTTATGGTGATGGCCAAAACGCTGAATCTGCAGACGTACGACCCGTCCAGCGAATTCAAGCTTCGCGAAGCGTTTGTGCAGGGCGGCAACCTTTTTCCGGGCCGCTTCGAGAAGGCAAAATTCTGGGCCGGTAACCGGTACTACATGCGACAGGACATTCACATCACCGATTTCTGGTACACCGATCTCAGCGGCTATGGGGGTGGTGTAGAGGATGTCCCGCTCGGGAATGCCCTCGCGTCACTTGCCTATATCGGCTCGACACAGCCTTCGTCTCCGAATGTGACCACCGGGAACGTCGCGAAAAGCACCATCGATGCTCGCATTATGGGGTTGAAGGCGCCCGGCGGTCAGATCAATGTCTGGTACGATTATGCCTTCGCGAAATCTGGCCGGGTGACATCAGATGGCGTCACCCTTCCGTCGGCGGACGGTCACGCGATAGGATTGCAGCACAAACGAACCGAGTTTTTTGGTGGGCATCACACGATCATTTTTCAAGTAGGAACTGGAGCGGCAAGCAACCTGGTGTCGACGGCGCAATCGCCCACGCAGAATTGGCGGCATGCGAAAACGTATCTTTTTTCGGATCATTCGCTTATCCAACCCAACAACAAATTCGCCATCATGCCCATCTTCGTCGCAGCCTGGAATCACACGGGCGACCCGGGAAGCGGTTACAGGCGTTGGATCAGCACCGGGGCGCGACCTGTCTGGTTTTTCAACAAACATGCCTCGCTCGCGTTCGAAGCCGGATTTGACAACGTAGACGATCCACTCGGACGTTATGAGGGCTGGCTACGCAAATTCACCATCGCGCCGCAGATCGGCGCTGGACCGGAATTCTTCTCGCGCCCTGTCCTACGGCTTTTCGTCACCTACGCCAACTGGTCGGATAGCCTTCGCGGCTACGTTGGCGGCAATGCCTATACCGGTCGCCAACAGGGCTTGAGTGCGGGCCTCCAAATGGAAGCGTGGTGGTGATCTGCGCCGCCATACACCTCTGTTGCGAGGATCGTGTGGCGGAGACCTGAACACGTCGGTGGTCCGATCACGCAGATCACTGAACCCTATCAAGCCGACGAAGGACTTGTCCGGATGACAAACAGGGAAGACGCCGCAACGTCACAGGGAAACGACTCGCAGGCGAAGACAAGCCAATCCGGCGCAGTGCGGGACCCGACGCCTCGAATCGAGGATCACGCATTGATCGGAGACATGCGCACGGCGGCCCTTGTCGCGAAGGATGGCTCGATCGACTGGATGTGCCTCCCCGCCTTCGACTCGGACGCCTGCTTCGCGGCGCTGGTCGGCACACGCGACAACGGGTATTGGAAGGTCGCGCCAGCCGTTCCGGTCACGTTGGTTCGCCGGCGCTACCGAAAGGACACTTTAATCCTTGAAACGGACTTCGTCACCCAACCAGGTACGGTAAGGCTCGTCGATTTCATGCCGCCATGTCAAAAACGCGGCTACCCTCAGTTGTACCGGTTCCTCCGGTGCACCGACGGGACGGTACCGGTGCGCTGCGAGATTTCGCCGCGCTTCGCGTTCGGGCGAGCCGTGCCTCGCGTCGTGTCGACCCACGGTGTGACAAAGATGTACGCCGGCCCCGACGCCCTGTACCTGCGGGGTGGACCCATTGGGGGATCTCCGTCACCCGTTGCCGATTTTCAGCTCTCACACGGGGGAGAGGTCTGGTACTCGCTCAGCTACGGACTCTCGTATGAAGAGGCGCCTCAAGAGATCGACTTCTCCCAAGCCGAGCGTGACACGGAGGAGTTCTGGATTCGCTGGTGCGCTACCCTTCGGCTGCCGTCACTCTACCCGGAGACTGTGATCCGTTCACTGATCACGCTCAAGGCTTTCATCTACAAGCCGTCGGGCGGCATGGTCGCTGCGCCCACGACGTCGCTGCCCGAAACACTGGGCGGCATGCGCAACTGGGACTATCGTTTCTGTTGGCTCCGCGACGGGGCGCTCGGCATCCACGCCTTCATTCTTGCGGGTTTGCGTGAGGAGGCGCGTGCGTTCTTCGATTGGATTCTTCGGGCTGTTGCCGGTGATCCGGCGCAGGTACAGATCATGTACGGCATTCGAGGCGAAAGACGCCTCACCGAGGTGGAACTCGATTGGCTCGATGGTTACGAAGGAGCCAAGCCGGTGCGCATCGGCAACGCCGCCTACGACCAACGCCAACTCGACGTCTTCGGTGAGCTGGCGGCAGTGATCTACGAGGCGGGCCGACACTTTGACAACCATCGTCCCGAGGCCGTAAATGCGTTGATGGGCATCGCGCGTTATGTTGCCACCGTATGGCAGCATCCAGACCGCGGCATTTGGGAGATGAGGGGTCCGGAGCGATCTTTCACCGCTTCGAAGGTGTCAGCGTGGACTGCGCTGGATCGAGCGATCCGATACGCCGAAGAGCACGGTCTTGACCTCCCCATCGACGACCTGCGAGTGACTCGCGCCACCATCTTCGATGAGGTGTGCCGCGAGGGATTCAACTCCGAACTCAACACCTTTACCCAATACTACGGGGGCACGGGTCTGGACGCGAGCCTCCTCTTTATACCTTTGAGCGGCTTCTTACCGGCTACCGACCCGCGCGTTGTCAGCACCATCAAGGCAATGGAGCGCGAGCTTCTCCAGGGTGGGTTGTTGCTTCGCTACAAACCAGAGGAACAAGTAGAGGGGCTCTCCGGGGAGGAAGGCGTATTTCTCGCCTGCTCATTTTGGTTAGTGACGGTCTATAAAATGATGGGCAGAGAAGAGGACGCTCACAGCCTCTTCAAGAGAGTGATCTCAACCGCCAACGATCTCGGATTGCTCGCCGAGGAGTACGACCCGACAAGCCAGCGCCAACTTGGCAACTTCCCACAGGCGTTCAGCCACTTCGCGTTGGTAAACGCGGCCTTCGCCCTTGCTGGGGCTGAGGTGAAGGCGGGGGACGATGCGTGAACGACATTGGACCTCGCAGCCCCGCAGATACGGAACCAGCACGGCTATTGTTGTTCCAGACTCACGCTCCTGGCCCGACACGTGATCTCACGGATCCGCTTCGAAACGTTCCAGGGTTTTTGGGCGCAATTACGCGTTAACCTCCGATCCAGCGATTCGAAGGCGGAAAGAGGACAGAGGCCGCGCCCCACCTACGGATGTCCGCGGCCTTCCTTCGACTTAATGCACCGGTCGCAAAAACAGATTGACCGTACGATTGCCGATCTTTCGACCGTGTTTAACGCCCTCTTCAGTGGACTCGCGGAAGTGAAGGCCTGCGAAGATCCGCGAAAGCGCATTCTCCTCCGCGGCCTGAGAGAAGCTCGCGAATGACCGGAATACAGGCGATGGATCCGTGCACTTCTGCCCGGCCGGCAGCGTCAGGCTGCAGACTCGAAAGCTGATGTTGTCGGTCCCGAAGAACTCTTTGAGAACCTGCGCCGCTGCGCCGCCTTCGAGGCTATGTCCGGAGTTGTAGTCGGGATTGGGATAATTCGGCTCCAGCGGCGTCCACCTCGGATCACCCATTGTGTCAGGATTGTTGTCATCGTCGGCTAAGTGGACCGCCGTGACCGGGCGCCAGAAGTTGTAGCGACCCTTGGTGTCAGCGTTACCGATGTAACCATCGGCCATTGCGAGGTTGAGTAAGCCGAACAGCCGCGCGTTCTCCCACAGTTCGAGTCCTCGGCTGGCCGAAACGCTTCTAGCCATCCGGTTCCATGCGAGCGGTGAACTTTCGAGCCAGAATAAAGCAATCTGGGTCTGCTCCGGTGTGCGCGCGCTCGGAGTAGTCCCGCCATTACCGCCGAATGTTTTTACCTCGTTGAAGTCAGCTGCGTATCTCTTGCTCTTTGTCTTGTACGGAGGCCCCGGACCGAACTGCGAGGCGTGGTTGAGCACGAAGGGAGTGACATTGCCCCATCGGGTTCCGAATGTGAAGTTGACGCCGGGCGGGTAGCGAAACTCGCCAGGATCGGTACCCTGCGGGTAGTTGAAATCCTGCAATGGCTGATCTGAACCATCCCCGGTACGCAAGGCAATAATGGCAGCGGCCGAAGCCTGTCCTACTTGAATACCTTGCATTCTGGCTGCATTATTCGGGAGTGCAGCAATCGCGGCGGAATAGTCGGCTTCGACGCCGGCGATGGCTGCCTTAACGCATGCCGGATCGACCGGAAACTGGCCAATGACCGGGACGAGCACATTGCGGGCCGCAGATGCGACCGCGGCTTCCCGAGAAGCGCCAGTGGGTCCTTGTACGTTGTAAACGTACGGGCGATACCGGCGATCGATTGCGTTTAACGCATCGTGAATAGCCACATGCGTCATTGCGTAAAGACGCGATTCGTTAAACGGGTCAATGCACGCGGCGAGTGCTGCTTTGCCAGCATTCGCATTCCAATCGGTGACAGCATCCGCCGCGGCGGGACGCGGGCAGACCAGGGCCAGACTCATTGACAGGCAGATCGTCGCAGCCTTAACAACTTTCGCAGCCAGCACAGTTTCTTTAGTTAGTCGCACAGTTTTTCTCCTTCGGTAGTCAGCACTAACACCTGCTCACGGGCGTCGCCAATAAGGCTGCGATTCGGAGCATCGCCGCCTGCTGCAAACTTCCGTACTCCCTACTGGCCGCGGTCGACTTTGTGTATTCTGTAATGACGCGAACGTTGGCCGGTTTGGGTGAGGCCGAACCGGTGGCTTCGGACGCCCGGACGGCGGAGTCATGAAATGAACGTAAGTCAAGTTCTACTGGAAAGTCCTTTGGGCGCCGTGAGGCGTGAATGAGATCTGTATTGGCGTTCGATTAGGAATCCATTAGAGTGACTACGCCTGCCCTCATTTACGAGTTTGGGCCATTCCAGTTCGACACCGGCGCGCACCGGTTGCTGAAGGGAAACACACCCGTTAGTCTTACGCCGAAGAGCTTTGACCTGCTCCGTATCCTTATCGAGAATCGGGGCCGGGCGATGAGCAAGTCGGAACTTCTCGAAGCCCTGTGGCCTGACTCGCAAGTGGAGGAAGGCAATCTTGCCTTCCAGGTGTCGGTATTGAGAAAGGCGCTAGGCCCGGAGGTTGGCTCCTGGATCGAGACCGTTCCCCGGCACGGGTACCGGTTGATCGCGCCCGTCGTCACACATCCAGTCGCAGACGCGCCGGCTCCGGCGTCTACTGTCCCTGGCACGATGCATGCAGAGGCTCCTGTCAGGCGCGCTTACCGATTGCTGACGGGAGCATCGTTGGGAATCGTAGCGCTTGCGGTGACAGGAGCGGTTATGTTCCGCATGCCTCGGAATCACACGACGTCTACAGTGCGTTCGGCGCCTTTAACGGCCTTTCGCGGATTCGAAGCGAACCCGGCATTATCCCCCGATGGAACTCACGTGGCTTTTGCCTGGAACGGCGAGAAGCAGGACAATTTCGACATTTACGTGATGCCGATCCCTTCAGGAGAACCGGTGCGTCTGACCACGAATGCAGCGGAAGATGTGAGTCCAGCCTGGTCTCCGGACGGACACAGCGTCGCATTCCTCCGCCGATCGAGCTCTGATCGGGCGGAACTCATGTTGGTCCCGGCGGCGGGAGGCTCGGAGCACAAGATCACTGATACGCGCGAACAACCGTGGTTTTCACCCAGGAAGCCGACGGCGATTGCCTGGTCCCCCGATGGGCATTGGATAGCCGCCTCCCACCGCGACGCCGGCGATCGCTCCGAAGGGATCTACTTGTTTTCGCTTACGGGCGAGAAGCGGCGGCTGACGATGCCACCCCCAAGTTTCCACAGCGATCGCATGCCTTCCTTTTCGCCGGATGGACGTGCTCTGGCCTTCTGCCGGCTTCCAGGCGGTTTTGTCAGCGAGATCTACGTGCTGCCTCTTTCCGCAGACCTCCGGCCGGCAGGCCAGGAGCGCCGGCTGACAGACCATAAACGTTGGTCTGGGCAGCCGGCTTGGACTCGTGACGGGCACAGCATCCTCCACGTTTCCGGAGAGGATTTCAGTAAAGGACGCGAAATACGAATCATCAACGTGGCGAACCCTCAAGAGACTGCGCAGACAATACCCATCAATGATGAGGTGTCCGAGATTGCCTTTGGTCGTCACCTGGTGTACTCCCGGCAAATCGAAGACACGAATATCTGGCGCGCCGAACTGCCTAAAAACGGGGCGTCCCCGGTCGAAGCAGAGCTGTTCATTTCTTCGACTTGGGTGGATCAGACACCGAAATACTCTCCCGACGGAAAGAAGATCGCTTTCATATCCTCACGGTCAGGCTATCGCGAGGTGTGGGTTTCGAAGGCAGATCGGTCGAACCCCGTCCGCCTGACCTTTTTTGACGGACCTATGACCGGGCATCCAAGTTGGTCTCCTGACGGGCAGTGGATCACTTTTCATGCTCGTCTGGAGGGATCGTTGGACATATTTGTCGTCCCCGCCGCCGGCGGACCAACGAAGCGATTGACCACCAATAGTTGGGAGGACCATTACCCGAACTACTCCAGTGACGGCCGGTCGATATTCTTTTCAAGCAGGCGCTCGGGCGATTTGCAGATCTGGAGCATGTCCCCCGATGGAAGCGACGCAGTCCAGATCACTACGTCAGGCGCAGCGCATAATCCGGCGGAGTCGCCCGATGGCAAGGCAGTTTTCTATCACTTGCAGCAGGACCCGGGCGAGATCTGGCGCATTTCGGTTCAGGGCGGCAAACCAATCCGGATAGCTGGACCAACACACCGGTTCCCCGTCGGCTATACGGTAACTAGGGACGGCATATATTACGGAGCGCCGCCGCACGCCGGCGAGCAGCGATTCATTCGATTCTTCAGCTTCTCTACCGGTCAGGACCGCCCTGTGGTGGTAGCAAGGCGACCGTTTCACAGTGGGATGAGCGTCCCGCCGGACTCCAGCCACATTCTCTTTGATCAATACGACGAGTCTGGCAGCGATCTGATGCTGGTTGAGAATTTCAGCCTCGCTAAGACAGGTCGGTGAGTTTGTCTAACTCACTTCGTCGACAGGGTCGTCGACCCGCACTTACCACACGATGGCCGCGACTCAGCGTTCTGGCAATAGCTCGCCCTCGTCGGCAGGGGCAGGGCGATTGCCCGCGTCACTTGACGTATAACGGCCGATTCCGGGAAGTTTGCGCCCGGCGCTGCCGCCGGCAACGCGTTCGCCCGCGAGATCCGCAAAATGCGTCAACCTGATTACGCTGCCAAGCTACTGCATGATCTAACTCCGCGGCGAGCAACTCGGCTACGCGCGACGCGATCGCGACCGCAGGGCGGACATTTAGCAGCAGAGCGCGCGTGCGGCGGGCGAGGACGTCTGCACTGTACGGCCATCTCCCAACGCGGCCCAGATCATTGTAGGGCCGCAGCCCGACTCCGAAGAATGCGATTCCCACCACGCGCGGCCGGTTCGTCGAGCGGGACCTCGTCAGATGATCGCCGCCTCCTGGCGCCTAGGACGCATCAGCGCCATCGCTCCCCACCGAAAAGAGATGAATCTGTAGACCGAACTCTCCTAGCCAGCAGGAAGTAGTCAGCCGACATGAGTTCGAACCCGCTATCGGCGAGCCGCACCCGGCTACTTCCTACGGCCCGAAAGTCACTGTTTTCGAGCGCCACACCCGCAAAGTGCGCATAAAACTGCCTTGACCCTACAAGTTAGTCCATGCTAACCTAGCACAAGCTAGGCTAGTAACCACTAAGATGTCCACCAAAGCCGTTTCTCCCCGCGCCCGTATGACCTCCGAAGAACGCCGAGCGGCCATTGTTCAGGCCGCTAGCCGCATTTTTGCGGAAAAAGGCTTTCGGGGTACCACCACGCGTGAGTTGGCGGCCGCGGTTGGGGTTACCGAGCCGGTGCTCTATGAGCACTTTAAAACTAAACGGGATTTATATAGCGCCATTATCGGGGAAAAAGCCGGGGAAGGTCTGGCCGTATTGTCGGCTCTGCGCGATGAATATTCTGCCAAGAACGATGATGCCGGTTTTTTCAATGCGCTTGGCGAGGCGATTATTCAGTGGTACGTCAACGATCCGATCTTCATCCGGCTACTTCTTTTCAGCAGCCTCGAAGGTCATGAGCTGAAAGACTTGTTCCACGAACGAAGCCAGCAATGTTTTGACATCGTAGCGGATTATATCGATCGCCGAATCGCCGCGGGGGCAATGCGGCCTGTGAACGCGAAGGTCGCTGGTCGCGCTTTCTTCGGCATGGTCGCTCATTACGCGTTGACGGGTTTGATCTTCGGCTGTGCGCCTTTCTCCCAAACGCCGAAGGAAATAGTGCGGGAGATGACCAGGATCTTCATGAGAGGAATGTGCAAAGAGGACAGCATATGAGAGCGCCTATCGGCACTTTAGTAGTCATCGGCGGATTGTTACTCGCCGGCTGCTCGCGCGAGCAGAAAAAAGCAGAGGCTGCAACGACGAAGCAGCCCGACCCGATCGAGATAAGAACTGCTTCGGCGCAAACGAAGAAAATCGATCGAACCATCTCGGTCACTGGATCGCTTCATCCCGACGAGACCGTAAATGTCAGCGCAGAAGTCCCAGGACGCGTGTCGGCGATCCTGGTCGATTTCGGGCAGACCGTGCGGAAAGGACAGATATTGGCGGAACTCGACAAGCAAGAGCTGACACTCGCTGTCGACCGGAGCAAGGCTGCGATGGCGCAGGCTCTGGCTCGGCTGGGACTCGATCCTGGTCAGGAAAACGTACGTCCCGACTCTACGCCCTCCATTCGTCAGGCAATGGCGCAGATGGAAGACGCCAAGTCTAAATTCGAGAATGCTTCAAGGCTGGTGAAGACAGGCGACATCTCACAGGAGCGCTTCACGGAAATCGAGAAGTTGCTGCAGGGCCGGCAAGCGGCGCTCGAGGGAGCTCGCGATGAAGCTCGCACGCTGCTAGCCAATGTGCAGGCTTTGAAGACAGAAGTAAAGCTGGCCCAGAAACGGCTGAATGACGCGACCGTACGCGCTCCTTTCGATGGATCAGTTGAACAGAAACTCGTGTCGCCGGGCGCTTACTTGAAAGAGAATACGCCGATTCTGACGCTCGTTAAAACGAATCCGTTGCGGCTGCGTGTCGATTTGCCCGAGTCGGCTGTTGGCTCGGTGAAGGTCGGAACTAATCTGACGTTCTCGACCGACGCGGCGCAGCAGGAATCCTTCACGGCGGTCGTTCGCGAACTGAATCCATCCGTGGATCAGAAGTCGCGGACATTGATCGTCGAGGCTCGGCTGCTTCGGAACGACGCAAGGCTTCGTCCGGGGATGTTCGTTCAAGTGCAGCTCCTGCTTCAGAAGGGCGCCGAAACGACTATGGTTCCCAAGAACGCTCTTTACAGCGTTGCGGGACTCACTAAGCTGTTCGTGATTCGCGATGGCCGCGCTGTGGAACAGAAGGTGACGACGGGCCAGGAAGTGGAAGGGTGGACGGAAGTCCCGCGCGAAGCTGTCAGTCCCGGCGAAACGGTGGCGGTCAGCGCGTTAAATCAACTGGTCACCGGAACGCCGGTGAAGGTCTCGGCTAAGGAAGCGAAGCTCTAATAAGGATTCCATTTCATGCAGAAACTGGCAGAGATCTGTATCAAACGGCCCGTGTTCGCCACCATGCTCATCATGGCGCTGGTGGTCCTTGGTATCGACTCGTACACGAAGTTAGGTGTCGACCTTTTCCCGAAAATTGACCTGCCGATCGTTACGGTCACGACAACGCTACGCGGCGCGGCTCCTGAAGAAGTTGAGACGCAAGTATCGAAGCGCATCGAGGAAGCCGTTAACACTATCAGCGGTATCGACGATTTGCGTTCCACATCGGCAGAGGGTGTGTCGATCGTGGCTGTGCAGTTCATGCTCGACAAGGACCCTGAAGTGGGCGCGCAGGAAATTCGCGATAAGATCAATCGCATCCTGCCCGAACTGCCGCAGGACGCCGACCCTCCCGTTATTGAGAAGGTCGCTACTGATGCATCCCCAATTCTCAACGTCGCCGTGTCGTCGCCGCGCGATCTGCGTGAGACGACGAAGATCGTCGACGACAAGATTAAAAAGAGCATTGAATCCTTGGGCGGTGTCGGTCAGGTGCGTTTCGTTGGGGAACGGGAGCGTCAGGTCCAGGTCTGGCTGGATGGCGAAAAGCTCTTTTCCTATAACCTGAATGTCGAGCAGATTCGCGCGTCGCTGGCTGCGCAGAACGTTGAAGTTCCGGGCGGCCGTGTCGATCAGGGAGCTCGCGAACTTTCGTTGCGTACGATGGGCCGGGTCACGAACCCGAAAGACTTCGAACGAATCGTTGTTGCGAATGTCGGCGGCCGACCGATTCGCATTTCGGATATCGGCTATGTCGTGGACGGATTCGAAGAACCGCGTTCGCTGGCGCGGTTGAACGGTACGCCCGCAGTCGTCCTCGAAGTGCGTAAGCAGGCGGGAACAAATACGCTCGATGTAATCAACTCAATCAAGACGCGCATCGCCGAGTTGCAGGCGTCGATGCCTTCAGACTTTAAGATCACTTACACGCGCGACCAATCGAAGTTCATTTCCGATTCGTTTCATGCTGTCCAGGAGCACTTGGTCATGGGCGGCTTTCTCGCTGCGCTGATCGTTTTCGTGTTCCTGCGGAACTGGCGCTCCACGCTCATCGCTGCCGTCGCGATCCCGACGTCGATCGTCGCGACTTACACGCTGATGAACGCGATGGGCTTCACGCTGGATCAGATTACGATGCTGGCGCTGGTGCTGATGGTCGGCATTGTGATTGATGACGCGATCGTGGTGCTCGAGAACATCTTCCGGTTCATGGAAGAAAAGAATATGACGCCGATGGAAGCGGCGATTGCGGGAACGCGCGACATCGGGCTTGCCGTGCTCGCGACGACGCTGAGTCTTGTCATCATCTTCCTGCCCGTCGCGATGATGAGCGGCATAGTCGGCCGGTTCATGTCGAGCTTCGGTTACACGGCGGCTTTTGCCGTCATGGTCTCGATGCTTGTCAGCTTCACGTTGACACCAATGTTGAGTTCGCGATTCCTGCGCACAGGAGGTTCGGGGGGCGATAAGGGCCATGACACGAAACACGGGGGCTTCTTTAAGCGGATAGCCGACCCGTATCACCGAATGCTCGTATGGTCCATGAGTCACCGCTGGGCAATTGTCGTGGTGTCGCTGCTCGTCTTCGTCAGTACCATTCCGCTGTTCATGATGGTCGGCAAGGACTTTCTGCCTCAGGACGACCAGAGCGCTTTCGAGGTCACGCTGCGGCTGCCTCCCGGTTCTTCTTTGGAAGGATCTTCCGAGTTTGTGAAGAAGCTCGAAGCCGACCTCAAAACACTTCCGGGTGTTCGCGACATGCTTACGGTTCTGGGGGCCGATCAGCGCCGGCAGGTGGACCGCGGCTCGATTCTGATCGAACTTGTGGATCCGAAGGAACGTGAAAAATCGCAGAAAGAG
>Ga0190275_10000969_pt1 | contig 22348 bp, 26 predicted proteins | sample Popmic550T_FD_133745 | JGI IMG/M metagenome (GOLD analysis project Ga0190275, IMG submission 133745) | Populus adjacent soil microbial communities from riparian zone of Yellowstone River, Montana, USA - 550 T | ecosystem: Environmental > Terrestrial > Soil > Riparian zone > Trees stand | place...
GAGCGAATGTTCGCGAAGCGGCGGAAATGCAATCCGGTATCTGCCCGCCATAGGCGGGCACCATCATGCGGAGCAGTCCCGATAGGGACGCGACCCAATTCGCTCAGGGGATGACCGGACCCCTACCGCACCGCTAAGTCCCTCGCCGCTTTGCCGGTTGTAGTCTCGCGCCGTGGCGACCACCGTGTACTACTGCGCCAGCTCGCTCGACGGCTACATCGCCGGCGCCGACGACAGCCTCGATTGGCTGACCGGCTACCAAGGCAGCTTCGAGGGCGAAAACGCCGAGCCCGATCCGATGAGCGAGGGCGGCCCGTACGAGGACTTCTACGCGGGCGTGCAAGCGCTGGTCATGGGCTCCGCCACCTACGAATGGATCCTCGACCACCTCGACACCGCGGGCGGGGGCGAGTGGCCCTACCGAGGCAAGCCCTGCTGGGTGCTGAGCTCCCGCCAGCTGCCGATGCCGGCTGGGGAGGGGGTGGACCTGCGGGTTGCCGACTCCTCGGTGGCCCAGCTCTACGACGAGATCGCGGCCGCGGCTGGCGACGGCGCGCTCTGGATCGTCGGCGGCGGCGGCGTCGCCTCGCAGTTCGCGGAGGAGGGCCGCCTCGACGAGGTGCACCTGACCGTGGTCCCCGTTGTCCTGGGTGACGGCAAGCGACTGTTCGAGCGCCCGCTCCCGAGCGGCTCGATGCAGCTGACCGGAACCCGCGCCTTCAACAACGGGATGGTCGAGCTGCGCTACGCGCTCCGGCAGGTATAGCGCGCGTTCCCTCCTAATCGAGGTGGAGACGGGCGCTCTCGGGATGGCGGCGCAAACCGTCGTCGGGGATCGGCTCCCAGGCCGCCGCGTAGGCGACGAACTGCCTGACGCTGGGGCGGATGCCGGGGTCGGTATCGAAGCTGCCCATCCGGATGCTGACCCGATCGCGGTCTTCGGGGTTACGGCTGAAAACCGCCGAGCCGCACTCGCCGCAGAAGAGCTTTTCCCAGCCGCCCTCGGGTCGCCAGGCGCGCAACTTCCCATCGCCCGCGAGCAGCCGGAACGAGCCGGGCTGCGCCAGGCCGTTGGCGGAGGCTCCGGTGCCGCTGCGACGCTGGCAGCGGGTGCAGTGGCAGTAGAGGGCGACGATCAAGGGAGCCGTCACCTCGTAGCGAACGGCTCCACAGCCGCAGCCGCCGGTCAGGGGAAGCTCAGGCGTCATCTGCCAAGGCTCTCAGGCGTTGGGGACGATCCGCCGCAGCAGGGTGCGGGCGGCGTCGACCGCGAGCTCGCGGTCGTAGGTCGTGAAGTAGTCGAAGCGGCGGTCGGAGTCGGCGCCATGGTCGCCGAGGTCGCGGGCGACGAAGGCGCCGGCGAAGTGAGGGCCGACGACGGCGACGTCCCACTCGCCGCGGAGGTTGTCGTCGGTGGGGATGTCGGCGCCGCGCACGCCCCGTCCCGGGTCGGAGGAGAGGCCGACGCCGAGGGCGCCGACGAGGGCGGCCCCGCTGGCCAGACGCTCGTAGTGGCGGCGCGTCTTGCCGGTGTAGAAGCGCGCCTCCTGGAAGGTCGAGATCACCACCGCCTCCCCCTCGAAGGCGGCCGCTTCCTGCTCGAGCTGGCGCGAGAGGGCGAGCAGTAGCCGCTTGTCCCCGCGCCGCAGCCGCCGCTTGTCGGCGATCCGCTCGAACGGCGTGCCCAGCGACTCGGGGCCGGCGGCGCGGCTCGGCAGCTCAAAGCCGCTATCGGGAAGTCCCCCGCGGGGCAACGGACCGGGGCGACCGAAGAGCCAGCCCTGGCCGAGGGTCGCGCCCATTGCCAGCGCCCGCAGCAAGTGGCGCTCGGTCTCGATCCCCTCGGCGAGCACGACCGCGCCGGAGCGCTCGGCCTCGGCGGCGACCGCATTGACCACCCGGGCCGCCTCGACCGGCTCCATTCGTTCCTGGGTCAGCGCCGCGTCGAGCTTGATCACATCGGGGGCGACGAAGGGCATCAGCGCCAGCGATCGGCGATCGACGCCGACGTCGTCGAGGGCGATCCGGCAACCGCGTTCGCGCAACCAGCGCACGGCGGCGAGGACGTCGCTCGGCCGCGAGGCGAGGGCGCGCTCGGTCAGCTCGACCACCAGTGCCGGCTGGTGGCTCTCCTCGCCGAGCTCGTCGAGGACGCCGCCGGAGTCAAGCGTCAGCGGCTCGACGTTGAGGAAGAGCGAGTGGCCGGGACCGAGGCCTGCGGCGGCGGTGCCCTCCAGTGCCGCGCGGCGGCAGGCGCGGTCGAGCTCGCGCTCGACGCCCTCCTGCCGAGCGGCGGCGAAGAGCCGCGCCGGCGCCTCGAGCTCTGAGCCAGCAGGGCCACGAGCGAGCGCCTCCCAGCCGACAACGCAGTTTTCGTCGAGGGCGACGATCGGCTGATAGACGGCGCCGAGGCCGCCACGGGAGACGAGGTCGAGGATGACCGAGGCGGACAGGACGGAAGTGCCCATACCCCTGCATCGGCATCGATTCGCTGAGGTTGAGCGATTTCGACATCTATTCGGATCGCCGCCGCTAGGCTCACCTTCATCTCCACCGACGAGCTCGAGAACCTCGCCCACCTGCGCCGCGCCCGCGACCTGATCGACCGCGCGTACGCGAGCCCGCTGGACGTCGATGCGATCGCCCGCGCGGCGCTGATGTCGACCGCCCACTTCACGCGACAGTTCCGCGCCGCCTATGGCGAGACGCCCTACGCGTACCTGATGACGCGGCGAATCGAGAAGGCGCAGGCGCTGCTGCGGCGCGGCGACTTCTCGGTCACCGAGGCCTGCATGGCGGTCGGCTGCACCTCGCTCGGTTCGTTCAGCGCCCGCTTCACCGAGCTGGTGGGGGAGACGCCGTCGGCCTACCGGGCCCGCGACCACGGCAGGCTCGCGGGTGTGCCGGGATGCGTCGCCAAAGACATCACCCGCCCCGAGCCGCGAGTCCGCGCCAAGGTTCGAATAGCGGACTCTGGCGCGGACTCGGCATCGAGCAGGATCGGAGAAACGCGCGAGGCGCCGGCCACCTAGCCTCCCCGGCATGAACCTCACTCTCTCCACTTGCTTCGTAATCGTCCATGACCACGACCGCGCCCTGGGCTTCTACCGCGATGCGCTTGGCCTCGAACTGCGCAACGACGTCGTCAAAGACGACTTCTACTGGATCACCGTCGGCGCTCCCTCCCAATCCGACGTCTCGATCGTGCTGACGAACTACCTGAACGGCAGCCCCGCCGACAACGACGCGATCGCCGCCCTCGTCGCCAAGGGCGCCCTCAACGGCGTCCACTTCCACAGCGACGACCTCGACTCCACCTTCGAGCAGGTGCGCGCGGCGGGGGCGGAGATCGTCGAAGAGCCCACCGAGCAGCCTTGGGGCGTCCGCGACTTCGCCGTGCGCGACCCCTCCGGCAACCTCGTCCGCATCGATCAGTCTTAAGACCCGGAGCATGCCCGCCAAGAAGAAGCAGCCCGCGTCCGCGGCCGCCGACAGCCACGACCTGATCCGCGTCCACGGGGCGCGGGTCAACAACCTCAAGGACATCAGCGTCGAGATCCCGAAGCGGCGGCTGACGGTGTTCACCGGGGTCTCCGGGTCGGGCAAGAGCTCGCTGGTCTTCGGCACGATCGCGGCCGAGTCGCAGCGGCTGATCAACGAGACCTACAGCGCGTTTTTGCAGGGCTTGATGCCGACGCTGGCTCGGCCCGACGTCGACGTGCTCGACGGGCTGACGACCGCGATCATCGTCGACCAGGAGCGGCTGGGCGCCGACCCCCGCTCCACGGTCGGCACCGTCACCGATGCCAACGCGATGCTGCGCATCCTCTTCAGCCGACTCGGCAAGCCGCAGATCGGCTCACCGCAGGCGTTCTCCTTCAACGTCGCCTCGGTCGAGGCGTCCGGGATGCTGAAGAAAGGCGACGGCAAATCCGAGCGGGTCAACTTCTCCCGCACCGGCGGCATGTGCCCGCGCTGCGAGGGCCGGGGTGAGGTCACCGATTTCGATCTCGCCGCGCTCTATGACGAGAGCAAGTCCCTCAACGAAGAGGCGCTGACGATCCCCGGCTACAGCATGAAGGGCTGGCAGGGCCGCATCCTCAGGGGCTGCGGCTTCTTCGACCCCGACAAGCCGATCAAGAAGTTCACCAAAAAAGAACTACAGGCCCTGCTTCATAAAGAGCCGACGAAAATCAAGGTCGAGGGGATCAACCTCACCTATGCGGGCCTGATCCCGCAGATCCAGAAGTCGTTCCTGGCCAAGGACCGCGAGGCGATGCAGCCGCACATCCGCGCCTTCGTCGACCAGGCGGTTGTCTTCACCACCTGTCCCGAGTGCGAGGGCACCCGGCTCAGCGAGGCGGCGCGCTCGTCGAAGATCAAGAAGAAGAGCATCGCCGACGTTTGCGCGATGCAGATCAGCGACCTTGCCGGGTGGGTCCGCGGCCTCGACGAGCCGTCGGTGGCGCCGCTGCTGACCGCGCTGGGGGAGACCCTCGACTCCTTCGTGGAGATCGGGCTCGGCTACCTCTCGCTCGACCGCTCCTCGGGGACGCTCTCGGGCGGCGAGGCGCAGCGGACGAAGATGATCCGCCACCTCGGCTCCTCGCTGACTGACGTCACCTACGTCTTCGACGAGCCGACGATCGGGCTGCACCCGCACGACATCCAGCGGATGAACGACCTGCTGCTGCGGCTGCGCGACAAGGGCAACACGGTGCTGGTCGTGGAGCACAAGCCGGAGGCGATCGCGATCGCCGACCACGTCGTCGACCTTGGCCCGGCGGCTGGCAGCGGTGGGGGAGAGGTGGTGTTCGAGGGCAGCGTCGCGGGCCTGCGGGCGGGCAGGACGCTGACCGGACGGCATCTCGACGACCGCGCGGCGCTGAAGCCGCAGGTGCGGGAGCCGAACGGGGCGCTGGAGATCCGCGGCGCCGACACCCACAACCTGCGCGACGTCGACGTCGACATCCCGCTCGGAGTTCTGGTCGTCGTCACCGGGGTGGCGGGCTCGGGCAAGAGCTCGCTGATCGGGGGCTCGGTCGCCGGTCGCGACGGGGTGGTGGCGATCGACCAGGCGGCGATCCGCGGCTCGCGGCGCAGTAACCCGGCGACTTACACCAAGCTGCTCGACCCGATCCGCAAAGCGTTCGCCAAAGCCAACGGCGTCAAGCCAGGTCTGTTCAGCGCCAACTCCGAAGGCGCCTGCCCCAACTGCAACGGCGCCGGCGTCGTCTACACCGATCTGGCGATGATGGCGGGCGTCGCCAGCACCTGCGAGGTCTGCGAGGGCAAGCGGTTCGGGGCCGAGGTGCTCGAGTACGAGCTCGGCGGCCGCGACATCAGCGAAGTGCTGGCGATGTCCGTGACCGAGGCCGAGGAATTCTTCGGCGAGGGCGAGGGGGACCTGCCGGCCGCGCACAAGATCCTCACCCGCCTCGCCGACGTCGGCCTCGGCTACCTGACGATCGGCCAGCCGCTGACGACGCTCTCGGGCGGCGAGCGCCAGCGGCTGAAGCTGGCCACCCACATGGGCGAGAAGGGCGGCGTCTACGTCCTCGACGAGCCGACCACCGGCCTCCACCTCGCCGACGTCGAACAACTGCTCGGCCTGCTCGACCAACTGGTCGACGCCGGCAAGTCGGTGATCGTGATCGAGCACCACCAGGCGGTAATGGCCCACGCGGATTGGATCATCGACCTCGGCCCCGGCGCCGGTCACGACGGCGGCAAGGTCGTCTTCGAGGGCACCCCCGCCGACCTAGTCGCCAAGCGCCCCACCCTCACCGGCGAGCACCTCGCGGACTACGTCGGCGGCTAGACCCCTCCACCTCAGACCGCTACGACCTCGACGTCTTCGAAGGACGAGAAGTCGGCATCTTGGGTGAGGACGGCGGCTCGGTGGTGCATCGCCGTGGCGGCGATCCAGGTGTCGTGGCGACGAAGACGGCGTCCTCGGGAGCGCTCAGCCGCGGCGATGCGGGCGAAGCAGCTTGCGACCTCAGGGCCGACGGGAAGCAGGGGATAGGTGGATTGGACGCGCGAGAGGGTCGAGAGTCGCTGCGCCCGCGCCTCTGGATCGGTTGCGCGCAGCACCCCCAGCTCCAGCTCGGCCACGGTGATCACCGAGACGGCGATCTTCTCGGGCAGCTCGCCGAGCTCGCGGCCGGTCTCCTGGGCGATGAAGACGGAGGTGTCCGCGACTGCTTTGTTCACTCGTCGAGCTCGGCGCCGCGGACATCGGCGAGATCGTCGAGCAGGGCTGAATCAACGGGCGACTCACTGACGATTCGACGCAGCTCAGAGGACGGGACCCAGGGATCGCGTAGTTCGACGTGAGGAAGGATGTCGGCGACGGGCCGCCGGTTGACCGTCAGGGTCAGGCGCTCGCCGGCTTCCAGCTCTGCCACGACGCTCGAAGTGGAGTTGCGTAGTTCTCGAATCGACACCTCTCGGCCCATATACACGACTGTAGCATTCGGTGCGACGGCTTCCCGGCACTGTGGGAGTTTCCCGGCGCCCCCACGGGGGAAGCTCCTTGGGGTGACCCGCGTTCTTTGGCCGGCGACTCGCGTTGCCGTCAACCTGTTCCTGATCGCGGTGGCGATCATCGCCGGCCTTTGGGTGCTCGGCGAGCTGCGGATCGTGGTGGTGCCGGTGCTTGCCTCGCTGCTGCTGGCGACGCTGCTGGTGCCGCCGGCCGACGCTCTGCGCCGGATCGGGGTGCCGAGCGCGATCGCGACCGGCCTGGTGATGGTCGGCACCGCAGCGATCATCGCTGGGGTCGTGGCGCTGATCGCCCCCGCCTTCGTCGACCAGTTCGGCGAGCTGGAAAGCTCCGTTGACGAAGCGGTAAACGAGGTGGTGCGGTGGCTGGTCCAGGGCCCCTTCGACCTCGAACGCGACCAGATCGACGAAGGGGTGCAGAACGGGCTCGACTCGCTGCGCTCCAACGCCGGCGGCATCGGCCGGGGCGTGCTCAGCGGTGCCTCGCTGCTGGCCGAGGTGATCGCCGGGCTGCTGCTGATGGTCGTCCTCGTCTTCTTCTTCGTCCACGACGGCCGCGGGATGTGGAACTTCGGCCTCTCGCTGGTTCCCAAGGAGCGGCGCGAGCTGGTCGACGGCGCCGGCCACGAAGTCTGGGAAGCGACCGCCGGCTACATGCGCGGCGTCGCCCTGATCGCCGTCGTCGACGCGGTGCTGATCGGGATCGCCCTCTGGCTGATCGGCGTGCCGCTGGTCCTGCCGCTGATGGTGCTGGTCTTCTTCGGCGCCTTCATCCCCCTCGTCGGCGCCGTCGCCTCCGGTGCGATCGCCGCTCTCGTCGCCCTGATCAGCAACGGCGTCGTCGACGCGGCGCTGGTCCTCGGCGCGATCGTCGCGATCCAGCAGATCGAGGGCGACCTCCTCTATCCCAACGTGGTCGGCCGGATGATCCGCCTGCACCCGGTCGCGATCCTCCTCGTCCTCACCGCCGGCACCGTGGTCGCCGGGATCGTCGGCGCCCTGCTCGCGATCCCGGTCGCCGCCGCTGTCTGGACCGCCTACCGCTATTGGCGCGAGCAGGAGGGCGCGCCGGTCCCTAGCGAGCGTTCCGCACCGACCTGACGTTGGTAGGCGACTGCTTCCCCCGCGGGAAGGAGAGCACGAACCGGGCGCCGCCAAGCTCCTCGGAGGAGCCCGCGGTAACGGTGCCGCCGTGGGAGGCGACGATCGCCTGCACCATCGCCAGGCCGAGCCCGGTGCCGCCGGTGGGGTCGGTGTCTGAGCCCCCGACGCCGCGGACGAAGCGCTCGAAGACCCGCTCGCGCATGCCGGCGGGAATCCCCGGCCCGCTGTCGGCCACTTCGAGCAGGACCGCGTCGGATCGCTCGTCGACGGAGGTCCCGACGCGGATGCGGGCGTCCTCGGGCGAGTAGCGGATCGCGTTGTCGAGCAGGTTGAGGATCGCCCGGTGCAGTTCGTCGTGGTTGCCCTGCATCGGGGCGCGGTCGCAGTCGACCTCGAGGTCGCGCTCTCCCAGGTTGGGGGCGATCTCCCTGCACGCACCCTCTGAGACCTCGGCCAGATCGAGGTCGCTCATCGGCCGCTTCTGTCCGGCGTCGCTGCGGGCGAGCACCAGCAGGTCGGCGACCAGGCGGCTCATCCGCTTCGAGGACCGCACCGCCGAGGTGACGATCTCGCGCTCTTCGCCCTGGCCCGACTTCGCCAGCTGCGCCTCCAGCAGTTCGAGGTTGGCGAGGATGCTGGTCAGGGGCGTGCGCAGCTCGTGCGAGGCGTCGGCGACGAACTCTCGCTGCTTCTGCATCGCCGCTTCCCGCTCGGTTTGGGATGCGCCGAGCGCGGTCAGCATCTCCTGCAGGGTCTCGGTCAGTTCGGCGACCTCGTCTTCGGCGACGGGGCGGGGCAGCTGCTGGGAGAGGTCCCGCGTGGCGGTGATTTCTTTCGCGGTCGAGGTCAGCCGCGCGACCGGCTGCATCGCCCGCCTCGCCAGGGCGACTCCGCCGAGGATCGCCAGCGCGGTGCCACCGACGATGCCGGCCAGGATCAGCAGCCAGAGCCGGGTGATCGTGGTCGCGACGTGATCGTCGTTTCGCGCGTACTGGATGAAGCCGACCACGCGTGAGTTCGGGCCGGTGACCGCCTCGGTGGCGACGGTCAGGTGACCGACCGAGACGATGCCGGGGCTCGGCGCCCCGAGGTCGAGTTTCCGTTCCGGCGCTTCTTCGAGGATCCGGCCTTCGACGTCGACGACCCGGGCCGTCGCTCCGGTGGGCAGCGAGACGTCTCCCAGGTCCGGGCTGTAGACGATCGGTTCGGAGAAGGGTCGTTCGACGATGCGGGTTCTCGACACGAGGCGTGAGGCCGCTCCCTCGAGATCGCGGTTGAAGTCGTCGCGTACCCGCTGGGTTGCCAGCAGCCCGACCACGGCGCCGAAGATCAGCAGGATCGCCAGCGTCAGCGAAGCCGAGACAGCGGTGAGGCGCCATCTGATCGGCAGCCGCTGAAACCACCGCCAGGGCTTCGAGAGGAGGTTCAGAACCATTGAAAATCCAGCTTACGGCCCTATCCCGGCGATCTTCCCGGCTTTTATGAAGGCTTTACGCTCAGGCGATGGGCCTCCACCAGCGCTTTCCGCCTCTGGTCGAGACCCTTCCCCATCTCGCCTTGTCCGAGCGCCCGACGCCTGTCCGCGAGCTGGCCGGGCTCGGCATCTGGGTCAAGGAAGACGGCGCCTTCGGCTCCGGCGGCTGGGGCGGCAACAAGGTGCGCAAGCTCGAGTGGCTTATCCCCGACGCCAGGCGGCGCGGGCGGCGCTCGATCCTCACCTTCGGTGGCCTCGGAACGAACTGGGGCCTGGCGACCGCGCTCTACGCGCGCGAACACGGCCTCGAGACCGCGCTTGCCCTCGTCGACCAGCCAATCGACGCCCACGTCCGTGCCCAGCTCGCCCGGCTCGAGGCCTCGGGTGCGCGGATCTACCGCACCCATACGAAGGCCCGCACGGTGGCGATGTTGCCCTGGCTGCTCGCCCGCAACGCCAGTGGTGGCCGGCCTCCCTACCTACTGCCGGCGGGGGGCTCCTCTCCGGTCGGCGCCCTCGGCTACGTCGAGGCGGCGCTGGAGATCGCCGCCCAGGTCGAAGCGGGGGCGCTGCCCGAGCCGGCGCACGTCGTGGTCCCGGTCGGCACCGGCGGCACCGCGGCCGGCCTCGCGCTCGGCTTTCAGCTCGCCGGCCTGCAGACCCGCGTCGTCGGCATCGTCGTCAACGACCAGCTCCGCCTCGAGCCGCCGACGCTCGCCCGCCTCGCGCGACGCACCGCCAAGTTGCTGGAGAGCCGCGGCGCCGACCTCGGTCCGCTGCGGCTCGACCCAGACATGCTCGACCTCAACCGCGATCAGATCGGCGCCGGATACGGCCACCCGACCGAGGCGGCCAAGCGCGCCGCCGCCCTCGCCGCCGAAGAGGGACTCCGACTCGACCCCGTCTACACCGCGAAGGCGATGGCCGGCCTGCTGGCGCTGCGCGAGCGGGGGCGTCTCGGCAACCCAATCCTGTTCGTGCACACCGATGGGCCGCGCTGAGCGAATTCAGCGAGCGCTGATTTCCGGCCCCCATAGGGGCCCTTTTTCAGCGAGCGCTGAATTCGGGCGGTCAGGCTGGGCGGGTGGACTGGCCGAAGCGGGCGCTCGCGCGCTCCAGCGCCCAGAGCAGGACGCCGACGATGAGCAGCGCCCCGGCTCGCAGGAAGGTCTCGGCTTCGACCTGGCTCATCACCACCAGGCAGGCGACGATCCCCAGGACCGGAATCGCCGAGGGGACCCGGAAGTGATTGTGGGAGACCGGGTCCCGGCGCAGGATCAGGACCGAGACGTTGACGGCGATGAAGACGCCGAGCAGGAGCAGGACGGTGGTGTCGGCGAGGGAGCCGAGGTCGCCGGTGAGGATCAGGCCGGCGGCGATCGCGGTGGTGAAGACGATCGCCACGACCGGCGTCCGCCAGCGGCTAAGCCGGCCGAAGGTGGAGGGGAGGACGTCCTCCTCGGCCATCCCATAGAGCAGGCGCGAGGCCATGATCATGTTGATCAAGGCGCCGTTGGCGAGGGCCAGCAGCCCGATCGCGGAGAAGACCTTGGTCGGCATCGCCAGCGGGCCGAGCTGGACGACCTCGAGCAGGGCGCCGTCAGATTCGGCGAGGGTCTGCGTCGGCACTGCCATCGAGGCGATGACCGTCACCGCGATGTAGATCAAGCCCGCCGCGGCGAGGCCGGCAAACAGCGCGAAGGGGTAGGAGCGACGCGGGTCCTTCGTCTCCTCGGCGATGTTGACCGAGTCCTCGAACCCGATCAGGGCATAGAAGGACACCGTCGCGCCGGCCAGGATCGCCGCCAGCGGCGCCATCCCCTCCTTGAACTCGAAGGCGCGCGAAGGCTCGCCGATCCCGTCGCCGAGGGCGAAGGCGCCGATCACGACCACGAGCAGAAGGCCGCCGAGCTCGACCACGGTGAGGACCACGTTGAGGCGGACCGAGAGCAGGATCCCGACCAGGTTGATCACCGCGATCACGGCGATGAAGATCAGCGCCGCAACCTGCACCGGCATCTCGATGAATTCGGCCAGGTAGTCGCCGCCGAAGCCGCGGGCGAGGGTGCTGGCCGAAGCGATCCCGGAGGCCATCACCGCGAAGGCGATCATGAAGGCGACGAAGCGGTGGGAGAACGCCTTTTTCGCGTAGAGGGCGGCGCCTCCGGCTCGCGGGTACTTGGTGACGAGCTCGGCGTACGACGCTGCCGTCAGCGCCGCCAGCAGCAAGGCGACGAGGAAGGAAGCCCAGATCGCGCCGCCGACCTCGCCCCCGACTTCCCCGACCAGCGCGTAGATGCCGCCGCCGAGGATGTCGCCGAGGATGAAGAAGAAGAGCAGCCGCCGAGAGACGACGCGGCGCAGCCCCGTCTTTTCTTCGCCGCCACCGTTGCCCGCTTCCCGCTCCATCCGCGCCTCCGTTGGTTGGCGCTTCTTCTACCCAGATCGGCTCGTTCGACGCTTCTGGGGGATGCTTGCCGCCATGGACAGCCCCCTCCTCGTCTCGGTCTTACTGCCCGGTGCGATCGCGGTGATCATGTGCAGCCTCGGGTTGACCCTGACCCGGGAGGATTTCCGGCGGGTGCTCAGCGCCCCGCGCGGGGTCGCGATCGGGATGCTCAACCTCGCCCTGATCTCGCCGCTGCTGGCGCTGGCGATGGCGGAGTTGTTCGAGCTGCCGCCGGAGCTGGCGGTCGGCCTGGTCCTGCTCGGAGCCTCCCCCGGCGGAATGATGGCCAACATGCTGACCCACCTCGCGCGCGGCGACACGGCGCTCTCGGTGACGATGACGGCGATCAGCAGCGTCGGCGCGATGATCACGGTCCCGCTCTTCCTTGGCTTCGCAGGCGATCACTTCGGCGCCACCGAGGTCGAGGACGTCGGCATGCTCGGGATCGTCCTCCGCGTCTTCGCGATCACGATCGTCCCGGTCGCGATCGGGATGGAGCTGCGCCGGCGCCGGCCCGAGCGGGTCGAGGCCCTCTACCCGCGGGTGCGGGCGATCTCGCTGGGCCTCTTCGGGGTGGTCGTGCTCGGCGCGATCGTCAGCGAGTACGACACGGTGACCGAAAACCTCGCCGACGTCGCCGGCGCCGCTCTCGCCCTCAACCTGGTGGCGATGGCGCTCAGCTTCGCGATCTCGAAGCTCGCCCGGCTCGACGACCGCCAGGCAACCGCGATCGCGCTCGAGCTCGGAATCCACAACTCGGCCCTGGCGATCGCGGTCGGCGCCTCGCTCGCCGACGACCTGGCGATCCCCGCCGCGGTCTACAGCTCCTTCATGCTCTTCACCGGCGGCGCCTTCGCCTGGACGATGAGCCGACGCAACCGGCTGCAGCCGATTTAAAGTGAAGGTATGGCGGCAAGTCCAAATCTCGCGGTCGAAGCGAGCGGCCTCGGCAAGAGCTTCGGCGACGTGCGCGCGGTCGACGGCGTTGACCTCGGCGTGCGCCGGGGTTCGGTCTACGGTGTCCTCGGCCCCAACGGCGCCGGCAAGACGACGACGATCCGGATCCTGGCGACGCTGCTGCGGCCCGACGCCGGCTCGGCCCGGGTCCTTGGCCACGACGTGGTCACCGAAGCCGACGCGGTGCGGGGGCTGATCAGCCTCACCGGCCAGCTCGCTTCAGTTGACGACGACCTCACCGGTTGGGAGAACCTGGTCCTGATCGGCCGCCTGGTCGGGCTCGGGCGCTCGGGCGCCAAGGCCCGCGCCGGTGAACTGCTCGAGGCCTTCGGACTCGAGGAGGCGGCGGGGCGCTTGGTCAAGAACTACTCGGGGGGGATGCGGCGCCGACTCGACATCGCCGCCAGCATCGTGATCACGCCCGAGCTGATGTTCCTCGACGAGCCGACCACCGGCCTTGACCCGCGCTCGCGCAACCTCGTCTGGGACATCATCCGCGCCCTTGCCGGGGAGGGGGCGACGATCCTCCTCTGCACCCAGTACCTCGAGGAGGCCGACCAGCTCGCCGAGGGGATCGCCGTGATCGACCGCGGCCGGGTGATCGCCGAGGGGACGCCTGGCCAGCTCAAGGCTTCGGTCGGCTCCGGGGCGCTGCAGGTGCGGCTGCTGGACCCCGAGCAGCGCCCGCAGGCCGAGCGCCTGCTCAGCGACGAGCTCGGCTCGGTCCACCTCGAGCCCGACCCGGCCCTGCTCAGCAGCCCCATCTCCGATTCCGAGCGGGCGGCTGAGGCGGTTGCCGCGTTGACCCGGTCGGGGGTCGGCGTCGCGGCCTTCTCGCTCGGCCAGCCGAGCCTCGACGAGGTCTTCCTCGCCCTGACCGGCCACTCGGCCGAGGAGCAGGACGCCGCCGCCGAGGAGCAGGCGGCATGAGCACCGGCCCCGCCACTCCGGAGCGCTCCGCCGAGCAGATCGAAACCCAGGCGGTGCGGCGCGCCCTCACCTCGGCGCCGCGGCCGCCCCGCGCCAGCGCCCTCGCCGCCACCCTCGCCTTCGCCTGGCGCGGGATGCTGAAGGTCAAACACGTGCCCGAGCAGCTGCTCGACGTGACGATCACGCCGGTGATGTTCGTGCTCATGTTCACCTACCTCTTCGGCGGCGCGATCGCCGGCTCGACCGGCGAGTACCGCGACTACATCCTCCCCGGCATCCTCGTCATGTCGGTGCTCTTCACCACCGTCTACTCGGGGATCTCGATCAACACCGATCTGACCAAAGGGGTCGTCCATCGCTTCCGCTCGCTGCCGATCTGGCGGCCGGCGCCGCTGGTCGGCGCCCTACTCGGCGACACCATGCGCTACCTGCTCGCCGGGCTGGTGATCATCGTCCTCGGCCTGATCCTGGGCTTCCGTCCCGGCGCCGGCCCACTCGGCGTAATCGCCGCCCTCGCCCTGGTGATCATCTTCTCCTTCGGCCTCTCCTGGGTCTTCACGACGCTGGGGCTGCTGCTGCGCTCGCCCAACGCGGTGATGAACGCCGGCTTCATGGCCATCTTCCCGCTCACCTTCCTCAGCAACGTCTTCGTCGAACCGGAGACGCTGCCGAGCGGGCTGGAGGCGTTCGTCGAAATCAACCCGATTTCGATCCTCGCCACCGCCTCGCGGGGGCTGATGGAGGGCAACGCGGAGGCGAGCGACATCCTCATCGTGCTCGCCGTCGCGGCGGCGCTGACCGCGATCTTCGCCCCGATCACCACCCGCCTCTACCGCACGCGTTAGCCACTAAGTTCGGCGAAAAATGCGCCCCGGCGGCGCAGGTCCCGGGGCCCGGCAGAGGAGGCTCGAGCCCCATGCACGACCATCCATTGGGCGCGGGAGAAGACCGCGCCATCGTCACCGCCGAGGAGGACGTCCGCGACCAGTCGCAGGTCCTCCGCGAGGTTCTGTTAATCCACCCAGAGACGACGACACTCGAGGAGTTGGTTCGTCGTTTGACCGCCGCCTCGATGGAGTTCGCCGACCGCGACCGGGTCCAGCGCGCCGTCCGCGAGCTGATCGCGGTGGGCCTGCTTCACCTCCGCGCCGGCGACCTCGTCTTGCCGACGCGGGCCGCGGTCAGCTTCCACCGCCTCTACGGGGTCTGAGAAGCGGCCGGATCGAAGGCGCCGGCGAGCAGCTCGACGGAGCGGAGGCGGTTGGGGGCCGAGTCTGAGTAGTGCACCGTCATCAGCTCGTCGGCGCCGGTCTCGGCGGCGAAGCTCTCGAGGTAGGCGGCGACCTCCTCCGCGACCCCGGCACCGGTGTAGGCGAGCATCTCGTCGACGGCGGCGGCCTGGGGCGAGGCGAGCAGCGCGGTTATGTCCTCCTCGCTGAGGCGCTGGCCGCGACCGAAGAGGGCGCGAGCGCGGATCCGGCGAGCCGCTTCGAACTGGTCGTCGGCGCTCTCCTTCGTCTCGGCGGCAATGACGCCGACGCCGGCGATCACGTAGGGCTCGCGCAACTGCTCGGAGGGCTTGAACTGCTCGCGGTAGAGCGTGATCGCCTCGTGCAGGAAGCGGGGCGCGAAGTGGGAGGCGAAGGCGTAGGGGAGGCCGAGCTGGGCGGCGAGCTCGGCGCCGAAGAGGGAGGAGCCGAGGATGTAGAGCGGCACCTGGGTGCCCTGGCCGGGGATCGCCTTGATCCCGGGCAGGGGGCTCTCGTCACCGAGGAACTTCTGCAGCTCGACGACGTCCTGGGGGAAGCGCTCGCTGGCGTGGGGGTCGCGCCGCAGCGCCATCCAGGTCCGCTGGTCGGTCCCCGGCGCGCGGCCGAGCCCGAGGTCGATCCGCCCGGAGTGCAGCGTCTCCAGCGTCCCGAACTGCTCGGCGATCACCAGCGGCGAGTGGTTGGGCAGCATCACGCCGCCGGCGCCGAGCCAGGATCGACTCGGTGTGGGCGGCGATGTGGGCGATCAGCACCGCCGTCGCCGAGGAGGCGATCGAGCTGATGTTGTGGTGCTCGGCGTACCAGATGCGCCGGTAGCCGCCGCGCTCGGCCGCCCGCGCCAGCTCGACGCTGCCGGCGAAGCTCTCGGCGATCGTCTCCTCCCGCCCTACCGCGGCGAGGTCGAGAATCGAGAGGGGGACGGAGGCCTTGGGCACGGCTCCAACGATAGGCGGGCCGGCCCCTCGGCCGCCGTCAAGGCCAGGAATCGGCGAGCAGGCGGTCCATCGCCAGCTGCAGGGCCTGGCCCCGGCTCCTGCCGGGGTGCTCGGCGAGGATGAAGCTGCTGCCGATGAAGAGGGAGAAGGCGAGGGTGCTGCGCGCCTCGACGTCGTCCGCATCGGTGCAGATGGGAGCGAACAGCGAGCGCATGTACTCCATCCGCTGGTTGTCGACTCGGCGCAACCGAGCCGCGACCTCCTCGTCGCGTCTTGCCCAGTGCCGCAGCGCCAGCTCGATCGGCAACAGGTCCGACGAGGAGGCGGCGAGCTCGAAGAGGTGGCGGAGCCTGGCGCGCGGGTCCTCGGGCTCGCTCTCGACCTCGGCGATGACGTCGCCGACCACGCTCTGCTCCCAGCTCTCGAGCATCTCCTCGATCAGCGCCGGCCGGTCCTTGAAGTGCCAGTAGAAGCCCCCCTTGGAGACCCCGAGCCGCGCGGCCAGGGCCTCGACCCGGACCGCCTCCGGCCCGCCCGCGCCCAGCGCCTCGAGGGCGGCGGCAACCCATTCCTCGCGCGGAGTCCTGACCTTGGCCATGGCGAGATCTATACGGCACCGTATTGACAAATGCAAGCCGGAGTCCTAGGGTCCATACGTAAGCGTATGGACCGTGACCAGATGAAGATCCTTCAAGCCGAGCACGAATGCCGCCCGCTGCGGATCCACGACCTCGTCCCGGACTTCACCCTGGAAGACGTCTGGGCCCTGCCCGTCCACGGCGGTCCTGAGGACTTCGAGGAGATGCTCGACCTCTTCGAGTCCTTCGACCCGACCCAGGCCGACTCCCGCCTCGCCCGCTTCCTCTGGGATCTTCGCGACCGTCTCGGCGTCTTGTTCAACCTCGGTGAGATCTCGACTCCGGCCGCGGAGCAGGCAGACACCGAGTTGTCGATCCCCGGCAGTGACGAGACCTCCCTTCGCGACCGCCTGCCGGCGGATCTGCAAGGTACGGCGGGTGGCGTCAACTTCGACCCACTTCCCTTCGTACCCCTCTACCGCGCCGACCGCGAGGCGGCCGCCGAGGTTTCGAACAAGACCGTCCACGGTGTCGCCCACCTGGCCTGGGTCGAGGGGGAGGGAGGCGTGTACGAGGGTCGGATGGCCGTCTACGTGAAACCCCGCGGCGTCTTCGGCAGGGCCTACATGGCGCTGATCAAACCGTTTCGCTACCTGGTGGTCTACCCGGCGCTGATGCGTCAGATGGAGCGCGCCTGGAACCGGCGCCCCCACGGCGGAGAGGCCGTCCCTTCGTAGTAGGCGGTGCTCAGTCCTCCCGGTGCACCTCGGTCGCAGCGGCCTGGTCGCGGGGACGGACGACGATCTCGTCGATGTTGACGTGAGGGGGGAGCGCCACCGCCCAGCGGATGCACTCGGCGACGTCCTCGGCGCGCAGAGGTTGCATTCCCTCGTAAACGCGACTCGCCGCCTCCTCGTCGCCACCGAAGCGGACCAGGGAGAACTCCGTCTCCACCATGCCCGGGGCGATCTCGGTGACCCGCACCGGCTCGCCCAGCAGCTCCAGGCGCAGCGCCCGCAGCGTCGCCCGCTGGGCGTGCTTGGCGGCGCTGTAGCCGGCGCCGCCGCGGTAGGTCTCGAAGGCGGCGATGCTGGTCACCGTGACGATGTGGCCGTTGCCCGAATCGATCAAGCGCGGCAGCAGGGCCTTGGTCATCCGCATCGACCCGAGGACGTTTGCCTCATACATCCAGCGCCACTGCTCTTCGTCGGCTTCGTGCAACGGCTCGAAGCCGAGCGCCCCACCGGCGTTGTTGACCAGCACCGCGCAGTCCGGTATTTCGGCGGCGAAGGCGGCGGTCGAATCGACGTCGGTCACGTCCAAGGCAATCGCCCGCCCGCCGATCTCCTCCGCCAGCGCCTCCAGCCGCTCCAGCCGCCTCGCCCCGAGGACGACCTGGAAGCCGTTCGCGGCCAGCGCCCGCGCGGTCGCGGCGCCGATCCCACTGGAGGCTCCGGTGATCACCGCGGTCGGCATGCGGCGACCTTAGCGTTCGCATCGACAGCTCGATGTCGAAAAGGGCGGACTTCGTTCTTCGCTGTCGTAAAGCGACCTACAACGAACGAAAGGAACGCAGAGATGGCCAAGTTGATCGTCAGCGAGTTCGTCAGCCTCAACGGGATCATGGAGGCGCCGGGCGGGGAGAAGACGCACCCGCACACCGGCTGGACCTTCGAGTCGATCTCCGGCGAGGACCATTACGCCTACAAGATGGAGGAGCTCGAAGAGGCGGGCTCGCTGCTGCTCGGACGCAGGACCTACGAAGGCTTTGCCGCGGCCTGGCCCGAACGGGAAGGACCGTTCGCCGACAAGTTCAACCGGATGCCGAAGTACGCGGTTTCCTCCACCCTCACCGACCCGGAGTGGGAGAACACGACCGTCCTCTCCGGCGACCCGGTTGCGGCGGTGCGGGAGCTGAAGGAGACGGCCGCGGGCCCGATCCTGCTCAACGGCAGCGCCCAGCTCGCCCACGCCCTCATCGAGGCAGACCTCGTCGACGAGTTCCGGGCGATGGTCCACCCGGTCCTGGTCGCCGACGGGCTGCGGATGTTCCCCGACCCGGAGGAGATGAAGAAGCTGGCGCTGAAGCAGGCGATCTCTTACGAGTCCGGCGTCGCGCTGCTGATCTACGAGCGGGCGTAGAACCCGCCTCGCGCGGCGGGCGGGCATGATCTCGGTGTGACATCTCGACCCCGCAGCGCCGACGACGACGCCAGCCTGGCTGGCATGGGTCGCGCGATCGCCGCGCTGCGGGCGAGGCGGGGGCTGTCGCCCGACCAGCTCGCCACCGCGGTGGAGCTGGAGCGCCCGGAGCTGGAGGCGATCGAAGCGGGTGAGCTCGATGCCGACTGGGGGACGCTGCGCGCTCTGGCCTATGCGCTCGAGGTCCCCCTCCGGGACCTGATCGAAGAGGCCGAAGCGCTCGCGCCCCGACCAGACGAGGAGGAGCGGGGGGAGCCGACCCGCGGCCGGCGCCTCGCCGCCGCGGCCCGGCGCCTGAACAGCAACCCCAAGCTGGTTGAGCTGGCGCGGCGGATGCGGCGGCAGACGCTCGGCGGCGACCGCTTCGACCGGCTGGCGACCGCCCGCGGCCGGCCCTCGGACTTGGCGGTGCAGCGATTGGTCGGCCTGCGGGGGGAGGAGCACGGGTTCGTCGGCGAGCTCGGGCTGAGCGCGCTGCAGGCCTGGCAGCGGTTGGCCGAGTCCCAGGACCGCGGCCGCGGCACGGTCGACGTGGCGATCCTCTTCACCGACCTCGTCGGCTTCTCGAGCTGGTCGCTCGGAGCTGGGGACAGGGCCGCGCTGGACCTGCTGCGACAGGTGAGCGAGGCGATCGAGCCGCCGGTCGTCGAGCATCACGGCGAGGTGGTGAAGAGGCTGGGCGACGGCCTGATGGCGGTGTTCTGGGATGCCGCGAGCGCGGTCGAGGCCGCCTTCGACGCCGAGGCGCGGATCGCCGCGGTCGAGGTTGCCGGCTACCGGCCGCGGCTGCGGACGGGCATCCACCTCGGCCGGCCGCGAAAGCTGGGGGGCGACTACTTCGGCGTTGACGTCAACATCGCCGCCCGCCTCTCGGAGGCGGCGAAGCCGGGCGAGCTCCTCGTCTCCGACCGCGTAGCCGAGAAGCTCCCCCCGGGTGCGGCGCTAGCGAAGAAGCGCCGCTTCAGCGCCAAGGGCGCGCCGAAGGGCCTGGCTGCATATGTCCTGGCGCCGAGCGGCCGAGACCGATCCCGGGAGACCTGAACCCTTCGTGGCCGACCAGGTGCCGGCGGTGGGCAACGTCCTGACCGCGATCGAGCGACGCGACTGGGCACGGCTGGTGCGACTGCTGGATCCCCAAGTGCACTGGACGACGGCGGTGGAGGAGCACCTGCACGGGCCGGCGCAGGTGATCGCTTGCCTCGCCGAGGACCCGCCCCCGGCAGCTCCCGCCTACCACGAGGTGCGCGACGGGCTGATCAGCCGCTGGATCGACACCCCGGGCTGATGTCCAACCGCGAGAATGGCCCAGTGAGCGACGACGGATCAGCGGCGGTCTCCCCGACCGCCCACTACACCGGTGAGGCCTGGGTCAGGAACGGCCTCTCCCACCGCGAGCTCAGTACCTGGCAAGGCCGCGCTCTCCATCTCGGTCTCGCCCTGCCGAACGCCGCCAGCAAGGCGGTTGGTGGACCGACTCTGGAAGGACTGCTCCTCGCTCGCCACCGGATCATCGACTCCCGCCTCGAAGAGCTGATCGACGGCGGCGTCAGCCAGGTGGTCGAGGTGGCCTGCGGGATGTCGCCGCGCGGCTGGCGCTTCAGCGAGCGCTACGGCGAGCGGCTCACCTACGTCGAGGCGGACCTGCCGGCGATGGCGCAGCGCAAGCGCGAGGCACTGGCGCGGATCGGCTCGCTCGGCGACCACCACCGCGTGGTTGACCTCGACGTCCTCCGCGACGGCGGCCCGGGCAGCCTCGAGGCGCTGGCGGGCGAGCTCGATCCCAGCCGGGGGCTCGCGATCATCACCGAGGGCCTGTTGACCTACCTGGACGACGCCACCGTCGAGGCGCTCTGGGCACGCTTCGCCGCGGTGCTGGGACGGTTCGAGCGCGGGGCCTACCTCTCGGACCTGCGCTTCGCCCGCCGCGACCGCGGCACGCCCGAGCGGGCCTTCGATCTGATCCTCGGCGCCTTCGTCCGTGGCAAGGTCCACGCCTATCGTGGCGACGAGAGCAGCGCCGAGGCGGAGCTGCGCGCGGCCGGCTTCGGCGCGGTCCGGCTGCACCGGGGCGACGAGCATCCGGCGGCGGCGGAGGCCCGCGAAGACGCCGGCGCCGCCGTTATCTGCGTGATCGAGGCGGCGACCTGATCCGCTCTGAGCTGCCGTTTCCTGAGCCGACCACCGCCGCTCGCTACAAATTGTCGATGCGTTCCCTGTTCGCCCTTGTGGCGATCTTCTTCGTTTTGGCGCCCAGCGCGCTTGCGGCCGAGCAACGATCCGCGCGCTGCCAGGGCGTGGCTGCCACCGTTGTCGGCTCCGCCGGCGCCGACCGTCTGCGCGGGACGAAGGGCCCCGACGTCATCGTTGCCCGCGGCGGCAGCGACCTGATCCATGGGCTCGGCGGCAACGATCGCGTCTGCGCCGGCCCCGGCAACGACCGCGTCCTCGGCGGCCGCGGCGTCGACCGGCTAGTGGGGGAGAGCGGCAACGACCGTGTCCGCGGCGGCCGGGCCAGCGACATCCTGGTCGGTGGCCCCGGCCGCGACCGCATTCTCGGTGACCGCGGCAACGATCGAATGCGCGGCGGCGACGGCGCCGACTTCCTCGACAGCGCCCTCGGTGACGACCGCCTCGGCGGCGGCGAAGGCGCCGACGTGCTGATCGCCGGCCTCGGCGTCGACCACCTCTTCGGCCAGGGCGGCAACGACCTCCTGCGGGGCGATTTCGGTCCCGACGAGTTGGCCGGTGGAAGCGGGCGCGACGTCGCCTCCTTCGCGATGGCCACCCCACCGGGGCCGGCCGGCCTTGAAGGCGTCCTCGTCGATCTCGAGCAGGGCTGGGCGCGTGGAGACGGGCGGCCGGATCTGCTGCGCGGAATCGAGGACATCGGCGGCTCGGCCTTCGACGACGAAATCCGCGGCGACACGAGCGACAACCGGATCGACGGCGGCCCCGGCCCGGACGAGTTGCGGGGAGGGGGCGGCCGCGACGAGGTCGATGCCGGCCGTGAGAGCACCCCGCAAAAGGCGGTGGCGGAGCTCTTCGGCGGCCGCGCGCCGGTCCTCGTCGTCACCGGCGATGCCCGGGCCGATCGGATCCGGATCGGCCACAGCCGCGGCGAGTACGCGGTCAGGGGCGCGCGGGGGGCCAGCGGCTGTCATGGCACCGCGATGGTCCGCTGCCGGTCGACCGCCGATGCTTTGACCGGGATGCTCATCTTCGGCGGCCCCGGCAACGACGTTCTCCGCGTCGGTTCAGGCGTGCCGCCGTCATTGCAGGTGCGGATCGACGGCTACCGCGGCGCCGACCGCCTGATCGGCGGCGAGGGCGCCGACGTCCTCGATGGCGGGCCCGGCCGGGATTCGCTCCGCGGCAGAGGCGGCGGCGATGCGGTGATCGCGCGCTCTGACGGCGACCGCGTCCGCGGTGGAGCGGGGTCGGACCTGCTCGTCGTCGCCGATCCCTGCGAGGGCCACCACCTGGGCGGCGGCCCAGGGATCGACAGCGCTTCCTTCTCCCGTCTGCATTACCAAAGCCGCGGCCGCGGGATCCGGGCCGAACTCGGCGGCCTCGCCGTCGCCCGCGGCGGCAACTGCGCCCGCCCCGACCATGTCTACGGTTCGGTCGAGAGCCTCGAGGGCTCCTGGGGACACGACATCCTGATCGGCGACGGCGGCGCCAACACCCTGATCGGGCGGGCCGGGAACGACCTCCTGCTGGGCCGGGGCGACGACGACCGCCTGATCGGCGGAGGCGGCCGCGACCGGCTCTTCGGTGGGCCTGGCGACAACCGCCAGTTCCCTTAGCCCTCCCGGCGCCGCCCTCAGTCGTAGCTCTTGATCATCCGCACGTTGAGCAGGAGCATGATCGCCCCGAGCACGGCGACGACGGCGAAGCCGGGCAGGATCGCGCCCCAGTCGAGGTCCACCAGGATGAGCGAC
>Ga0190275_10000970_pt1 | contig 22324 bp, 19 predicted proteins | sample Popmic550T_FD_133745 | JGI IMG/M metagenome (GOLD analysis project Ga0190275, IMG submission 133745) | Populus adjacent soil microbial communities from riparian zone of Yellowstone River, Montana, USA - 550 T | ecosystem: Environmental > Terrestrial > Soil > Riparian zone > Trees stand | place...
CGCGGTTCAGAGCGCGGCTGAGGATCCGCAACCCGCGCCTGTGGAGCCCCCGGCGGCCCGCCCTCTACAAGGGGAACCTGCAGCTGCGAACCTCGAGTGGCCGGAGGGTGCAGCGCTACCGGGTCCGGACCGGAATCCGCTCACTGGGCGTCAGCCGCCTCGGCCGGATACAGCTGAACGGACGGGACGTGAACCTGCGCGGCGCGAGCATGCACGAGGACTCCCCCGGCCGCGGGGCCGCGCTGACGCCGGGCCAGATGCGCCAGAACATGGGCTACCTGCGCGAGCTGGGCGCCACGATCACCAGATCGCACTACCCGCTCCACCCCTACACGCTCGAACTGGCGGACCGCTACGGGATCCTGATGTGGTCGGAGATCCCGGTGTTCCGGATGGCAAGCCGCCTGTTCGCGATCTCGGAGGTGCGCAACAAGGCGCTGCGCATGTTGCGCGAGGAGATCGCGCGAGACGCCAACCACCCCTCTGTGGCCGTCTGGAGCATCGGCAACGAGAACGCGTCCCGGCCGGGAACCGGGCTGCGCAAGTACATCCGCAGGGCGGAGCGCACGGTCGCGGACATGGACCCCACGCGGCTGATCGGCCTCGCCACGTCCGGGTTCCCGACCGTCCAGAAGCAGCGCATATACACCGAGCTCGACGTGCTGGGCATCAACGACTACTTCGGCTGGTACAGGGGGCCACGCGGCACGATCTCCGATCGCGCGCAGCTGGACGGCTACCTCAACCGCCTGCACTCCGACTATCCCAACCAGGCGCTGGTGATCACGGAGTTCGGCGCGGAGGCAAACCGTTCCGGGCCCATTACCGAGAAGGGCACGTACGAGTTCCAGTCGGAGTTCCTGCGCTACCACCTGGACGTGTTCGCCTCGAAGCCGTTCGTGAGCGGCGCCCTGATCTGGAACCTGCGCGACTTCCGGGTGAAGCCGGGATGGGCCGGCGGCAACCCGTTTCCCAACCCGCCGGTGAACCAGAAGGGTCTCGTCGACGATCAGGGGCGTCACAAGCCGGCCTGGGACGTGGTGCGTCAGGTGTACCGCGCCACCGGGCCGTTCAGGTAGCGGGTCAGTCCTCGGCGGACGGGCGCCAGCGCTTCGCCCAGGAGCCGTCGCGCAGCTCCCTCGGTCCGGAAGTTGACCGACGGGTCCTAGGGACGCACCCGGACGCCTTCTCGCGCCTTGCGGTAAGGGAAGGCGACTGCGGCCGGAGCCGCAGTTGAAGCCAGCCACGCCCGAGGAGATTGGAGCGGCGCGTCAGCTGCGGCTCCCGCCGCTCCCTCCACCGCCTGGCTAGCCCGAGTCCCGCTGCACCACAGCGCCCCGTGCGACGAGCGCCGCGACACCGATCAGCGCCGCGACCGCCGACGCGATCAGGATCGTGAGCTTCGCCTGTTCCTGCAGAGCAGCATCGTCGAAGGACAATGCGGAGATGAATATCGCGACCGTGAAGCCGATGCCCTTGAGCGGCGCGACCGCTCCGATTGCCGGCCAATCGAGGCCATCGGCGAGACGGGCGGCCTTGAGTCGCACCGCGATCCACGCGAGCAACACTCCGCTGACCGGAGCTCCGACCACGAGGCCGAGGAATATACCGAGGCCGACCGGACTGCTGAGGGCGTCGGCGAGCCCGTCCAGCGATACGGGCACGCCCGCGTTGGCGAGTGCGAACAGCGGGAGGACCAGATAGGCGCTCCAGGGGTGAAGGCGCTCATGCATCCGCGCCAGCGGAGAGGCCGCCTCGCCTGCGAGCCTCGACGCTTCGAGGAGCGTCCCCTGACTCATCTCGGCGTCTGACTCGGCAATCTCGCTTAGCCGGGTGCCAAGAAGCTCACCCACGCGGTCAGGCGAATACAACGCGAGCGCAGGTGTTAGGAAGCCCAGGACGACACCCGCGATCGTGGCGTGGACGCCGGACTCGAAGACGGCCACCCACAGCGCACCCGCGAGGAGGACATACACCGCCAGAGACCTGATGCCAACGCGCCGAGCCGCCACGACGAGCAACGTGACGCCAACCGCCGCGCCGAGCCAGGCGGCGGAGATGTCATCGGAGAAGAACACGCCGATCACCGCGATGGTCCCCAGGTCGTCGACGACCGCAAGCGTCAGTAGGAACGCGCGCAGCTCGGTGGGCGCGCGCTTCCCTACGAGCCCCAGCGCGCCGATCGCGAATGCGATATCGGTGGCGATCGGGATCGCCCAACCGCCAAGCTCGCCACCCCCGACGAGATTGACTGCGACATACGTCAGGGCCGCTCCCACCATCGTGCCCAGCGCTGCGGCAACTGGCAGGGCCGCCGATTGGCGATCGCGCAGCGAGCCGAAGACCATCTCCCGCTTGACCTCCAACGCCACGACGTAGAAGAAGACAGCCATCAAGAGATCGTTGATCACATGGCGCAGGTCCTCCTCGATCACCAGTGCCCCGGCATCAAGAGAGACCCTCGTCGACCACAGGTCCTCATAGGAACTGGGCGCGGCGTTGACCCAGACCAATGCGGCGACCGCCGAGAGCATCAGCAGAGACGCACTCCCCGCTTCAAGCTGCAAGAAGCGCTCCAACGGACGCAACACCAGACGCGGCACGGTGCGATCCGAACGCAACCACGGCCGGCGGAACCCTCTCGGTGCGTTGAGCCCCTGCTTCCGGTCCATCTCTGCCTTACTCAGCCGCGCAAGGGAGAGAACGGTGCGACCGGGACTGGTCTCCGCGCCGACAGGCCGCCGACGTCGGCGTGTCCTCCAGACCCATCGGCACAGGATCGCATACCCGCGTAATGCTCAGCAGCCCAGCTCGAGGGTCGCGACTGCGGGCTTCTATCACCTGGTGTCGTTCACCGCGAACGCCGCCGGCGTGCAGCCCGAGGCGTACGCCGAGCGGTTGCCCACCCCACTGCGGTCCGGCAGCCGGAGCGGATAGCTTTGTGACATGCGACGCCTGCTGCTCGGCCTGCTGATACTGCTTGCCGTCGCGCTGGCCGTGAACACGGTCGTGACAGATCGGGACACCGAGCAGGCGCGCGCGGACACCGGCCGCATCGTCGACCTGCCGGGAGGTGACCTCCAGGTGCGAGAGGACGGCCCGCGGGACGCTCCCGCTGTGGTGATGTTGCACGGGTTCGCCTGCTCACTTCACTGGTGGGACCAGATGACACCCGCGCTTGCGCGCGACCACCGCGTGGTCCGGTTCGACCTGCTCGGGCACGGCGGCTCGGAGAAGCCGAAGCAGGGCTATGGGATGGAGAGCCAGGCGCGGCTCGTGGCGGCGGCGCTCGACCGCCTCGACGTGCGGCGCGCCGACGTCGTGGGCCACTCGATGGGCGGCAGTGTCGCCACCGCGCTTGTCGAGCAGCGCCCCGCGCTCGTCGAATCGATCGTGATCCTCGACTCGCCCTCGAAGAGTGGCGACGCCGAGCTTCCGTTCACCGCCCGCTTGGGCTTCGTGCCGGTGCTCGGCCAGGCGATCAACCGCGTCGTGCCGGACGGGATGATCCGGGACGGGCTCGAGTCGGCGTTCGCAAAAGGGTTCGATGTCCCGGACCGGTTCGTCGAGGACTTCCGCGACATGACCTACACGTCGTATGACGACTCTCACCGGGGCTCCGACGACTACAGCAAGGAGAGCGGCCTTGCCGAGCGCCTCGCCGACCTGTCGGTGCCGCTGCTCGTCGTCTTCGGATCAGAGGACGACCTCGTTGACCCCGAGTCGGCGCAGGGCTATCGCAGTGTGCCGGGCGCCCGCGTCGTGGTGCTCGACGGCGTGGGTCACTCTCCGCACGTCGAGCGGCCCGCCGCGACGGCCCGCCTGATCGCCGACTTCATCGCGCAGCAACGGCGCTGACTGGTACTCCCTAGTCGACCAGCGCGCCGCAGCTGACGTTGGCGGTGGCTGCGGTCATCGTGCGGGCCCGGTCCGAGGCGACGAAGGCTGCCACGTTGCCCACATCCTCGAGCGTAGCCGCCCGCCCGAGCATCGTCTGCTTCTCGATTCCCTCGACGATCGCCTCGCGCCCGTCGAAGCCCTCGGGAATCGACTCGGGCACGCCGCCCGTTCGCAGGGTCACGACCCGGACGCCCCGCGGGCCGAGCTCGCTGGCAAGCTGGCGCCGCATGGATTCCATGGCTTCGAATGCGACCTGGGTGCCTCCGATGTAGTAGTCGCGCATCGGGTCACCCGAGCCTCCGAACACGAGGATCACCCCCGATCCCTGCCTGATCATGTGGCGCGCCGCCGCCCTCGAGGTCAAGAACATGGTGGTCCCGGCGGTCACTACCGGCCCCATGAAGTCTTCCAATGCCATCTCGGCCATCGGAGTCCCGTGCACGTGCGGGTGGGTGATCAGGTTGAAGGAGATGTCGATCCCTCCGGCCTCCCCAGCCACAGCGTCGGCATGCTCGTCGACCGCCTGCTCGTCGAGCGCATCGACTTCGGCCGTCTCGGCCGCCCCGCCGGCCGAGCGGATCGCCTCGGCGACCTCCTCGAGTCTCTTCAGGGTGCGGCCGGCGAGGAAGACCTTCGCTCCCTCGCGGGCGAAGGCCCGGGCGACCGCCCCGCCGATCGACCCGCCCGCCCCGTAGATCACGGCGTTCTTGTGCTCGAGCAACACGTCTGTGCCGGGCACGGTTGCGGCGGCGCTCCGGCTACCCGCCGGCAGCGGAGTACAGCTCGGCCACCTTCGGCCAGTTCACGACGTTCCACCAGGCGTCGATGTAGTCGGGGCGCCGGTTCTGGTACTTCAGGTAGTACGCGTGCTCCCACACGTCGACGCCCAGCAAGGGCGTCTGGCCCTCGGAAATCGGGTTGTCCTGATTCGCGGTGGAGACCACGGCCAGACCGCTGCCGTCGTGGACGAGCCAGGACCATCCTGACCCGAATCGGTTGACTCCGGCGTCCTTCATCTCGCCCTTCAGGGAGTCGAAGGAGCCGAACGCCGAGTCGATCGCGGCCGCGAGGTCGCCGTCGGGCTCGCCTCCGCCGTCGGGGCTCATCCACTCCCAGAACAGAGAGTGGTTGTAGTGGCCGCCGCCGTTGTTGCGCACGGGGGTCGCCTTGTCGCCGAGCTTGTCGAGGTTCTGCAGGACCTCCTCGACGGGCTTGTCCGCCCATTGCGTGCCCTCGAGGGCCGCGTTCGCCTTGTCCACGTAGGCCTGATGGTGCTTGTCGTGGTGAAGCTTCATCGTGGCCTCGTCGATGTGAGGCTCGAGCGCGTCGTAGGCGTAGGGCAGGTCGGGAACGGAGTACGGCATCGGGAGCTGCTCCTTTTCCGCGGATGTGGGTGAGCCCGGACAGGAGGCCTGCGGGCGTCGGCAATGCTACTCCTCGGATGGATAGGCTCAACGCCTGATGGCGATTGCGCTTTCGCCGGTCGAGCGGCTGCAGGCGGGCGTCCTGCGCGGAGCCGCCGCCCTTCCTCCGCGGGCCCAGCGGGTCCTGGGCGGCCCCCGCCGGATAACGATCGACGGCCAGGTGCTCGACCCCGAGGCACAGCTCCTGCTGCGCCTCCTGCGACTTTCACGCCGGCCGGCGCACGAGACGCTGCCCGTGCCCGAGGCCCGGGACGAGATACGGCGGGAAGCCGCCGCCGCATCTGGCCCGCCCTTGCCGGTCGCGAGAGTCGCCGGGCAGACGCTGCCCGGTCCGGGCGGCGAGCTGGGCACCAGGCTCTACGTGCCGTTCGAGGCCGCCACTCCCGGGCCGCTGCTCGTCTACCTGCACGGCGGCGGCTGGGTCCTCTGCGATCTCGACACCCACGATCAGACCTGCCGTTTCATCGCCCGTGAGGCAGGCGTGCGCGTCTTGGCGGTCGACTACCGGCTCGCGCCGGAGCACACGTTTCCCGCTGCCCTCGACGATGCCGTGGCGGCGGTGCGCTTCGCGATCGAGGAGGCCGGGCGGCTGGGGGCCGATCCTGCCCGGGTCGCGGTCGGGGGCGACAGCGCGGGCGCCAACCTTGCCGCCGCCGCGGCTCGCCTGCTGTCGAAGGACGAGAGCAGAGCGCCGGCGTTTCAGCTGCTCATCTATCCGGTCACCGACCTGTCCCGCAAGCGGCCCTCGTACCAGCTCTTCCAGGACGGGTTCTTCCTCACCGAACGGCAGATGGACTGGTACCGCGAGCATTACCTCCCCACAGCGGATGCGGCGTTCGACCCCCGGGCGTCCCCTGTGCTCGCGGATGACCTCGACGGCCTCCCGCCGGCTCACGTCGCGGTGGCCGGGTTCGACGTGTTGCGCGACGAGGGCGAGGAGTACGCGACGCGATTGCGGGAAGGCGGGGTGCCCGTCAGCGTCCACCGCCACACCGGCCTCGTGCACGGCTTCTGCAACACGGTCGGCGTGGGGCGAGCGTCCCGCGCGGCGATGCTCGAGGTGACCGCCGCGCTGCGAGCTGGTTTGGCTTAGGCGAAGAAGCGCGCGAGCAGGGCCCCGATCTCGCCTCCAGCCTCCTCCTGCAGGAAGTGACCGCAATCGGGCAGCACCGTGACCTCGGACTGCGGCAGGTCCGTTTTCACGCGCGCCATGGTGTCGGCGATGTCCGGCAGGATCCGGTCCTGCGCTCCGTAGATCACGCGCACCGGAATGCGCAGGGAGGGCAGCAGACGGGCGATTTCGACGAAGCCCTCCGGCTGGAGGCCGATGCCTGCGTCAGCCAAGGCCCGCCGCGAGTCGGCGGTCTGGAAGGGTTCGCGTACCGCCGCCAACACCTCATCCGTCAGGTGCCCCTCATCGGCCAGCCCGAGTCGCATCGCCGCCTCGATACCTGCCGGACTCGTGAGCTGCTCGCGTAGTTCCGGCGTGCTGCACGCCGTGATGAATTGCAGCACCGCCTCGGAGAACTCCGGATAGAGGAGGGTGTTCAGCAGCGCCAGCTTCGTCACGCGCTCCGGGCGGTGCAGCGCCCAATGCACACCCACCGGCCCGCCGAGGTCGTGCACCGCGAGGCCGACCTCCCCGATGCCGAGTGCGGCCAGGAAGCCATCCAGCGTGCGCTCGAACAGGTCGAAGTCGTATCTGGTGCCCAGCGGCTTGTCCGACGCACCGAAGCCCGGTAGATCGACCGCCACCACGCGGTTGTGCTCCGCCACCGGCACCATCACGTCGCGCCACAGGAACGACGAGGTCGGCCATCCGTGCAGGAGCAGGACCGGCGGCCCCGAGCCGAGCTCCCGGTAGGCGATCGCCAGGCCATCCACCTGAACCCTGTCGAGTGTCGTCGCGCTCATCGCACACCTCCAAACGGTTAGATACCGACTGCCGGTCGGTAAAGTAGCAGACCGACAGTCGGTTTACCATTTGCTGCATGACAGACCTGCGGATCGTGAAGGGGAAGGCGACGCGGGACCACCTGATCACGGTGGCACGGGACCTGTTCGGCGAGCGTGGGTACGAAGCGACGCCCATCGGGGCGGTGCTCCAAGCAGCCGGAGTCGCACGCGGTGCGCTTTACCACCACTTCGAGACCAAAGAGGCTCTGTTCGATGCCGTGCTCAACCGCGTCATGGAGGACATCGCCGATGCGGCTGCGGAGGCGGCGCGTGCCGCCCCAGACCCCGTCGCCAGCCTGCGCGCCGGCTGCGCCACCTGGCTGCGGATGGCGCTCGAGCCGGCCGTGCAGCGCATCGCGCTGCTCGACCCCCCGGCGGTCGTGGGCTGGACGAGGTGGCGCGAGATCGACGAGCAGCACGTGCTGGGTGGTCTGCGGGCAACCCTGCACCTGATCGCGGCCGAGGGCCGGCTGCCGGCCAAGGAGGTCGACGTGCTCGCCCACATGATGCTGGCGGCGGTGAGCGAGGCCGCGCTCTTGATCGCTCGCGCCGAGGACCCGGAGCGCGCCCTTGCCGACGGCCAGGCTGCGGTCGACATCATGATCGACCGGCTGACGGCCGGATGACCGCTTTCGTGACTGCCGGCGCGGGTTTCCTGCTCGCCGTGCTGTGGTTCGACCTGATGTTCGACGTCCAGGTGCTCAGGGACCACGATCGCGAACTGCCCGCCGAGGCGCTGGAGTCGATCTCCGCGTACTACGGCCGGGTGACTACCCCCGCCAGGCCGATGAACCTGCTGATCGGCGCAGTGATGGCCGGCATGCTGGGTGCGATCCTGGCCCAGATAGCAACGGACGACGTGGCGGCATGGGCCGGGTGGGCATCGCTTGCGCTTGGAGGTTCGGCAATCGCGCTCGCCGCCACTCACACCTACCCGGCGGCGGTGCGCCTCGGTCAACGTGCCGACCCCATGCAGGCACAGCTCCGGCTCGCGCGGTCGATCGGCCGCGACCACCTGCTCTGCCTGGCGGCGATCGCGTCACTGCTCACGATCCAGCTCGCGGCCGGGGGATAGGCTGGGACGGATGCCCGAGCCAACCCTCCCCCAGAAGGTCTTTGTCACGGGCGCGAACGGGTTCATCGGCCGGGTGCTGGTCGAGCGGTACAGGACGCTCGGCAGCGAGGTGAGAGGTGTGGACCTGCGGGCCGGCGGCGACGGATCGATCGTGGAGGGCGACGTGTCGTCTCCCGGCGAATGGCAACGTCATGTCGAGGGCTGCGACGTGGTGATTCATACCGCCGCGCTCGTCGGGATGTACAGCTCGGCCGAGGGCTACTGGGAGAGCAATGTCCGGGCGCCGCGGGTGGTGCTCGATGCCGCGGTGGCCGGCGGGGCGCAGCGCTTCGTGCATCTGTCATCCATCGTGACGTTCGGGTTCGATTTCGAGGGAGAGGTCGACGAGCGCACGCCGGTGCGCCCGAACGGCGTTCACTACGTCGACACGAAGATCGCGAGCGAGCAGGTCGTGCTTGCGGCGCACGCGGACGGCCAAGTGCCGTGCACGATCGTGCGCCCCGGTGACGTCTACGGTCCGGGCTCGCGACCGTGGACGATCGAGCCGGTGCAGAGGCTCAAGGCGAGACAGCTGGCCCTGCCCGCCGGGGGGCGCGGCATGCACAGCCCCGTGTACGTCGACGACCTCGTCGAGGGCGTCGTCCGCGCGGCAGTGGTGCCGGAGGCAGCGGGACGGATCTTCACCGTGACGGGGGCCGAGCCGGTCACGATCGGTGAGTTCATCGCCCATTACTGCCGGATGCTCGGGGTCGACCCGCCCCGCAGCGTGCCGGCCCCGGTCGCCCGCGCCGTCGCCGGCGCCATCGATGCGGTCGCAAGACTCCGGCGCGTCCGCAACGAGGTCACGCCGGCTGCGATCGACTACTTCATGCGCCGCGGGACCTACTCGATCGCACGGGCACGCGAGGTGCTCGGCTATGAGCCGGTGGTCGATCTCCAGGAGGGAATGCGCCGCACGGAGGCGTGGCTGCGGTCCGAGGGCCTCGTCTGACGACCCAGCGCGGGCTAAATCGGGGCGCCCAGATTCGAACTGGGGACCTCACCGACCCGAACGGTGCGCGCTACCAGGCTGCGCTACGCCCCGATGTAAAAGGGGCCTGTCCGCCCCGAAGACCGATTATGGCATTCAGCCCGCGACCGCCTTGTAGTAGCGCACGGCGAGTCCGGTCATCAGCGTCTCGAAGCATGCCTCCAGAGACAGGTCGTTCGCGTCCGCGTAGGCGCCGATGCCGTGGTCCTCGATCGCGGCCGCCTGGGCGATCACCTCGTCCACCAGCTCGGGGTGCTCGTCCGAGAAGTACGCGCCCATCGAGTACAGGCTCGTGTCCATCAGGGACTCGAGGAACTCGTCTCGCTGCTGCTTCGGCATCGAGCGCAGCGTACCTATCGAGCGACCCGGAGCCAGTTGGCTAAGGCAGGCGCAGCCGCGTGCCGGGTACGGTGACTCCGGTCTGAGGCACCGTCACACCGGGTGTCTGCACCTGCAGGCTCGGCTGCTGCACCAGCCCGCCGACGTCGGGCAGGGTCGAGCCGGAGGAGCCGCCGCCCGAGCCGGGGGCTCCCAAGTTCGTGTCGGGGAGCTGAACTTTCGGCTTCGGCAATCTGGGAGCCGTGCCGCCCGAGACGTCCTGGAGTGTCTTGTCCGCCAAGCCCGTCACCCCGTCGCCGGTTCGGTTCACGACCTCGCCGGTAGTCTCGACCACCGAGCCGACTGTGCCGCCGAGCGAGCCCGAGGTGCGCTCCACGCCGCCCACAGCGCCCCCAACCGCGCCGCCCACGGCTCCTGCTGCATTCTCACCGGTGCGCCCTGGGGTCCCGGGAGTTCCGCCATTCTCAGGAGCATCCCCGCGGCCTCCCCGGCCGGCCTGCTCGCCGGGGCCGCCACCGACCGGCGGGGTTCCCTCGCCTGCGCCCACCGCGCCGCCGCCATCCGCGGTCGAGCCGGCGCCGCTCCCGCCGCCACTGCCACCTGCTCCGTCGCCGTGCCCGGAGCCCTCAGCAGCCTCCCCGGACCCGCCACCAGCCACGCCGGGGAGCGACAGCCCGCCTCCGGACGCCTTGGTCGCCAAGCCGGCTCCGCCGGCGGCGAGCGCCGCGGCGACGATAACCGCGGTCGCCTTTCCGGCCAGCGAGACGCCCTCCCCCGCGGCCGGGCCCAAAGTGTTGAGGGTCGTGACGCCGTCCTCCATCCTGCGTCGCAGGAAGCCGGGCAGTGGCAGGAGGCCGGCGATGCGGCGCAACGCGTGGCCACGGTCCCGGGCTGCTGCGAGCGCGAGGTCGTCGAGGCCGATGGTGACCGCCGTGCGTCGACAGTCGGCACAGTCACGCAGGTGCATGGTGAGACGCCGCCGCTCGCGCATGCCCGTGCGCAACCCATCGGCGGTGGCCTCCATCGTGACTCGCATGCGCACGCAGCGCTCGCCCGTGTCGATGTCGTCGAAACCGTCGCGCAGCGTGCGCCGGGCGCGAAACAGCTGGCTCTCGACCGCTCCGCGGGTGAGGCCCAGGCGCGATCCGATCCGGTCGTAGGAGAGGCCCTCCAGCTCCCTCATCACCAGGATCTGATGCTGGGACTGGGGCAGGTCGCCGAAAGCCATCTGAAGCGATTCGAGCTCCTTTCGGCGCGCGGCCTCGGCATCGGTGCCGGAAACGGACTGGGAGATGCGGCCCTCCTCTTGAGGACTGAAGTCGTCCGAGTCGATCGAGACCTCGGCGCCGCGGCGGGCTCGGCGGAGATGGTCGATGCTGGCATTCTTGGCGATCTCGTACATCCACGGCCGGAACGAGATCTCCTGGGCCGATCCGCGCAGCCCGCGCAGAGCCGACATGAAGGCCTCCTGGGCGATGTCCTCCGCGCGGGCATGGTCGGAGACCATGCCGCGGACATATGCCACGATGCGCGGGCGGTAGCGGCGATACAGCAGCTCGAAGGCTTCCTCGCTGCCTTCCCGCACGGCGGCGACCAGCTGATCGTCCGCCACCTCGGTGGCTGCTGCTGCCGTCAACAGCGGCTTCACCGCGTGTTTGACCTCCTCGAAGGGTCGACCCGGCGCCGCCACTTCCGCACGGCACCAGGTTTTTATATACCCAGAGGAAACGTTAGTAGTCCAGGCCGATCAACCGCGGCTGGACGATCGTCCGGTGCGGACTTGACACGTCCGTGCAACTCGGTATAAGGATTAGTCATCAACATTCGGCTCGACAGCCACCCAAACAGCCCGCAAACAGAGGGGGAAAGGCTTTGGCAAATCACCTGACGCCGACCGAGCTGGCCAGAGAGGCGGGCATGGACCGCCGCGAGGTCATTTCGAAGTGCATGGAGATGGGCGTGCCGATCTTCCAGGGCAGGATCGACAAGACGCTCTTCCTCGCCTCTCTCAAGGAAAGCCAGGGGCAACCACAGGTAGCCAAGGCCTAGCAGCTCTCCCGGGTCCCCCAGCCGCCTCGCACGGGCGGCGGCAGCGTGCCGGAGCGGCCACGCAGACTCCGGTGCGCCGCAGGTTCCTTGGATACAATCGGGCGGTCTTTCCAGCCGGGATGAGGGTTCCGCGCTGGCCATCGAGGTGAGGAGGGCAGGACCCATGCAGGCTCAGACGGCCACCACCCCCAGCGAGGCCGCAACCGGCTCCAAGACGCTCGCGGACCTGCTGCCGCTGGCCGGTGAGAAGCACGGCGCCCTCGCGGCCCAGCGGTACAAGGACCAGGACAAGGGCGAGTGGGTGGACGTCTCCTACTCCCAGCTGGCCTCGATCGTGAAGGAGGTCTCGCTCGGCCTCCAGGCGCTCGGCATCGAGCGCGGGGACAAGGTCGGAATCCTTTCGAATACCCGACCGGAGTGGACCTACTCGGACTTCGCGATCCTCGGTGCGGCCGGAACGGTGGTGCCCATCTACCAGACGAACTCTCCCGAGGAGTGCCATTACGTGCTCGATCACTCCGAGGCCACCGCGGTGATCGTCGAGGACGCGGAGCAGCTCGAGAAGATCCGCAAGATCCGCGGCGACCTGCCGAGCCTCGAGCACGTGGTCTCGATGGAGACGCTGGACGGCGACGATGTGATCAGCTTCGACGAGTTGCGCGAAAAAGGCCGCTCCGGGTCCGACGAGGACTACACGAGCCGCATCGCGTCGGTGCAGGGCTCGGACGTCGCCACCTACATCTATACCTCCGGCACGACCGGCCCTCCGAAGGGCTGCATCATCGACCACCAGAACTGGCGCGACATGCTCGACATGGTCGAGGCGCAGAACGTCCTCATGGAAGAGGAAATCGCATATCTCTTCCTGCCGCTCGCGCACGCTTTCGCCCGGCTGATCCAGCTCGGCTCGATCGACGTCGGCGCAACCATCGTCTACTGGGAGCGCGACCCGGCGAAGATCATCCCCAACCTGATGGAGGTGAAGCCCACCTACTTCCCCTCCGTACCCCGGATGTTCGAGAAGATCTACGCGATGGCCGTCTCGGCGGCGCCCGACAAGGAGCAGCTCGAGCAGGCCATCAAGCTCGGCACGAAGGTGCGCCAGATGCAGGAGCGCGGCGAGGAGGTCCCGGCCGAGCTGCAGGCGGCGTTCGACCAGGCAGACCAGGCGCTGTTCCAGAACGTCCGGAACATCTTCGGCGGGCAGATCAAGCAGGCCGTCACGGGCGCCGCCCCCATCGCCCAGGAGATCCTCGAGTTCTTCTATGCGTGTGGCGTGCTCGTGCTCGAGGGCTGGGGCATGACGGAGACGTCCACCGCCGCGACCTGCAACACGGCCGAGGCTTACCGGTTCGGATCGGTCGGGAAACCCTTCCCCGGCGTCGAGCTGAAGATCGCCGACGACGGAGAGATCCTGGCGCGCGGCCCGAACATCTTCCGGGGCTACTACAAGAACCCGGATGCCACCAAGGAGACGATCGTCGACGGATGGCTTCACACCGGCGACCTCGGCCACATCGACGACGACGGCTACCTCTACATCACCGGCCGCAAGAAGGACATCATCATCACGGCGGGCGGGAAGAACATCACGCCAGCCAATCTCGAGAACGGCCTCAAGCAGAACCAGTACATCTCGCAGGCAGTCGTACATGGGGACCGCCGGCCCTTCCTGACCGCGCTGATCACGCTCGACCCCGAGTCGATCGCCCCATGGGCGCAACAGCAGGGCATCGAGGACACCGACATGGCGTCGCTGGCGGAGAACGAAAAGGTCCGTGCCCTGGTGCAGGAAGCCGTCGACCTCGTCAACTCCAAGGTGGCGCGCGTGGAGGAGGTCAAGAAGTTCACGATCCTCCCCCACGACCTGACCCAGGAGACCGGCGAGCTGACGCCCACGCTGAAGGTGAAGCGCAACGTCGTGTACGACAAGTACGCCGGCGAGCTGGACGCCCTTTACGAGAAGTAAAGGGCGCGGCTAGCTGCCGGACTGCCTGAGCAGCGCGCCGGTGGTCTGCTCGAAGATGCGGCGCCAGGCGGTCGTGTGCTCACGTTGCTCATCGGCCTGGCGGAGGATCTTGGTCACGCGCTGGGCCGAGATCTCGATGCCGTGCTTCTCGCAGATCTGCTTGTAATGCCGGTAGTCCTGCGCGAGCCGCAGCGTCACCGACTCGAAGCCGTGGCGCGCGATCTCGATCCGGGAGGAGTAGTTCATGATGCTCGTCCCGAACATGAGCTCGTCGTTCGGGTCGGGCTCGATCAGGATGATGTCGACTCCCGGGTAACGCTCTCGCCAGTGCTTCACGTGCTCGTGGAGGCGCGCATGGGCAAGCAGCTTGAACGCCTGGTAGCCGACCTGTGGGTAGCCCATGTCGGACACCCGCCGCACGCGGCTGCCGAAAATGGTCGGGATCCGCTTCTGGAAATCGTTCACGTAGGGCACGAGCGGGTTCACCACCACGATGAACTTGGCGCCCATCTCGACCGCGACGTCGACATTGGTCGTGGACCTGATGCCACCGTCGATCAACTGCCGGCCGCGAATCTCCACCGGCCGGTAGACCATCGGCAGTGCCGTCGAGGCAGAGGCCGCCTTCGAGATCGGCACGTCGTCCCAGCCCGGTGATCCGAACACGACCCGCTCACACGTGTCGAGGTCAGTCGCAATCAGGTACAGCTCGTTTTCGAGCAGCCGGAAGTCATCGGTGCGGTCGCTCTCGTAGAACACCTCGCGGATGTAGTTCTCGATCCCGGCGCCGGTGTAGAGCCCGGGCGGCAGGGCCTCCGCCAGCCCGGTCAGCACGTCCATCAGAGAGACCTCTCGCCAGCGGCCGGCGAGGCTCCGCGCCAGACCCGCCAGGCGGAGCGGCATCAGCAGGGAGCGGGAGGCAAAGTCGGCGTAGTTGGGACGCAACAGAGCGCCCAGGTCCACGTCGCGGAAGGGTGTCGGCACCTGGCGGTTGACGACCCGGGACATCTCCTCCGGAGTGACTCCCGCGGCCAGCAGGCTCGCCACGAAGGATCCGGCGCTCGTCCCGACGTAGATGTCGAACTCGTTGACCGTCCTGTTGACGCTCAGCAGGTCAAGTGCCCGCAGCGCCCCGATTTCATAGACACCACCGGTGAAGCCGCCGCCGCCCAGCACGAGCGCCGTCTTGGACCGCCCCCCACGGCGCCTCTGCGTCTTTTGGATCGTGCTCCGCTTCGGGCTGGCGCCGCCCGCCGGTGTACCTTCGAATTCGACGACGTCGCCCATGGCAAAGGGCTTTATACCAGGGAGCCGCTGAGTCGCCCGTCGACCGGCCGGTCAGTAAGTGGAACGGCTTTCATCGCGGCGCTACGCTTCGCATCACGCCGCCGGAGTCCGACAGGAGGGCATTTGACCACGCTCGGATCGCGCATAGAACTCGCTGACTTCTTCGCGGAGACCGCCGACCCTGCTCTGCTCGAGTCGGCTGACCGTGGCCAGACAGAGTTGCTCGACTACCGGCGGCTGTACGAGCTGTGGGAACGGCAGCAGTGGCTTACGCAGGAACTCGACTTCACCCGGGATCGGGAGGACTGGCACGGATTCCCGGAGGACGAGCGGTTCCAGCGCATGTACGGGCTGTCCTCGTTCTTCATCGGCGAGCAGCGGGTGACCGAGGAGCTGGGACCGATGATGCGCGCGGCGCCGACGGAGGACATGCGGGTGTTCCTCTCCACGCAGATTGCGGATGAGGCGCGGCACGTCCGCTTCTTCGACCGCTTCTACGCCGAGGTCGGCGTGCTGGAGTCCAATACGCTCGCCGAGCGTCTGGAGGAGACCTCCGCACACCTGAACCCGGCGTTCAACACACTTTTCGACGAGATGCTGGGATCGCGGGTGCGCAGGCTGGCGGCCGAACCGACGGACCTCGAGGTGCTGATCGAGGCGGTGACCCTCTACCACATGGTGATCGAGGGCATGCTCGCCCTCACCGGGCAGCACTTCATCATCGACTTCAACGAGCGCGAGGGAACGCTCCCGGGCTTCGTCCACGGCTTCAACCTGGTCGCCCGCGACGAGCACCGTCACGTCGCTTTCGGCGCGCGATTCCTGCGTGACATGGTGGCCGAGGATCCCGCGCACAAGAAGGCGATCCAGCGCATGCTCGAGGAGGCGCTGCCGGTCGCCGACCAGGTGCTGAGCCCGCCGTGGGTGGAGGATCCGTCGAATTACGAGGTCTTCGGGGTCGACATCAACGAGACGCGGGACTTTGCGGCGCAGGCGTTGACACGGCGGTTGAAGGTCATCGGGCTCGTTCCGGCGTCGGCGTAGGCCCTCCGGGGAAGGGGTCGCTCGGGGCCCTGCGGCCGAGTTCCTCGCTGACCCCTTCCCCTGCGGGCTTGCTCGGGCCGGTTCGTTGGCTCCACCACTTTTGGAAGTAGTTAGGGCGCGAAGTGTCGCGGGCGGGATGGGGGGTTCTTACGATGGTGTTGCCTCTTCAAGGACGGAGGGGTTCTTCAGGATTCGTAGCCCGTCAGCAAGGAAGCCGACAAGCGTCTGGCAGGCGTCAGCCTGCTTGTACGAGGGCGCCACGGTCTGTACGTGAGCGCGCTCGCGGCCCTGCTCTCCAGCAGGGGCGCGCGCGTCTGGGAGGGTGAGGCCGAGCGTATCCCGGCGCGGCTGCCTCGCGGCGTGGAGGTCGTCGTGCTCGAATCGCCGCTGCCGTCCGAGCTGCGCGAGACGGCGGCCGCCGGCGTGCCGGTGATAGTGCTGGCGGAGCGTGCCGAGCCCGCCGATGCATTTGCCGCCGCGCAGCTGGGAGCCGCCGCCCTCTTGACGAAGAACTGCTCCCTTGCCGAGCTCAGCGTTGCTATAAGGAGCGTCTCCAGTGGTGCGCCGGCAGCCCCTGCGGCACGGCTCACCGCCCGCCAGAGGCAGGTGCTCGAACTGATCGTGGAGGGCCTCGACAACTCGCAGATCGCGGACCGGCTCGGCGTTTCGGAGCGGACTGCACGCGCACACGTGTCCGCGGTCCTCGAGCGCCTGGGGGTCGCGAACCGCACCCAGGCCGCCGTTGCGGCCATCCAGCGCGGCTGGCTGGCGGCGTTGACGGTGCTCCTGGTGTTCCTGGTCCTCGCCCCGGGTGCCGTGCAGGCGGCCAGCACTCCGTCGGGGCTGCGGGCCGCGCTCACACAGCACATGCGATCCGCCGGAGGCTGGTCCGGCGCCTGGGTGGACGACGGATCCGGCCGCGTCGTCCTCGACTGGAAGGCCGGTGCCAGGCGGATTCCAGCGTCGGTGCAGAAACTGGTCACCACGGCGGCCGCGCTGGATCGCCTGGGGCCGGATGCCCGGTTCGAGACCGCGGTGGTGGCCGACGGCACGATCACCGAGGGAGTGCTGGACGGACACCTTTACCTGCGCGGGTCGGGCGACCCCAGCTTCGGCACCGCCGCCCTGCGCCGGCTGGCCAAGAAGGTCGGCGAGACGGGCCTGGAAGACGTGGGCGGCCGCATATACGGGGACGAGAGCTTTTTCGACCGCCGCCGCGGCGGCTCCGGCTTCGGGGTCTCTCCCTATGTCGGGCCGCTGTCCGCGCTGGCCTTCAACCGCGGATCGATGCTGCCGCTGGCGCGGGGATGGCAGAGCGATCCCGCCACATTCGTGGCCGGCCGGATGCGCGTCACGCTGCGATCGGAGCAGGTCGACGTGGCCCAGCGGGCGCGCGCCGGCAGAGCGCCTGCCGACGCGATCACCCTGGCCACGACAGGGTCGCCGCCGCTCGAGGCACTGGTCCGGCACACCAACCATGTATCCGACAACTACTACGCCGAGACACTGCTGAAGGGCCTGGGTGCCCGCTCAGGCACGACCGGTTCCACGGCAGCGGGCGCCGTAATCGCGTCGAGGTTCGCACGCGAGCTGGACTTTCGCGCCAGGATCGCCGACGGCTCTGGCCTCTCTCGAGCCAATGCGATCTCACCCAGACACGTCGGTCGCCTCCTGCGGAAGGCCGAGGGCGAGCCATGGTTCAACTCGTTCTACCGCTCACTGCCGCTGGCGGGCAGGTCAGGCACGCTCGACAAACGGATGCGCGGGACCGCCGCATCGGGCCGCTGCCGTGCCAAGACGGGAACCCTCTCCGGAGTCAGCGCCCTTGCCGGCTACTGCAACACGCGCGGCGGGAAACGCGCAGCGTTCGCCCTGATCATGAACGGAGTGAACGTGTGGACCGCCCGCCGCATTCAGGACCGCATCGCGGCAGAACTGGCCCGGTACACCGGCTAGTACGGACGCCAGCGCTGCCTGGCGCCCGGGGGTGTCTGAGAGTCAAGTACACGGGCGGGTACCAGGTAGACGCGGCATGGCGGCGGTAGCCTTGCAAACATGGAGCGCGAGGCCGCCAAACAGCTTGCCGAGCAACTGAATTGTGAGCACCCAGACCGAGCAACGCACGTATGGCTGCGGGTGAGTCCGATAGTGGGGAATGGGCAGTCTTCAAAGCGCAACTTCCCCATCAGCGAGGCAGGAGCCGCTCGGGACCAGCATCGAACAGCCCGCCCCGATCTATACCGTGATATACGAGCGCGTCCCTGACTCACCGTGATGACTTTTACCGGCAGTGTGAGGAAAAGTCATCACGATGGGTTTCTCCAGGCCGATCCGAACGGGGCGTTCCTCTGGCGGGATATCACCCGCTATATCGACTAGCCGCTCAACAGCTTCCGCAGCCCGGTCTCGTCGATCACCGGCCGGCCCAGCTCCTGGGCCTTGTCCAGCTTGGAGCCCGGATCCGTGCCGGCGACCACGTAGTCCGTCTTACCCGACACGGAGCCGGTGACCTTTCCGCCCAAGCTCGTGATGCGCTCGGTCGCCTCATCGCGGCTCATGGCCTCGAGCGTGCCGGTGAGCACGAACGTCCTGCCCTCGAGCGGCCGGTCGCCATCCGGGGCGGGCCCGCCTGCCTCCTCCATGTTCAGCCCCGCGGCGCGCAGGTCCTCGATCAGCTGCCGGTTGCGGTCCTCCGCCAAGGTCTCCTGCACGATGCCGGCGAGGATCGGACCCATCCCCTCGACCTCCTCGAGCTCCTCCTTGGAGGCGGCCAGCAACCGGTCCATCGACCGGAAATGCGCGGCCAGCTGACGTGCGTTGACGGCGCCGATGCCCGGAATCCCGAGCGCGTACAGCACGCGGTGGAACGGCTGGTCCCTGGAACGCTCTATGGACGCCACGAGGTTCTCGGCCGACCTGCGCTGAAACCCCTCCAGCTCCTCGAGCCGTTCGACGGTAAGGCCGTACAGGTCGGGGAGCGCACGCACCAAGCCCTCGTTGTAGAAGCGGTGGACGAGCTTCTCGCCGTATCCCTCGATGTCCATCGCCCCGCGGGAGACGAAGTGCTTCAGCGCCTGCACTATCTGGCCGGGACAGTCCTTGCGGTTGGGACAGCGGGTCCAGACCTCTCCCTCCGGCTTCACGGTCGGGGTGCCGCACTCCGGGCATTTTGCCGGTGGCACGTACGGTCTTTCCTTGCCGGTGCGACGCTGGGTGATCGGGGACACGACCTGCGGGATCACATCCCCGGCCCGCATGATGACCACCTCGTCGCCCTCTCGGATGTCCTTGCGGGCGAGGTCCTCCTCGTTGTGGAGGGTGGCTCTGCTCACGGTCACGCCGCCGACCTCGACCGGCTTCAGCATCGCGTACGGGACCAGGTTGCCGGTGCGGCCGACGTTCACACCGATCTTTTCCAGCTTCGTGACCGCGGTCGTGGGCGAGAACTTGAAGGCGATCGCCCAGCGGGGCTCGCGCCCCACGACGCCCAGCTCGCGCTGCGTCTCGAAGTCGTTCACCTTCACGACGACGCCGTCGATCTCGAAGTCGAGGTGCTCCCGCCGCTCCTCCCAGGCGTGGCATGCCTCCACGATCGAGGAGAAGTCCCCGTGCAGCTCGACGTCGCGGTTCACCCTGAAGCCGTGGGAGCGCAGCCATTCCAGCGACTCGAAGTGGGTCAGGAGGTCGAGGCCCTCGCTGGCGCCGATGCCGTAGCACCAGATCGACAGCGGCCGCGCCGCTGCCAGCTTCGGGTCGAGCTGGCGAATCGAGCCGGCGGCCGAGTTGCGGGGATTCGCGAACGTGCTCTCGCCCGCGGCGGCGCGCTGCTCGTTCAGCCGGGCAAAGTCGGCAAGCGGCAGGTACACCTCGCCGCGAACCTCCAAAAGCGCCGGGGGCCGTGCGCCGTTCGCCGGCAACGACAATGGGATCGCCCCGATGGTCCGCAGGTTGTGGGTCACGTCCTCCCCGACCTCACCGTCGCCACGGGTGGCGCCACGGACGAGCACCCCGTCCTCGTAGACCAGCGAAATCGCGAGACCGTCCACCTTCGGCTCCGTCACGTACTCGATCCCCTCTGGGTCGAGGCCGCGCCGCTCCAGCGCGTTGTGCAGGCGCTTCTCCCAGGCGCGCAGCTCCTCCTCGTCCCGCGCGTTACCGAGCGACACCATCGGGATCGGGTGCCGGACCGATGCGAAGCGCTGCAGCGGCCGCCCGCCGACGCGCTGTGTGGGGGAGTCGGGCGTGCGTAGCTGCGGATACTCCTCCTCGAGCCCCCTCAGCTCCCGCAGGAGGCCGTCGTAGTCGGGATCCGAGACGACCGGATCGTCCAGGACGTAATAGCGATGGTTGTGACCCTCGATCTCGCGGCGCAGCTTCACCGCACGCTTCGCCGGGTCGCGCGGGGCCATCAGGAGGAGGCGGGAGCCCGCGCCACCAGGGACGACAGGTCCCAGCCCTCGAGCTCCTCGATGCGCCGCACGTCCGTGAGCTCGAAGTGCAGCGGGGTGACGGAGATCATGTCGGCGTCCAAAGCGGCAAAGTCGGTGCCGTCCTCGTGGTGGTAGGTCGGATCGTCACCGTAGATGCGGTAGCGCTTGCGACGACCGCCGTCGAGGTCCTCCTCCTGAAGCTCCAGCCTGTCCCGGTAGATGCGTTTGCCCAGCCGGGTCACCGTGGCGCCCGCCAGCTCCTCCGCGGGAACCGCCGGGCAGTTCACGTTCAGAAGGGTGCCGGCCGGCAGGGGACGCTCGGGCAGGCCCGCGACCAGGTGCCCGACGAAGGCCGCGGCCGCCGTGAAGTCGAAGTCGCGGCCGAAGCGGAAGTCCATCTCTCGCTTCATGGACTGCTGGGACACGGCAATCGCCGGCACGCCCAGCACCACCCCTTCGAGCGCCGCCGCGACGGTGCCGGAGTATGTGATGTCGTCGCCGAGGTTCGCGCCATGATTGATGCCGGAGACGATCAGCTCCGGCTGGAACCCGATCAGGCCCAGAGTCGCAAAGCGCACGCAGTCCACGGGGGTTCCGTCGGTCGCGAAACCAGTCGTGCCGTCGCCGAACTCCACCTCCTCGACCCACAGCGGCTGCCGCGTCGTGATGCTCCGCGCGCTGGCCGAGCGGTTCGCATCCGGCGCGATCACCGCCAGCTCGACGCCCGGCACCGCCAGCAGCGCCCGCCGCAGGGCGTGAAGGCCGCTGGCCTGGATGCCGTCGTCGTTCGTGAGGAGGATCTTCATCTGCCGGGCGAATGGATGTTAGCCAGGGCCTGGACACCGCCCCCGGCGCCGCATATGTGTCCAGTTGCCCGTACATGTGTCCGTTCGCCGCGGTTGGGGGTGACGAACCCGGCCGCATCAGACGAATCTCCCTTGCAGAGCCCGCCATGGATGTGCGCGCAACCCCCCAAGACACGGAACGTCTGTCCCGGCGCCTGCGCTGCGAGCGCGGCGTCGGGCTGGTCGAGCTGCTCACGGTGCTGCCGATGCTGGCCGTGGTGCTGCTCGGCATCTACGCGCTCTACAACGTGGGCGCCAAGAGCCAGCAGGAGACGGACAACCGTGTGCGAGGCCTGATCCAGCAGCAGAACGGCATGGAGCGCATCTCGCGCGAGATGCGCCAGGCGACCAGCATCACCCCCGTCTCCTCCCAGATCCTCGACGCCACCACGTGGGTGCGGCCCAGCGCCGGTACCGCGTCCGTGCAGCGCCGTGTCCGCTACGACTGCTCCTCGGGCACCTGCAACCGCTGGGAGGGACCCTCCGGCGGCGCCCTCGACACCGGGCCGGTGCCGGTGATCACCAATGTGCAGAACGCCGACGTCTTCTCGCTGGAGCCGAACTCGGTGGACCCGACCTACGTCCTCACCCGCGTCGAGGTGAAGGTGCCCGGTGCCAACAACCCGATCACGCTCGACGGCGGCTTCGCGTTGCGCAACCTCCAGTCGGACTCCTAGGAATGGGAGGGCGAGCAGAAATGACCACACGGATCCGCGACGAGCGGGGCTTCACGCTGATCGAGTTGCTGATCGCGATGTTTCTCACGGCGGTCGGGGTCGCCGCAACGCTGGGCGTGTTCGGCGCCGCCGGCCGGACGACGGTCATCTCCCAGAACACGGAGGTCGGAGCCCAACAGGCCCAGGCCGAGCTGGACCGGCTCTCGAAGCTCAAGTACGGGGAGCTTGCGCTGACCTCGACCCCGGTCACCTCGGCCAACGTCAAGAACCCCAACTACCGCGTCAGCGGGAGCAACTTC
>Ga0190275_10000971_pt1 | contig 22319 bp, 24 predicted proteins | sample Popmic550T_FD_133745 | JGI IMG/M metagenome (GOLD analysis project Ga0190275, IMG submission 133745) | Populus adjacent soil microbial communities from riparian zone of Yellowstone River, Montana, USA - 550 T | ecosystem: Environmental > Terrestrial > Soil > Riparian zone > Trees stand | place...
CCCGCCGCTGGCGAAGCCGACGATCTCGCCGGCGCCGGTCTCGGCCACGAGCGTCTTGGCCCGCGGATCAGGCCTGGCGAATGCGCCCTGCCACATCCGCATGCGCTCCTCGACCGACAGGCCGGCGAGCGCCTCGGGACTGAGAAAATCCTTGTAGGATTCGCGCCAGCCCTGGACGTGGGCCCGGGCAATGCCCTCCACGTCGGCCTCGACCGCCTCGCGGATGAGGATCGTCACTCGGCCGCTTCCCTCACCTTTTCCCGGAACGGGTCGGCCGCGTAGACGCCGAGGATGCGCAGCTCGCGGGAGAAGAACTCGAGCTCCTCCAGCGCGCGCCGAAGGCCCGCATCCTCCGGATGCCCGTCCACCTCGGCATAGAACTGCGTCGCGGTGAAATCGCCTTCCAGCATGTAGCTTTCCAGCTTGGTCATGTTGACGCCGTTGGTGGCGAAGCCGCCCAGCGCCTTGTAGAGCGCGGCGGGGCTAAAAATCCTCCCCGGAACGGGGAGGTGGACCATGCGCAGCATCGTGGAGGGGAATCCGGCGTTCGTGCCATTCCCCTCCACCACGCCGCTTCGCGCCGCGGTCCCCCTCCCCGTGCCGGGGAGGATTTAGGAGCTGCGCCGCCGCTCCCTCGGCCTGGCCCAGGGCGAATCCGGCTGGAACGCCTCGTCGAGCAGGCGGGCGAGGCGGACTCCGCCGCGCGCGGCCTGGCGGCGGACGATCGGGATCAGCCGGCGGGTGATTTCCTCGCTGATCACCGGGCGCTCGGCGGGCGCTTGGCCCGGCGGCAGCGCGCAGGGATCGGCGATGATCGAGCCATAAGCGAATTCGCGGCTCACCTCCCAGCCTTCGCGCGACCAGGCGGCGATGTCGCCGCCGCGCATCGCCGCGCGCTCCTCGGCGCCGACCTCGGCGAGGATCCCCTCGGCATTGCCCGGCGGGGTCGACATGCCACGGTCGGCAAGGAAGCCGTCCCAGGCGGAATGGAGGTTGGTCCGCCCCGCGATCACGCCGTAAGTCACCGGCACACGGTTGCCGCCGAGGTCGCCATGATCGCCGGCGTGCATCGGCTGGTGAAGATCGCCCATGAAGTGGACGAGAAAGGCCAAAGCCATCAGCCGCTCGCGGCGCGGCACGTTGCGGTCGGCGAGCAGGCGCAGCTGCCGGTCGATCTGGGCGGAGACGCAATTGCCGTCCGCGCAGGGCGCCTCCAGATCGAACGGGCGGCAGATATCGACATTCTGATAGTGCCAGGGCGAGGCGTAGCTGAACCGCTCGCCGAGCGTCTTCACGCAATCGGCCCAATAGCTGAGCGCCGCCATCGTATTGACCCGGCAGGTCGGCGTCTCGAGCAATGGCTCGACCGCGAGCAGCCGGCGCAGTTCGGCCCGCGTCGATGGGCTCGCCTCCATCCAGCCGATGCGCGCCACCGTCTCATGGCCATATTCCCACCAGGCCAGAGCGGGCGTCGGGGCGAGGAGGACCAGCAAGGCGAGGAAGATGCGCCGCATAAATCCTCCCCTCGATTTCGAGGGGAGGGGGACCATGCGAAGCATGGTGGAGGGGGTTCTTTGGGCGAAAGAGGCCCCTCCACCGCACTTCGTGCGGTCCCCCTCCCCTGCAAATGCAGGGGAGGATAAGGTGATCATCGTTCGTCCCCATAGATCGCCACCGAGCGACCACCCGGCGAGGCCGTGCCGCGGTACATTCCGGCGGTGTTGAAGCTGTAGACGCCGTCGCCCCAGGGGGTGGCGACGATCACCCCGCCCGAACCGCCAAGTCCCGCCATCTCGGCGATCACGCCGTCGGCGATCTCCTGCACGTCGCCGGGCTCGAGCGCCATTTCGCTGGCATGGACCATGAAGGTGGGCGTGCCCTCGGCGTCGAGCGGGACCGAGGCCTGGGCATCGCGGACGCGCTGCTGGAAACGGGCACGGATCTGCGCGCAGATTTCGTGGGCGACGCCGACGCGGATGAAATATTCGCCGGCACCGGTCGCCGAGACCGCGCAGCCGCGATCGTCGGCATAGGTGCCGGCGCCGATGATCGGCGAATCGCCGATCCGGCCCCAGCGCTTGCCGGTCAGGCCGCCGGTCGAGGTCGCCGCCGCCATATGGCCCTCGCCGTCCATCGCCACCGCGCCGACCGTGCCGTATTTCAGATGCACGTCGAACTGCTCGGCGCTCGGCCGGGCGCGCAATTCGTCGAGCTGGCGGCGCCGCTCCGGGGTCTGGAAATAGCCGGGCGGGGCCTGTTCGAGGCCCTGCTCGATCGAGAATTGGTCGGCGCCCTCGCGGCTCAGGAAGACGTGCGGGCTCCCCTCCATCACCCGGCGGGCGAGGCTGATCGGGTTGCGGGTCGCGGTAACGCCGGTGACCGCGCCGGCCGCGCGCTCGCGCCCGTCCATGATCGAGGCGTCCATCTCGATCGTCCCCTGATAGGTGAAGACCGAGCCGCGCCCGGCGTTGAAATGGGGATCGTCCTCGAGCACCCGGACCGCCGTCTCGACCGCGTCGAGCGCGCTGCCGCCGCGCGCGAGGATCTCGGAGCCGCGTTGCAGAGCGAGATCGAGCGCGGCGCGGATCGCGCGGTCCTCCTCAGGGGTCAGCCGCGCCCGCTCGATCACGCCGGCGCCGCCGTGGATGACGAGCCGCCAGGCGGGTCTGTCATCGTCCGGCAGGGGTTGAGCGGTGGCGGCGGTGGCGGTCATCAGCAGGGCTCCAAACAGCAGCGACAGGAAACGCATCGGCTCCCCTCCTTCTCCGCACGTCCCATAGCAGAAGGGTCGGGCCATGCCAGCGACCAGCCGATACGCGTACGATTTCGCTTGCGAAACCAAATTCATATAAATATGATATCATCATTGCAGGGGAGAATCGTCATGAACACCACCGCCACTTCGACCTACGAGCAGGCGCTCAGCCACACCCGCGAGCGGCCCGCGACCACCGGCAACGGCTATGCGATGCTGCTCGTCTTGCTGCTCAGCCTCGCCGTGATCGGCGTCGGCGGCTGGCAGATGGCTATGGGGTCGATCCCGCTCGGCATCTTTTTGCTAGCGCTCGGCACGATCGCTTTCCTCTTCGTGCTGTGCGGCTTCTATCTGCTGCAGCCCAATCAGGCGGCGGCGATCCTTCTGTTCGGCGATTATCGGGGGACCGACCGGACCAACGGCCTCAGGTGGGTGCTGCCTTGGCTGATCCGCACCAAGATCTCCACCCGGATCCACAACATCACCTCGGACAAGCTCAAGGTGAACGATCTGCGCGGCAATCCGATCGAGATCGCGGCCAATGTCGTGTGGCGGGTCACCGACACCGCCCAGGCGCTGTTCGACGTCGCCAATTATATGGAGTTCGTCGAGATCCAGATCGAAAGCGCGGTCCGCGAGATCGCCGGCAAATATCCCTATGACGATTTCGAGCATCAGGAAAAGACGCTGCGCAGCGACGCCGAGACGGTCAATGGCGAGCTCGAGCGCGAGCTTCAGGACCGGGTCGGCCGCGCCGGCATCACGATCGACGAATCGCGCCTGACCCACCTCGCTTATGCGCAGGAGATCGCCCAGGCGATGCTCCGCCGCCAGCAGGCCGAAGCGGTGATCGCGGCGCGCCAGAAGATCGTGATCGGCGCGGTCTCGATGGTCGAGAACGCGATCCAGCTCCTCTCGGAGAAGGATGTCGTCAACCTCGACGACGAGCGCAAGGCGGCGATGGTCTCGAACCTGATGGTCGTGCTCTGCTCGGATCGCGAGACTCAGCCCGTGGTGAACGCCGGCTCGCTCTACCAATAGGAGCGGGTTCGTGCCCAACGCCCCGAAGAAGGCCTATCCGCTGCGTATCGAGCCGTCCTTGTGGGACGCGCTCGAGCGCTGCGCGGCGGCCGACTTCAGGAGCGTCAACGCCCAGATCGAGGTGCTGCTGCGCGAGGCGCTCGGCAAGCGCGGCGTCAAGGTCGCGCCGCCCGAAGAACGCAAAAGGGGTCGCCCCCCCAGGCAAGAGGAAACATCATGATCGGATGGCAGGGAATGGATCGCCGGCACCGGCTGGCAATGATCATCGGCAGCGCGGTGGCGATCATGGGCGGGCTGCTGGTGCTGCTCAACCGCTGAGGGTGGAAGCGCCTTTACGGCTTCGAAAGGGGCGGCGGCTAAGCGCAAGGCGGGGGAGAAAGCCATGGCCGCCGCGGCGCACGTCAATCCACTGACCGAATTCCTCGCCGCCGCGCCCGTCGCCACCGGCGAGGCGGGGCGGTCCCCGGTCGATCGCATCCTCGATGCGGTGCGCCTGCATCTCGGCATGGAGATCGCCTTCGCCTCGCGCTATGTCGGCGAGGGCGGGCGTTTCACCGGCCGCCAGTTCACCCACCTCTCCTCCGATCTGCCGCTGCCGTCGGCGCCCGGCGACATCGAGCCGGTCGAGGACGGCTATTGCTGGCACATCCTCGAAGGCCGGCTGCCGGAGCTGATCCACAATGCGCAGGAAATCCCCTTCGCAAGCGGGATCGGGATCACCGCCGCGCTCCCGGTCGGCTGCCATATCAGCGTGCCCTTGCGATTGAAGGACGGCAGCGTGCACGGCAGCTTCTGCTGCCTCAGCCGGGCCGCCGATCATAGCCTCACCGAGCGCGACCTGAAGACGGTGCGCGCCTTCGCCGATCTCGCCGCCGAGCAGATCGAAAGCGAGTTGGCGCGCGACCGCCGCATCGATGCGATCCGTGCCCGGATCGGCGGGGTGATCGCCGATGAGCTGCTCGGCATCGTCTATCAGCCGATCCACGCGCTCGCCGACGGCCGCCCTTGCGGGGTCGAGAGCCTGGCACGCTTTCCGGAGGTGGACGGCGCCTATGCCCCGCCCAACGAATGGTTCGCCGCCGCCGAGGAAGTGGGGCTCGGCACCGAGCTCGAACTGCTCGCGATCAAGCAGGCGCTCGCCGGCATCGCCTACATCCCCGACGGTCTCTACATCGCGGTCAACCTCTCCCCCCAGACCGCGCTCAGCGGCCGCCTTCAGCCCTTGCTCGACGCGGTCCCGGCGGCGCGGCTGGTGGTCGAAGTGACCGAACATAGCGAAGTCGCCGATTACGCCGCGCTGCACACCGCGCTGGCCCCCTTGCGCGGGCGGGCGCGAATCGCGATCGACGATGTCGGCGCCGGCTATTCGGGCCTGCGCCACATCGTCGACATGAAGCCGGACCTTCTGAAGCTCGACATGGGCCTGACCCGCGATATCGACCGCGACGAGGCCCGCCACGCGCTCGCCCAGGCGCTGGTCGCCTTCGCCGGCCGAATCGGAGCGGAGATCGTCGCCGAGGGGATCGAGACGCCGGAAGAGGCGGCGACCCTGAAGGCGCTGGGCGTGCGTTACGGCCAGGGCTGGCATTTCAGCCGGCCGATGCCCGCGGTGGCCGCCCAGCAGTTTCTGCTCGGCGCCGGCAAGGAGGCCGTGGCCGAGCCGGCGCCCGCAATCCCCCGCCGCGCCGCTCTGCGCTAGCCGCGCGGGCGCCCAGCGCCTATATGGCGGCCATGTCGTTGAGGCCCTGGAGAGACATTGCGCGCCGCAAATCGCGCCAGATCATGGTCGGGAAGGTTCCCGTCGGCGGCGACGCGCCCGTCACCGTGCAGACGATGACCAACACCCCGACCTCCGACGCCAAGGCGACGATCGACCAGATCCGCCGCTGCGAAGAGGTCGGCGCCGACATCGTGAGGGTCTCCTGCCCCGACACCGATTCGACCGCCGCGCTCGGCCAGATCGTCCGCGCCGTCGGCGTGCCGATCGTCGCCGACATCCATTTCCACTATAAGCGGGCGCTCGAGGCGGCGGACGCGGGCGCCGCCTGCCTGCGCATCAACCCGGGCAATATCGGCTCGTCGGAGCGGGTCGCCGAAGTGGTGCGCGCGGCCAAGGCCAATGGCTGCTCGATGCGGATCGGAGTCAATGCCGGCAGTCTCGAGCGCGATTTGCTCGAAAAATATGGCGAGCCCTGTCCCGAGGCGCTGGTCGAAAGCGCGCTCGATCATATCAAGCTGCTCCAGGATCACGATTTCCACGAGTATAAGGTCGCGGTGAAGGCGTCGGACCATTTCCTCGCCGTCGCCGCCTATCAGCAGCTCGCCGACGCGGTGGATTGTCCCCTGCACCTCGGCATCACCGAAGCCGGGGGCTTGCGCGGCGGCACCGTCAAGAGCGCGATCGGGATCGGCGCCTTGCTCTGGTTCGGGATCGGCGACACCATCCGGGTTTCGCTCTCGGCCGAGCCCGAAGAGGAAGTCCGGGTCGGCTTCGAAATTCTGAAAAGCCTCGGCATCCGCAACCGGGGCGTGCGCGTCGTCTCCTGCCCCAGTTGCGCGCGCCAGGGCTTCGACGTGATCCGCACCGTCGAGGCGCTGGAGGCGCGGCTCAGCCATATCCGCACGCCGATGTCGCTCTCCGTGCTCGGCTGCGTCGTCAACGGCCCCGGCGAGGCGCGCGAGACCGACATCGGCCTCACCGGCGGCGGCAACGGCAAGCACATGGTCTACCTCTCGGGCCTCACCGACCACCACGTCCAGGACGCCGACATGGTCGATCATATCGTCCGGCTGGTCGAAGCGAAGGCCGCCGAAATCGAGGCGGCGAACCGAGCCTTGCCCCACGCGGCGGAATAGCCGTCATTCCCGCGAAAGCGAGAATCCCGCTTCTGGCTTCTTTCTTCCTCCGCGTTCTCCGCGTCTCCGCGTGAACAAAAAAGGGATTCGCGCGGAGGCGCGGAGGCGCGGAGAAGAACAAGCGGGATTCCCGCTTCCGCGGGAGTGACGGAGGGGGTTCGCAAGCGTGTGATTTTGGGCGAGTGAGCAGCGGTCACGTTGCAAAGGAGATCACATTGCCGTCCAGGCTTCCGCCGATCGGGGGAAAGACCTCGCTGCTCGCCTTCGCGGTCGCGACGGTGGGGATCGCCTTTTTCTCGGCGATGGACGCGGTGATGAAGGCGCTGACGCTCGCGATCGGCGCCTATAATGCGATGTTCTGGCGGGTGCTGGTCGGCGCCGCGATCGGCGGTACCGTCTGGCTGATCCTGCGGAGCCCGCGGCCGAGCCGCGCCGCGATGCGCCTCCATCTGATCCGCGGGATGATGAGCTCGGTGATGGCGATCCTGTTCTTCTGGGGGCTGGCGCGGGTGCCGTTGGCGCAAGGGGTCGCGCTCGCTTTCGTCGCGCCTTTGATCGCGCTCTATCTCGCCGCCTTGATCCTCAAGGAGCGGATCGAGCGGACCGCGATTGTCGGCTCGGCGCTGGGCTTTGCCGGCGTCCTCGTCATCCTCGCCGCGCAGGCGCAGGCCGATATGGGCCCGGAGGCGTTTCGCGGGGCGCTCTCGATCCTCGCCTCGGCGGTGTTCTACGCCTGGAACATCGTGCTGATGCGTCAGCAGGCCCTGGTCGCCAGGCCGGTCGAGACCGCCTTCTTCACCGGGGCGATCGTCGCTTTGTGCTATCTCGCCTTCGCGCCCTGGCTGGCCGTGCTTCCGCCACGGCAAGAATATCCCTCGATCGTCGCCGCGGCCCTGCTCGGCTTCGGTTCGCTGATGCTGCTCGCCTGGGCCTATGCCCGGGCGGAGGCGCAATATCTGGCGCCGGTCGAATATACCGCCTTCATCTGGGCGACCCTGCTCGGCATCCTCGTCTTCGCCGAGCCGGTACGCCCGCTAACGGTGCTCGGCGCCGCTCTGATCGTCGCCGGCTGCTTCATCGCCGCGCGCCGTCGCCCGGCTCCGGTCGCCGATGTCGAGGCGGCGATCTGATGGCCGTCGACCTCGCCCTCTACGCCTGGGTCGAAGAGGCCCTGGAGCCCATCGGCCGGGTCTCGAAGCGCGCGATGATGGGCGCGGCCGTCCTCTATCTCGACGGCATCGTCTTCGCCGTGCTCGACGAGACCGAGCTGTGGCTCAAGGCCGACGCCGAGAGCGCGGCGATCTGGGACGAGGCCGGCTGCGACCGCTTCACCTTCACCGGCAAGGACGGCCGGGTCGAGACGATGAACTACCGGCGCGCGCCCAGCGACGTCTATGACGATGCGGAAGCGATGCAACGCTGGGCGCTTTTGGCCGTTGAAGCCGGGAGGAGGGGGGCGGCGAAGAAGCGGAAGAGATAAGCGTGACCGACGGCTTCCCACTGACCAGGCGATTCCCCGACTCCTCGGCGATCGAGCGCGCCGCCTATAATCCGGGCACCGAAAGCCTCGACATCTGGTATGCGGGCGGCAATCAGTACAGCTATTACGGCGTCCCGCCCGCGGCCTATCAACGCCTGCTCGCCGCCCCGTCGGCGGGCGAGTATGTCAACCGCCAGATCAAGCCGAACTATCCCCACCGGCGGCGGGCGGCGCGCAGCTTTCGAAGGCGCTAGCGCGCCGCCGGGCGCAGGAGCGGCGCGATTTCCTCGCTTTCCTCGATCGAATTCAGCAGGCGCGGCGCGAAGCGCATGTTCGAGGCCTGCTCATAGGCAAAGCCAAGGCTCAGGATCCGCGCGTCGTCCCATTTGGCGCCGATGAAGGAGAGGCCCACGGGCAGCCCGCGCACCTGGCCCATCGGAACGGTGAGGTGCGGATAGCCGGCGACCGCGGCAAGTGTTCCCGCCGGGCCGCCGCCGGGGCTGGAATCGCCATGGACGGCGTCGATCAGCCAGGCGGCCGGACGGGTCGGCGCGACCAGGGCGACGACATTATGCTCGCGCAGCATCCGGTCGATCCCTTCCGGACCGGCGAGGCGCAGCGAGGTCTCGCGCGCGGTCCGATAGGCCTGGTCCAGCCCTGCGGTCGCCTGCGCCTGCTCGAACAGCTCCTGACCGAACAGCGGCATCTCCGCATTCGCATGCGCGCGGTTGAAGGCGATCAGCTGCTCTAGCGTGCGGGTGCGCACCGTCTCGGGGAGCGTCGCCAGATAGAGGTTCAGGTCGTGCTTCAGCTCGGCGAGCAGGACGACGATCTCGTTGCGTCCGATGTCGCGCCAACCCTCAAGCGCGGCGATCTCGACCAGTTCGGCGCCCTGCGCGCGCAGCACCGCGAGCGCCGCCTCGAACGGCGCGTCGGTGCCGAAGCCAGCGGAAAAGCGCATCACCCCTATCCGCTGCCCGCGCAACGCGTCGGGGCGCAGCGCGGCCGTATAGTCGGTCCGCCGCGCATCGGCCTCCGCGGTGGCGGGATCGGCCGGATCCGTGCCGGCGATGGCGTTCATGATCAGGGCCGCGTCGCGCACATTCAGCGTCATCGGCCCGGGCGTGTCCTGGCTGTGGCTGATCGGCACGACATGGCTGCGGCTGACCAGGCCGACGCTGGGCTTGAAGCCGACGATGCCGTTGATCGCGGCCGGGCAGGTGATGGAGCCGTCGGTCTCGGTGCCGATCGCGGCCGGAACCATCCCCGAGGCGACCGCGACCGCGCTCCCGGACGAGGAGCCGCAAGGGTTGCGGTTGAGCGCATAGGGATTGCGCACCTGCCCGCCGACCGCGCTCCAGCCCGAGATCGAATCGGACGAGCGGATGTTCGCCCATTCGCTCAAATTCGCCTTGCCGACGATCACCGCGCCCTGCGCGCGCAGCCCCGCCACCAGCGGCGCGTCGCGGTTGGTGACGTTGCCGGCGAGTGCCAGGCTCCCCGCCGTCGTCGGCAGCGACCCCGCCGTCTCGATATTGTCCTTGATCAGGATCGGCATGCCGAACAAAGGCCCGCGCGCCCGCCGCGGCCGGTCGAGCGCCCGCGCCTGATCCAGCGCGGTCGGATCGACCGCGATCACCGCGCTGAGCCGGGGGTTCAGTTCCTCGATCTTGGCGATCGCGGCGTGGGTGCGCCGTTCGGCGGACATGGCATCGCTCCGCTGTTGCGAAAGGGCGGCGGTGGCGGTCAGCGCAAGCGCCGAGCCGATCAGGAGGTGGCGGATCATGGCCCGAAAGTGGCTCAAGCGGGGTTCGACGTCCAGCCCCGCGTCAGTCCGCGGCCTTCGCCCGCTCGATCGCTTCCATGATCAGCCGCTCGGCCACCGCGCGGTCCCCCCAGCCGTTGAGCTTGGCCCATTTGCCCGGCTCGAGATCCTTATAATGGGCGAAGAAATGCTCGATCTGCTGGGTCACGATCGGCGGCAGATCGCCCAGATCGTCGACCTGGCTGTAATAGGGAAAGGTCGAATCGACCGGCACCGTGATCAGTTTCTCGTCGCCGCCTTTGTCGTCGTCCATCAAGAGGACGCCGACCGGGCGGACCCGGATCACCGCGCCGGAGATGATCGGCGAGCGGGCGATGACCAGCGCGTCGAGCGGATCGCCGTCCTCGCCCAGCGTGTTGGGCACGAAGCCGTAATTGGCCGGATAGCGCATCGCCGTGTGCAGGATCCGGTCGACGAAGATCGCTCCGGATTTCTTGTCGAATTCATATTTGACCGGCTCGCCGCCGATCGGCACCTCGATGATCACGTTGATGCGTTCGGGCGGGGAATCGCCGGGCGGGATGAGTTCGATGTTCATGGGCCGCGCCTTACGTCCTGGGGGTGCTTCCGCAAAGTGCACAATTCGCTATAGCGCGGCCCGATGAGCAAGGGCGTGCAGAAGGTCCGGGGGACCCAGGACATGATCGGCGACGAGGCCGACCGCTTTCACAAGGTGGTGGATGCGTTCGATCGGGTGCGCCGGCTCTACGCCTTCCAGCATATCGAAATGCCGGTGTTCGAGGCGACCGAGGTGTTCGCGCGGACGCTGGGCGAAACCACCGATGTCGTCTCCAAGGAAATGTACACGTTCGAGGATCGCGGCGGCGAGAGCCTGACCCTGCGCCCCGAATTCACCGCCGGCATCTGCCGCGCCTTTATCTCGGACGGCTGGCAGCAACATGTCCCGCTCAAGGTCGCGACCTGGGGCGCCGCCTTCCGCTACGAGCGCCCGCAAAAAGGGCGTTTTCGCCAGTTCCACCAGCTCGACGCCGAGATCATCGGCGCCGCCGAGCCCGCCGCCGACGTCGAATTGATCGCGATGGCCGCTTTATTGCTCGGCGAGCTTGGCCTGTCCGAGCGGGTGGAGCTTCGCCTCAACACGCTCGGCGATCCGGCGACGCGCGAAGCCTGGCGCGCCGCTTTGGTCGAACATTTCAGCGCCCGCGAGGCGGACCTTTCCGACGAAAGCCGCGAGCGGCTCGAGAAGAATCCGCTGCGCATCCTCGACAGCAAGCAGCATCAGGATTTCCCGGTCGTCGACAGCGCCCCGGTGATCGACGATTTCCTCACCGCCGAAGCCGCCGACATCTTCGCCGCGGTGACCGCGGGGCTCGACCGGATCGGCGTCGCCTGGACCCGCGATCCGCGCCTCGTGCGCGGCCTCGATTATTACCGCCACACGACCTTCGAATATATCACCAGCGATCTCGGCGCGCAGGCGCAGGTGATCGGCGGCGGCCGCTATGACGGGCTGATCGAGAGCATGGGCGGCGCTTATACGCCCGCGGTCGGCTGGGCGGCCGGGATCGAGCGGATGGCGATGCTGCTCGATCCGCCCGAACCGCGCGGGATCGACGCCGCGATCGTGCCGATGGGCGATGCCGCGCAGGGCGAGGCGCTGCGCGTCATCGCCGGGCTTCGCGCCGCCGGGCTGACCTGCGACATGGCCTTCCGCGGCAATCTCAAGAAGCGCATGCAGAAGGCCTCGGCCAGCGGCGCCCGCTATGCGATCATCCTGGGCGACGACGAACTGGCGAGGGGAGTGGCGGCGGTGAAGGACCTCGCCAGCGGGAAGCAGCAGGAAGTCGCGCTCTCCGGGCTCGCCGAAGCGCTGCGGGCCCAATGACCACCGTCCCGGCCGAGCGCATCGCCGCCATCGAGGCGCGCAAGGAGGAGCTGCAGGCGGCGATGTCGGTGCGCGATCTCGCGCCCGAGATCTTCGTCCGGCTCTCCAAGGATTATGCCGAGATCCTCCCCGTCGCCGAGGCGGCGCGCGAACTCAGGCGCCTGCGCGCCGAGATCGAGGTGCTGGCCGACATGCTCGCCGATCCCAGCCCCGAGATCCGCCAGATGGCGGAGGACGAACTCGCCGCGCTGCAGGCCCAGCTCCCCGAGGCGGAGCGCGTGCTGGCGCTCAAGCTGCTGCCGCGCGATGCCGCCGACGATCGCTCGGCGATGCTCGAGATCCGCGCCGGCACCGGCGGCGACGAGGCGGCGCTGTTCGCGGGCACCTTGCTGCGCATGTACGAACGCTATGCCGAGGCGCGGGGCTGGAAGTTCGAGCTGATCTCGGCGAGCGCGGCCGAGCTTGGCGGCTTCAAGGAGGCGATCGCCTCGATCGTCGGTGGCGGCGTGTTCGCCCGGCTCAAGTTCGAAAGCGGCGTCCACCGCGTCCAGCGCGTCCCGGTGACCGAAAGCGGCGGCCGCATCCACACCAGCGCGGCCACCGTCGCCGTGCTCCCCGAGGCGGAGGACGTCGACGTCCAGATCAACGACGCCGACCTCAGGATCGACGTCTACCGCTCCTCGGGCCCCGGCGGCCAATCGGTCAACACCACCGACAGCGCGGTGCGGATCACCCATCTTCCCACCGGCCTGGTCGTCATCCAGCAGGACGAAAAATCGCAGCACAAGAACAAGGCCAAGGCGCTCAAGGTGCTGCGCACCCGCCTCTACGAGCAGGAGCGCGAGCGCATGGCCTCCGAGCGCGCCGGCGCGCGCAAATCGATGGTCGGCTCGGGCGACCGCTCGGAGCGGATCCGGACCTATAATTTCCCGCAGGGCCGGGTCACCGACCACCGCATCAACCTGACCTTGCACCGCTTGCCGGAAATCCTCGAAGGCCAGCTCGACGAACTGATCGGCGCGCTCATCAGCGAGGATGAGGCAGAGCGGCTGGCGAGTTTGGATGACGGCTGAGGGCGCAACCCAACCTCGTTCGTCCCGAGCGAAGTCGAGGGGCGTATGTGATGAGTCCGTGCCAGCGCCCCTCGACTACGCTCGGGACGAACGGAGTAGGGGAAGCGTTCGGAAGACCTTGCGGGCGGCCGCCGCGCGGCTGCCGGGCGAGACCGCGCGGCTCGATGCCGAGCTGCTGATGGCGCACGCGCTCGGTGGCACGCGCGAGGACCTGCTGCTCAAGCGGCTGGACGAAGAGGCGCCGGCCGGGTTCGAGACCCTGCTCGACCGCCGCCTCGCGCACGAGCCGATCGCCTATATCACCGGCCGCCGCGCCTTCTGGACGATCGAGCTTGAGGTCGGCCCCGGGGTGCTGATCCCGCGCCCCGACAGCGAGACCTTGATCGAGGCGGCGGTCGCGCATTTCGGGGCGCGAGGGCCTCGCCGGATCCTCGATCTCGGCACCGGTCCCGGCACGCTCCTGCTCGCCGCGCTCGATCAATGGCCCGGGGCGACCGGGATCGGCGTCGATGCCTCCGAAGCGGCGCTCGTTTACGCCCGGCGCAACGCGATTCCGCGCTCCGAATTTCGCCTCGGCGACTGGGGCGAGGGCCTGGACGAGCGCTTCGACCTGATCCTGTGCAACCCACCCTATGTCGAAAGCGGCGCGGCGCTCGCCGCGGACGTGGCCGATTGGGAACCGCCCGCGGCGCTTTATGCGGGGGTGGACGGGCTGGACGTCTATCGCGCGCTCTCCCCCCGGCTGCGCCGTCTGCTCGCCCCTGGTGGCATCGTCTGTCTCGAAGTCGGCGCCGGGCAATACGACGCGGTTCGCTTATTGTTTGCCGATCGGGGCTTCACGATAGAGTCACGCAAAGACCTCAATGCGGTGGAAAGATGCCTGATCCTATCCGGTTAATCGCAATCGTCGCTTTTTTTCTTGGATTTGCCGGCGGGGTCGCCTAGATAGGGGGCAGGGACGGGGCCACCACAGCAGCGAATGCGTGAAAGGCCTGACGTCGCCGACCCCCGATGGCTTGGTCGCTTGCGAAAAGGCGGTTTCGGAGAGGTGACTGGTGTCGCGGCGCGGCGCAGGTCTCCTTGGGGTCGAGCAGAAAAATGCGGCCGGGAGGAGCCCGGCTCAGTGAGGGCAGAGTAGAACCACCCTTGGTAAGGAACCTCGTTTGATCAACAATCGTCAGGGCGGCCGCAGGCGCGGCCGCGGCGGTGGCGGCCCAGGCGGCCGTCCGCCGGGCAGCAATCCCGGTCCCGGCAATCGCCAGGACAACCGCCAGCGCGGCAACGCCGCCCAATTGCTCGAAAAATACAAGGGCATGGCCCGTGATTCCCAGATGCAGGGCGATCGCGTGCAGACCGAATATTTCCTGCAATATGCGGATCATTATTTCCGCGTGCTCAACGAAGGCCGGACCCGCTTCGAAGAGCAGCGGCCCCGCCAGCGCGACGATTATGACGGCGACGACGACGGTCAGTACGACAATGACGGCGGCGACGGCGACGAGCAGGATATCCGCGACGAACCTCGCCGCGACGAGCCCCGCCGTGAAGAGCCCATGCGCGACGAACCCCGCCGCGAAGAGCCCCGCCGCGAACGCGCGCCGCGCGCCGAGCGTGTCGAGCGCGAGGAGCGTCCCGAACGCGCGCCCCGTGCCGAGCGCGAAGAGCGCCCCGAACGAGCGCCCCGTGCCGAGCGCGAGGAGCGCGAGGCCGAGCCTCGCCCCCGCCGCGGCCGCCCGCGCCGCGAAGAGGCCCCCGACACGAGCGAGGACCGGCTGGCGCTCGACGTGCTTCCGCCCGCCATCGCCGCCGCCAATGAAAGCGGCGCGGTAGCGGACGTGGCGCCCGCGCCCCGCCGCCGCGCCCGCCGGCCCCGCGAACAGGACGAAGATATCGCGCCCGCGGCCTGAACAGTGAGATCGTCATCCCGGACTTGCCTGCCCTGATGAAAATCAGGGATCCGGGATCCATGAACACGGGCGAGCCAAGCTCTCGCCGCCGGGTGTTCATGGATGCTGAAACAAGTTCAGCATGACGAGTTGAGGCGGTGGCCTTCCTCCCACGCCGGGACCCCCACCCGAACTTGTCGATTGACGCCAAGGTCCGCCTGTACGACTCTCCTCCCGATCGGTTGGGGAGATCGTCCATGCGTAAATTGTTGTTGCTTTCGACCCTGCTGGGGGCGCCCGCCGCCGCGCAGATCTCCGCGGAAATCCCGCCGCCGTCGCAAAGCGCGCAGGGCGACGTCTCGGTCACCATCTACAATAACGATCTGGCGCTGGTGCAGGATACCCGCCAGCTCACGATCGGCGCGGGCCGCAACCGGCTCGAATTCCCCGACGTCTCCGCCCAGATCCGCTCGCAGACGGTGACCCTGACCGGCGACGGCTTCGGCATCCTCGAGCAGAATTTCGATTTCGATCTGCTCTCGCCCCAGGCGCTGATGCAAAAGGCGGTCGGCGAGACGATCACCTTGGTGCGCACCAATCCCGCCACCGGCGCGGAAGTGCGCGAACGGGCGCGGGTGCTCGCCGCCAATGGCGGCGTCGTTCTCCAGATCGGCGAGCGCATCGAGGTGCTGCGCGACGACGGCCTGCCGGTGCGCGTCATCTTCGATCGCGTACCCGAAAATCTGCGCGCCCGCCCGACCTTGTCGGTCACCGTCAACGGCCATCGCGCCGGCCGTCGCCCGGTCACGCTCACCTATCTCACCCCCGGCCTCGCCTGGCAGGCCGATTATGTCGCCTTGTTCGACGAGGCGGGCGGGCGGATGGACGTCCAGGGCTGGATCACGCTGACCAACAATAGCGGCACGCCTTATGTCAACGCCAACACCCTGCTCGTCGCCGGCGCGGTCGGCCAGGCCGATCAGGCTCAGAATTATCGCTCCCGCCGGGTCTCTCCGCCCGCGCAATTGCGCCAGGCCGGGACCGAAAGCGCCGACCGCGAGCGGCTCGGCGATTTCTATCTCTATCCCTTGCCCGAGCGGACCACGATCGCCAACCGCCAGACCAAGCAGGTGAGCTTTCTCGACGTCCACGGCGCCCCGGCGCAGCGCGCTTATGTCTACAACAATGGCTGGCTCGGCTCGCAGACCGAGCCGCAGAGCGCGGCGACGGTGCTGCGCTTCTCGACCTCGCGCGATCAGGGCCTGGGCGACGCGCTGCCGGCGGGCACGGTCAGGGTCTATCAGCGCGATGCGAGGGGGAGCCCGCAATTCGTCGGCGAAAGCCCGATCGGTCATACCCCGATGGGCTCGGGGCTCGATCTCACCACCGGCCAGGCCTTCGACGTGAAGGTGCAGCCCATTGTGGTCGAGCGCGAGCATATCACGCAGGACCAGTGGCGCCTGACCGATCGCTATCGGATCTGGGATTCGACCGGTCGCACCCTGACCGCGGAGCGCGAGCGCGTGACCCAGGAGCATTATTGGCAGACGAAGATGCGCTACACGATCACCAATGCGCGGCCGGTGCCGGTCACCGTCGATCTCTCTCAATCGGGGCTCGATCATTATTGGCAGGACAGCCGGATCGTCGCCGAAAGCCTGCAGAGCGAGCGGCTGTCGTCGGATCAGGTGCTCTGGCGGGTGGCGGTGCCGGCCAACGGCACGGTCACGGTCGACGCGACCTTCCAGACCCGGCACTGAGGCCCGGGTCGTGCCGGTCCGCGGCGCCCTCCTCGCGCTCCTTTTGTCCTCGCTCGCGGCGGAGGCGGTGGCGCAGTCCGTGGTGACTTCGGGCGCACCCGAGCGGGTCGCCGTCACCATCTATCGCAATCCGGACCGCGAGCCGGTCGAAGAGCCGAACCTCCAATGGCTCGGCGGCTATGCTCTGGTCAGCGAGACGCGGACGCTCACCTTGCCCGCAGGCGACTCTACGGTGCGCTTCGAAGGCGTCGCCGGCGGCCTCATCCCGCAAAGCGCGATCGTCACCGGCTTTCCCGAAGGGATCGTCGAACGCAATCGCGACGCGCTCCTGCTTTCGCCCGGGACCTTGCTGGCCCATTCGCTCGGCCGGCGCGTCCATCTTCGCCGCACCGGCCCCACCGGCGTGGTGCGCGAGCATGAGGCGGTGATCTCGAGCGGCGCCGACGGCGCGGTCGTGCTGCGCACCAGCGAAGGCTATGAAGCGCTGCGCTGCACCGGCGTGTCCGAAACGCTCGTCTATGACGAGGTCCCGGCCGGGCTGGCCCCGACCCCGACCTTGTCGGTGCGCGCCCGCGCGCAGGCGCCGGTGACCGCGACGGTGACGCTTTCCTATCTGGCGACCGGCTTCGATTGGCAGGCCAATTATATCGCCAATCTCTCGGCCGACCGCAGCCGGATCGATCTGTTCGCCTGGCTGACGCTGGCGAGCATGGACGAGACCAGCTTCCCCGATGCCGAGACCCAGGCGGTCGCCGGCTCGCCCAACTACCAGCGAACCGACCCGCAGCCGCGCGAGGGGCCGCCGCTGTCGCTGCGCTGCTGGCCCGCCGCTACGACCAGCGACATTCCGCTGGAGGTTCTCGCGCAGGAGATGGACCTTCGTGGTTTCAGCGGCGGCGAGAATGTGGTCGTTACCGGCAGTCGCGTCCGCAGCCCCAATCTCCAGGCCGCATCGCCGATCACCGTGGTCAACGTCGAGGAGGTCGCTCTCCAGGAGGAGCTTGGCGATCTCAAGCTCTACCGGCTGCCCTCGCCGGTCACCGTCGCCGCCAATTCGCAAAAGCAGGTGGCGATGCTCGTCCAGCCGAGCGTCGCGGTCGAGCTGGTTCATCGCCAGGTCCTCAGCCCCGGCATTCAGGAGCCCGTGCCGCGCGCCGTGCCGCTCTTCCTGGTGACCCGCAACCGCACCGCCGAGGGGCTCGGCTTGCCGCTCCCGTCCGGCTCGATCATGCTGTTCGAACAAGGCGCGGGCCGCCCGATTCTGATCGGACAAGGCGCGCTGGACGACCGGGCGATCGGCGAAGATGTCGAGATCCAGCTCGCTGAGGCAGCGGGGGTGCGAACGCAGGTGCGGATCATCCGCCAGCGGCCCGCCTGGCAGGATTATGAGCTCCTCGTCAGCAACGACCAGGACCGCCCGATCCGCTTCGAGGCCGAGTTCCCCGGCGCGACCGCCGCTTTCCGTCCCGGCCGCCGGCTCGCGCGCCGCGACGGTTTCCCGTTCTGGTCGACCACCGTGCCGGCCAATGGCACCGCCCGTTTCCGGTACCGGCTCGTCATTCCCCGGGAGCAGCGTCGGCCGGTCAGGCAGGGCGGGTCCTGACTGAAAATATCGGTTGCGTAACGGTCGGCCTAGGCTGACTGTTCTCGACTTCTGCGACTCGTTTCCCGCGAGCCGGCAGCAAAGGGGAGGGCATCATGGCGACCAAACCGGAATTACCCGTCGGCACCGCGTCGGTCAGCTGGCTCGACAGCGGCGGCACCATCCATCTTCGGGTCTATTCGACCGACGGCTATAACGTCACCGAGCGCTGCTGGGACGGCGGGGGCTGGACCAATGGCGGCTTCAGCGCGCCGGGCGGGCAGGTCTCGGCGACCTGCTGGCAAAATCAGAGCGGCCCCAACATCCGCGTCTATTGCAATTTCGAGGACCAGACCGTCGAATATTGCTGGGATGCCGGCGGCTCGGGCTGGTATCAGGGCGCCTATACCGTCGATTAATGCGCGTGCCTGTTAATCCGTCACCCCAGCGAAGGCTGGGGTCTAAGCGGCGCTCGTGACCGTCTCCAAATCGGCTTGGATGCCAGCATTCGCTGGCATGACGAGTAGGTTGAGGGTTTCAGATCCGAGCACGCGCGCGCTCAGCCCCGCTTCACGGGCCGGGGCCGGTGGTCCTCGTCGAGCGCGACGAAGGTGAACAGGGCCTCGGTGACCTTCACCTCGCGGCGGCCGCGGTCGCGGGTCGCGACGACCTCGATCCGGATCGCGATCGAGGTCCGGCCGATGCGCTCGATCCGCGCATAGACCGAAATCAGATCGTGGAGCAGGATCGGCTCGAGGAACTGCATCGCGTCGATCGCCACCGTCGCGACCGGGCCTTCGGCTTCGCGCGAGGCGACGATGCCCGCGGCGATGTCCATCTGGCTCAGCACCCAGCCGCCGAAGATATGGCCGTTGGCGTTGATGTCGCCGGGCCGCGGCACCACGCGCAGGATCGGCTCGCCCCGCTCAGGACCGCTCGTCGTCGTCATTCCATTCTCCGTGCGTGGCATCGTCGTCGTGGCCGGAACGGCTCGACAAGAAGATCAGGCCCATCAGCCCGGTGCCGACCATCACCATCAGGCCGACCCCGGCGATCGTCGCGATCATCATGTGGAGCGGCACCGGCTCGCCGAAGCTCTTCAGATAGATGAGCGCGAGCAGCACGCAGACGACCGCGACCACGGCCATCCACTTCATCGTCTGCTTGTAGCGCGCCCAGGCATCGGCGGCGCGCTCATAATCGGGCGGCCGCCTTTTGGGCGGAATCGGGTCGTGCTTGGGCATGGCTTCCATTTGGCGGCGCGGCATGGGATCATCAAGGGCCCACTCACGTTGAGTCGCCGCCGCGTTAAAGTTAAGGAGCGCGCCATGACCATCGCCGCCATTCTCCAGTCCAAGGGGAGCGAAGTGCTCACCGTCGAATGCGGCACCAGCGTGCGCGACGTCGTCGCCTTGCTCGCCGAGCGCCGTTTCGGCGCGGTGCCGGTGCTCAAGGGCGGCGAGGTCGCCGGGATCATGTCCGAACGCGATCTCGTTTATTGCCTCAGCAGCGACGGCGCGGCGGTGCTGGATTGGCCGATCGAGCGAATCATGACCGCGCCGGCGATCACGGTCAGCCGCGACAGCGAGATCATGGGCGCGCTTTCGCTGATGACCAAGCGGCGGATCCGCCATCTGCCGGTGGTCGACGGCGGCGCCCTTGTCGGCCTGGTCTCGATCGGCGACCTCGTCAAATACCGGATGGACAAGATCGAGGCCGAAGCGGCCGCGATGCTGAGCTACATCCAGAGCGTCTAGACGGTCACTGCTTTGGCAGGCCGTAAGAGCCCGAGCACCTCGTCGACGATCGGGCGGGCGAAGACGAACAGCAGCCCCGCATAGGTGACGCCCCCGGTCGCGACGAGCAGGCCGAGCCTGGCGCCGGGGGCGAGCGGGGGCAGCGCCGCATCGAGTGCGAGCACGATCCCGGCCATCGCCGCCGACGCCGCAAGGCCCGGCAGCACCGCGCCAGCGAGCTTGCGCCGGCCGATCTGGAGCACCGGCCGCGACAGCTCCACGGTCGCGGCGAGCAGCACCGCCATTCCGCCGAGCCACGCCCAGGCCAGCCCCGCGACGCCCCAGTTGATCCCGACCAGGAAGCCGCCGGGCATCAACGCCGCCCCGACCAGCCCGGTGCGCAGCGCAAGCCCCGGGCGACCGAGCGCGTTGGTCGCCGGCGCGAACAGGATCTGCAAAGTCATCAGCGGCATCGCCATGGCGAGGATCGGGACCAGCGCCGCCGTTTCCATCCATTTGGCGCCCAGGAAGGTCTCGACGAACGGCACCGCGGTCACCGCCAGCCCGAAATAGAAAGGCAGAGCGACCAGCATGATCAGCCGCACCGATTTCAGGAAGGCGCTGCGAATCATGTCCTGCTCGGTCTGGATCCGCGAATAAGCGGCGAAGGCGACCTCGTTCAGCGGCGGCACGAACTTGGAGGCGAGGATCTGGGTCAGGAACAAAGCGGTGGTGTAGAGGCCGAGCCGGTGCGGATCGAGCACCCGGCCGGCGATGAACACATCGGCCTGGCTCTGCGCGAACCAGCAGGCCTGCACGCCCACCATCGCGAAGCCGTAGCGCAGCATCGTGCCCGCGCCGGCGAAGTGGAAAAGCGGCCTGATCTGCCACAGTTTCGCGGCGATGGCATAGCCGCTCGCCCGGGCAAGCCACAGCATCCCCGGCGCCGCGACCAGCGTCCATACGCCAAGCCCCGCATAAGCGCAGGCCAGCGCGGTCGCCGCGCTCAGCACCGCCGCGCCGAGATCGATCTGCGACTGCAGCTTGAACTTCAGGCGCCGCACGAGCAGCGCATGGCCGAGCGCGAGCAACGGATTGGCGAGGAAGAACAAGGCCTGCACGCGCAGCAGCTCGCCCACCATCGGCTGGTTGAAATAATCGGCCGCGAAGGGCGCCGCGAGCCACTGTCCGGCCGCCAAAGCGAGGTTCATCAGGATCAGCATCCCATAGGCCTGGCCGATCTTCACCTTGTCGGTCTTCTCGTCGCGGACCAGCGCGCTCGCGAATCCCCAGCCGCTGAACAGGCCGAGGAAGGTCAGCACCACCGCGGTCATCGCGACCAGCCCGTAATCGCCGGGCTCCAGCATGCGAATCACCAGGAAGGTCGAAACCCAGGCGACGAGCTGGCCGGCAAGCTGGCTGCCCGAGCGCCAGATCACGCCGGCCTTCACCTGCGCGGCGAAGCCGGGGTTCGTGCCCTCTCGCACAAGCGCGGGAGCGGTCGCATGTTCGGCCTGGGCGTCCATCGAAGGAGGCCCTAGCGCAAAGGGGTTAAATGCTGATTGAGCATGGCGCGCGCAGGACGGCGCGGCCAAGTGGTTGGTTTTCTTGTCCGCGCGGGGCGATTCAGGGCCTTGACGCGGCGGCCCGGGCGGCTATTTGAGGCGCCGGAAGCGAGCCCGGTGACGAGCCGGGCTGCTTTTTTCGAGGCACTTTCATCGGCGGCAAGGACCGCGACCGCGTCCGCGGTTTGCGTCCCACCCACCGGAAAGTTTTCGAAAAAAGCCATTGACGGAGGTAAGTGGCCTCCATATATGCGCCTCTCACTGACGGGGCAGGGCGATGCCCGACCCGTTTGCGTCTCTCTTAACCGCACCCCGGTATCCCGGATAAAAACGGGATGGGAAACGCGTCGGCTCTTTGACATTGTTGGTTTAGATGAAGGGACATGTGGGCGGCGGCTCCGGTCGCCAGCGGCTTCAAGGCGCTGGCGGATCGGTTAAAGCTAAGCCGTTCCATGGACTGATCGTGCGGGGCTTGCTCCAGCGATCGGTTCTACATGTCTCATTACATATCCATCATATATGTGAAGTGCAGGAACGGCTCCTTGAAAGCCGGCCCTATCGCTCCGGGTTTTCCCTCGGGGCACTGGGTCGGACATAAACTTGAGAGTTTGATTCTGGCTCAGAACGAACGCTGGCGGCATGCCTAACACATGCAAGTCGAACGGATGGCTTCGGCCATTAGTGGCGCACGGGTGCGTAACGCGTGGGAATCTGCCCTTAGGTTCGGAATAACTCAGGGAAACTTGAGCTAATACCGGATAATGTCTTCGGACCAAAGATTTATTGCCTAAGGATGAGCCCGCGTAGGATTAGCTTGTTGGTGAGGTAAAGGCTCACCAAGGCGACGATCCTTAGCTGGTCTGAGAGGATGATCAGCCACACTGGGACTGAGACACGGCCCAGACTCCTACGGG
>Ga0190275_10000972_pt1 | contig 22289 bp, 19 predicted proteins | sample Popmic550T_FD_133745 | JGI IMG/M metagenome (GOLD analysis project Ga0190275, IMG submission 133745) | Populus adjacent soil microbial communities from riparian zone of Yellowstone River, Montana, USA - 550 T | ecosystem: Environmental > Terrestrial > Soil > Riparian zone > Trees stand | place...
GAGCGAGTCGGGATCGCGTGAGCGGAAGCGCAGGCCGACGTCGTCGTTGGGCACGACCTCGCGCAGGCCGCCGGTGTCGGCGACCAGGCACGGGCAGCCCGACGCCATCGCCTCGAGCGCCACGAGCCCGAACGGCTCGTAGATCGAGGGCACGACCGTCAGGTCGGCGATCCGGTAGAGCGAGTGCAGCACGTCGTCGCCGATCCAGCCCACGAACGTGCCGTGCTCGTCGAGCCCGAGCCGGCTCGCCTGCTCGCGTAGCTCCTGCTCGGCGGTGCCCGACCCGGCGACGATGAAGCGCACGTTGCCGACCCGCTCGATCAGCCCCGGCAGCGCTTCGAGGGCGAGCTGGAAGCCCTTCTCGTAGACGAGCCGGCCGACGAGCAGCACGAGCCGCTCGTCCGGCTCGGCGAAGCGTGCGCGCAGCGTGTCGAGGTCGTCGACCGGGACCAGCTCGGACGGGTCGATCCCGTTCGGGATCACCGCGATCCGATCCTCCTCGAGCCCGTAGATGTCGGCGATGTGCTCGCGCATGTAGGCGGAGCACGCGATCACGCTCTCGGCGCGGTTGGTGATCCAGCGCTCGACGCCGTGGATGTGGCTCTGCGGGTGCTTGTCGACCCAGCCCTGGTGGCGGCCGTACTCGGTCGCGTGGATCGTCACCGCGAGCGGGCAGCGGAAGCGGTTGGCGAGGTGGTCGCCCGCGACGGCCACCAGCCAGTCGTGGCAGTGGACGAGGTCGAAGTCGTAGCGATCCCCCACCTCGACGCCGGCGGCGAGCATGTCGGCGTTCATGTGCTCGACCCAGGTTACGAACTCGCCAAGGTCGCGCGGACGCTCGGGCTCGCGGACGTGGTGCACGATCACGCCGTCGAGCTCCTCCTCCACGGGGGAGCCGTCGAGTCCGCGGGCGAGCACGTGGACCTCGACGTCCTGGGCGACCAAGTTCTCCGCCAGCTTGCGCACGTGCCGCGCGAGGCCCCCCTCGATCAGCGGCGGGTACTCCCAGGAGAGGATCAGGACGCGCATGTTCAGGGTGTGGCGAGCGCGGGGACGGCGAGGTCCGGCGCCAGGTTGCGGAGGGAGGGCTCCGGCACGGCGGCTGAGTCTGCCAGAGCGCCAAGTGCCGCGTCGTGAGCGGCCCTGTGCCCGGCGATGCGCTCGAGTGGATATTCGTCTGCCAGCCTGCGCGTGAGCTGGAACGGCCAGTCGCTCGCCTGCAACGCGAGCAGCTCGCGCGCGGCGCGCTCGACCCGCTCGCCCGGATGCCCATTCGCGCACGCGGCCGCTACCGTGCGCAGCTCGGCGGATCGCGCGGCGAAGGCGATCTCGGCGACGCGCGGCGAGTCCCAGGTCGACAGGTCCTTGTCGGTTCCCCAGGTGGAGGCGTGGAGCTCGCGCCGCACCGGCTCGATCCGCTCCAGGGCACCGCTCACCGTCGAGAGCTCGAGCCCCTGCTCGCCGGCCTCGGCGATCACGCCCGCGAGCCACTCGGTCCCCTCGTACCACCAGTGTCCGAGCAGCTCGGTGTCGAAGGCGCAGCAGAGCAGGCCGGCGCGTCCGCGCTCGGACGCGTAGGCGTCGAGGCGCTCGATCGCGCGCGCCACGAACGCTCGCGCGTGCTCGCGGGCCGCCGCACGCGCCTCCGTGGGCGCATAGGGAGCGCCGCCATTACTCCACGGACGCATGTGGTGGACGGTTCCGCGGTGGTAGTCGCGGTAGCGCGGGTCGGCCGGATAGCCGCTGCGGTCGGTCCAGACCAGCTCGACGGTCTGCCAGTCGATCGGCACCGCGACGACTCCCGCCGGCGTCAGCACCGGCTCGAGGTGCTCGAGGGCGCCGAGTCCGTGGGCCGTGGTCTGGTCGATGCAGACGGCGTGGACGCCGTGATCGACGAGCTGGCGCTCGAGGCCGGGAACGTAGGCGCACTCCGGCAGCCACAGGCCGCCGCCCCAGCCCCCAAAGCGGCGCCGGTGCGACGCGATGCCCGTGTCGAGCTGGAGCCCAAGGCCGGCATCGGTCGCCAGCAGCGGCAGGATCGCGTGGGTCGCTGCCGAGGTCCAGAGCTCGACCGGCGTCGCCGCCGCTGCGCCCGCGAGCAGGCCGAGCAGATCGCCCCCGCACGCCTCGATCGCATCTGCCGCCCGGGCGTAGTCGCCGGCCGCACGGCGCACCTCGGCCGCCAGCTCGGGCTCGTCGCCGCGCTCGAGGCCGGCCGCATCCTCCTCGTGCACGCCCAGCCGGACGCCGCGCAGGTACTCGACCAGGCGCTCGCCTGCCGGGCCGGGCAGCGTCTCGAGCTGATCGCAGAGCACGGGCGTCAGGCCGAGCGTCAGCGGCGCGGCAGTCCGCTCGAGCAGCTCGAGCAGCGGCAGGTAGACGCCGGCGACCGCCTCCCAGAGCCACTCCTCGCCGAACGGCCAGGTCCCGAAGCCCTCGACATACGGCATGTGCGAGTGCAGGACGAGGCACAGCGCGCCTCGGTCGCGAGTCATCGCAGGACGGCGACGAGATCCAGCGCGCGGTCGAGTGGACCGTCGCGCAGGACGAAGTCGGTCGCGGCGATCGCCGGCGTGAAGCGGTCGTAGAACGGCCCCGTCAGGCCGAGCCGTGGGTGGACCGCGTCCCAGCCGAGGCGCAGCGCCAGCTCGTGGGCGCGCAGCTTGCGCGCGTGGAAGACGCCGAGCAGCTCGACGCGGTCGAAGACCTTCTCGCAGAGCGCGCGGAACTGCTCGGGGCGGTACTCGCGCAGATGCCAGGGGTTGTCGGACTTCTCCGCGCCCGCCGGCGCCAGCGTGAGCACGTTCGGCGTCGAGACGTAAGCGACCCCGCCGGCTCTCAGCATCGCCTTGAAGTGGCGCAGGACGCCCTCGTCGTCCTCGACGTGCTCGATCGTCTGCAGGAAGACGACGGCATCGCACGGCTCGGCGTAGGAGTCGACGAGATCGCGCGCGAAGCCGACCCCGGGCCGCGAGTAGCGCGCCCGGGCGTGCTCGAAAGCCTCGGGGTTGGCGTCGACGCCGGTCACGTGCGCGGCGCGGCGGGCGAGCAGGTCGGTGCCGTAGCCATCGCCACAGGCCATGTCGACGACGTCGAGGCCCTGGCAGCGCTCGGCCACCCACTCGTAGACGGCCTGGTGGCGGCGGTACCAGTAGTCCTCCTCCGGCACGTCGGGCAGCGTGCGCTCGCCGGTCAGGGCGAGCGGCGGCACGCCCTCGGGCTGGTCTCGCTGCACGTACTCGCGCGTCTGCTCCACGGCGGCGGAAGTCTACGGACGGGCACGCGGCGACTGGGAGACACGCCCGTCTCGCCGCGTTCCCCTAGCCTTCCCGCGGTTATGGCAGCCCCCGCCAGCACGGAAAAGATCCGCGAAGTCAACGTCCGCTACCACGACCTCGCGGCCGAGCACTACGACTCGAAGTGGGGGATCGACTACGGCGAGCTCGGCCAGAGCCAGGTGACCGGCAAGGTCGCCAAGGCGCTCGGCGGCCGTCTCGGACGCTACGAGCGGGGGCTCGAGATCGGGGCCGGGACCGGCTACTTCGGCCTCAACATGGTGCTCGCGGGAGCGATCGGCGAGTACACGGCGAGCGACATCTCGCCGGGGATGCTGGGAGTGCTGTCGAAGACCGCGGGCGTGCTCGGCATCGACGCCGAGACCGCCTGCACCGAGGCGTCCGAGCTGCCGTTCGCCGACGAGTCGTTCGACATCGTCTTCGGACACGCCGTCCTGCACCACCTGCCCGACCTCGACGGCGCCTTCCGCGAGTTCCTGCGCGTGCTGCGCCCCGGTGGCGCCGTCGCGTTCTGCGGCGAGCCCTCGCACTACGGGGACCGACTCGCCGAGCTTCCCAAGCGCGCCGCCTACCGGCTCTCGCCGGCCTGGCGCACCGCCCTGCGGGCGCGACCCGTGGTGCGTGGCGGGGACGCCGAGCTGGCCGAGGAGGACTCGCTCGAGGGCGTCGTCGACGTCCACGCGTTCACCCCGGGCACGCTCGCGCACCACGCCCGCGGCGCCGGCTTCGAGGGCGTTCGGATCCGCGGCGAGGAGCTCGCGGCGAGTCTGTTCGGCTGGGCGAACCGCTCGCTCGAGGCGACCGCCGTGCCCGAGGACGTGCCGCTGCTGTGGCGCAAGTACGCCTACCACGGCTATCTCGCCCTCCAGCGGCTCGACCGCGCGGTGCTCGAGCCGCGACTGCCGCCCGCGGTCTTCTACAACCTGCTCGTCTCCGCGCGCAAACCCGCCTGAGCCGCCTCAGACGCGGTAGCGCGCGAGCGCACGCTCGCGCGCCTCGCGGTGGTCGACGATCGGAGCCGGATAGTCGGTCCCGATCACGCAGCCGGCCTCGCGCTGGACGTCGGCCGGCATCGTCCAGGGCTCGGCGAGGTGCTCGTCCGGGACCCGGCCGAGCTCGGGCACGTGGCGGCGCACGTAGGCGCCATCGGGGTCGTGGCGCTTCTGCTGGCGTGCCGGGTTGTAGATCCGCCGGTAGACCGGCTGCGGATCGACGCCGACCGACCCGATCCACTGCCAGTTGCCGTTGTTGTTGGCCTCGTCGCCGTCGAGCAGCATCCGCATGAACCAGCGCTCGCCGCGGCGCCAGTCGATGCCGAGGTCCTTGGTCAGGAACGAGCCGACCACCAGCCGCGCGCGATTGTGCATCCAACCCTCGCGGGTGAGCTGGCGCATGCCGGCGTCGACGAGCGGAAAGCCGGTGCGGCCCTCGCGCCAGGCGTCGAAGTCCTCCTCCGACCCGTTCCAGTCGATCGCGTCGCGGTACTTCGCTCGAAACTCGTGCCGGGCGTTACCGGGGTGGTGGAGCAGCAGCTGGGCGTAGAAGTCGCGCCAGCAGAGCTGGCGCCGGAACGCGTCCGCGCCCTTGCCGCGCGGCAGCCGCTGCTCGAGTTCGCGTGGCGAGACGCAGCCGAAGCGAAGGTAGGGCGACAGCCGCGAGGTGTTGTCGCGGCCGAGCGCATCGTGGTCGTCGGCGTACTCGCGCACCCCTCCACCGAAGAACGCGCGCATCCGCTCGCGCCCGGCGACCTCGCCTCCGGCGGCCGGCTCCGCCACCTCCTGCTCGAGCCCCAGGGTGGCGAGCGTGGGGAGGCGTCCCTTCGCGAGCTTGGCGGGGAGCGGCGGCAGGCGGCGCGGCGCCCCGAGCGGCTCCCGCCGCCCGGTCGCCAGCCAGGCGCGGTGATACGGCGAGAACACGGTCTGGGGCCGCCCCTGCCTGGTGCGGATCTCGCCCGGCGCGTCGACCGCGTAGAGCCCTGGATGCGCGCGGAGCTCGACGGCCTCCGACGCGAGCGCTTCCCGCACGAGCCGTCCCCGGCGACGGGCGTAGGGCGTGACGTCGGCGCTGAAGTGGACCGCGTCGGCGTCCGTCTCGCGCACCAGCGCCGCCAGCTCGCGCTCCGGCGGTCCGTGCCGGACGACCAGCCGGCTGCCGCGCTCGGCCAGCGCGGCGTCGAGGGCTCGCAGGCACTCGAGCAGGAACTGGGTACGCGGCCCGGATGCGTGCCGGCCGTGCAGCAGCCGGTCGTCGAGGCAGAAGACAGGCACGAGCCGGTCGACGCCCGCGCGAGCCGCCTCGAGCGCAGGATGATCGTGCACCCGTAGGTCGCGGCGATACCAGAGGAGGGCGGTGCTCACCCCTCGAGGGTACGTCGGGCGTGGGCCGTGGGGTGAGACCCAGGTTTCGGACGTATTACGTCCGAAACCTGGGTCTCACCGTGGCGCGCTCTCAGTCCACCGACTCGACCGCGCCGCCGCGGCGGGGATCGCCACCGCCGGAGAGGCTTCCGCTGGCCGCGTCGCTGACGACGGCCTGCACGCCGCCGAAGTAGAGGTTGCGGTCCTGCCAGCGGCGCAGTTGCCAATCGTGGTCCGCGAGCCAGTCGAGCGCTGTCGGATCGAAGCCGGGCTCGGCATCGATTAGGTCGCCCTCGACGTGGATGCGCGGAGCGTCGACGGCGGCCTGGGCCTCCATGCCCCCGTCGACGACGGCGGCGATCGTCTGGACGATCGCCGAGCGGATGCGGTTCGAGCCGGCGGAGCCGAGCGCGATCTCGACGTCGTCGCCGGCGAGCACGACGGTCGGGGCCATCATGCTGGCGACCCGTGTGCCGGGCACATGGCGGTGGAAGCCGGCCGGATTGAGGTCCTCCTCGCCGAGCATGTTGTTGAGGTGGACGCCGGTGCCGGGGACGACGACGCCCGAGCAGGTTCCGTTGGAGCAGGTGACCGTCGCGCAGGCGCCCTCGCCGTCGATCACCGACAGGTGGGTGGTCGACCCGAGCCGCGAGGCGATCTCGACCGCGACCTGGTCGAGCGTGCCGGGCGCGAGGAAGCTGTCGGGGTAGTCCTCGCGCTCAAGGCCGGCGATGAAGTCGCCGTCGCGGGCGCGGTTGGTCGAGGCGATCACCTCCGCGAGCGCGCGCACGTCGCCGGGCCGGTCGATTCGCTCGAGCAGCTCGAGCGCGTCGGCGATCAGGATGCCGCCCGACGAGGGCGGCGGGTTGGTGAGCACCTGGCGGCCGCGGAAGCGGGCTCGGACCGGGCGGCGCTCGACCACCGCGTAGTCGGCGAGGTCCTCACGGGTGATCAGACCGCCGCGCTCGAGCACCCAATCGCTGACGGCGTCGGCGACGTCGCCATGGTGGAGGAAGCCCGGGCCCTCGGCGCCGAGGCGGTCGAGCAGGTCACCGAGCTCGGGCAGCCGAACGCGCTCGCCGACCTGTGCGGGGCTGCCGTTGGGCTCGTAGATTGCCGCCGCCTCGGGAGTCGAGCGGAAGATCGGGCTCAGGATCTCGAGCAGGTAGGCGTGCATCGGGCCCACCTCCACCCCCTGCCGGGCAGCCTCCGCCGCCGGAGCGGTCAGCGCGTCGAGCTCCACCGTTCCGAAGCGCGACAGCGCCTCGGCCAGCCCCAGCGCCGTCCCATAGACCCCGCACGAAGACGGGCCGACGTGGAAGACCTGCGTCGAGTCGCTCGAGAAGGCCACCTCGATCGGTACGAGTGGAGCCGGTTGCGGCGCCTCGAGCCCCTTGCCCGGCGCTGCGACGAAGAAGTCGAGCAGGTGGCTCTGGCCCTCGGCCGTATGCACCAGCATGAAGCCCCCCGCGCCTGGACCGGTCAGCGGCGACTCGGCCGCGAACGACATCAGCACGGCGGCCACGGCAGCGTCAACGGCGTTGCCGCCCGCACGCAGCACGTCGGCCCCGGCCTGAGCGGTTCGCGGATGACCGGCTGCGACAACGCCTCGCACGCGACCGGACCCTACTGCGCGCGCGGCGGTGATCTGACGAGCGAAAACCAAGCCTGGCTAGGAAGCAGGCCTTGACGTGTGCGCCAGCACACGAAAGGCCGATGACGCCGCCAGGCGACGGTTTGCAGCCGTCAGATCAGCGTCGCGGGATGAACTCGGGGACGTCGAGATCCCCGAGTGAGCTGCTGACGCGCTCGCGACGCGTGACGCGCGGCTCGCGGTCGACGTCGTCGGGTACCTCCGGACGCTCGCGCCGCACGCTGCGGCGGTCGCCGTAACCGGTCGCGACGACGGTGATCCAGACCTCGCCGTCGAGCCGTTCGTCGACCATCGCCCCGAAGATGATGTTCGCGTCGGGATGGGCGGCCTCGGCGACCGCCTTGGCGGCCTCGTTGACCTCCCACAGCGAGAGGTCACGACCGCCGGTGATCGACAGCAGGATCGACTTCGCGCCGTCGACGGAGGTCTCGAGCAGCGGCGAGGCGACAGCCGCCGTGGCGGCGTCCATTGCACGCGTCTCGCCCGTACCCATGCCGATCCCGAGCAGCGCCTGGCCGGCCTCGCTCATGATCGTCCGCACGTCGGCGAAGTCGAGGTTGATCAGGCCAGGCAGCGTGATCAGGTCGGAGATGCCCTGCACGCCCTGGCGCAGCACGTCGTCGGCGACGCGGAAGGCGTCGACCATCGACGTCTTCTTGTCGAGCACCGACAGCAGGCGCGAGTTCGGAATCGTGATCAGCGTGTCGACCTCGGCAGCGAGCGCGTCGATGCCGGCGTCCGCCTGGGCGCCGCGACGCGCGCCCTCGAACGCGAACGGCTTCGTGACGATCCCGACCGTGAGCGCGCCCACCTCGCGGGCGATCTGGGCGACGATCGGCGCGGCACCGGTGCCCGTGCCGCCACCGGCGCCGGCGGTGATGAAGATCATGTCCGAGCCCTTGAGCTCGGTCTTGAGCTCGTCGTACTGCTCGAGCGCCGACTTGCGGCCGAGCTCGGGGTTGGCCCCTGAGCCGAGCCCGCGCGTCGAGTCGTTGCCGATGTGGACGCGAGTCGCGGCGCTCGACTGCTCGAGCGACTGGAGGTCGGTGTTGACGGCGATGAACTCGACGCCCTCGACCTGCGCCTCGATCATCCGGTCGACGGCGTTGACGCCGGCGCCGCCGACGCCGACGACGCGCAGCACGGGGTCGTGGGACAGCGGCGAGGACGGCTGGTGGACCGGCTCGTCGTGATCGACGCGCTTGGCCATCCGGCGCTCGGTTCCACGCTCGAGCATGTTGTCCGGGATGTCCGAGGAGAACACGGAGCGCAGCCGCTCCTCGGGCGTCGGAACGCCGTCGTAGCGGCCGGCGGAGCGTCCGTCGCGGGCGGCGGGCGTCTCGGGGCCGGGCTCGCGACGGGGCTGCTCGCGACGCTGGGCTGCGGGCTCCTCACGGCTCGCGGCGGACTTGCGCGCCTCGCGGCGCTGGTCCTCGGGGCGCCCCTCGGCCTGCGCGGCGTCCTCTTCGTCGGTCTTGCGGAACAGAGCCGCGAGCGGCCCCTCCCGCATGCTCGCCCGCTTACCGCTTGCCATTCGAGAGGTCCTCCTTCGCCAGCTGGCGGTAGGCGTAGGCCGCCTTGCCGTCAGGGTCGTACTTGAGCACGGACATTCCCTTCACCGGCGCCTCTGCGAAGCGCACGGTCTTGGTGATGCGCGAGGCGAAGACCTGGTCGCCGAAGTTCTCCTCCAGCAGCTCGATCGCCTCCTTGGCGTGGACTGTCCGGCTGTCGACCAGCGTCGGCAGGATGCCCTCGATGTCAACGTCCGGGTTGAGGTTCTCGCGGATCATCGAAAGCGTGTTCTGAAGCTGCACCAGTCCCCGCATGGACAGATACTCGCATTGGACGGGGACGATCACCTTGTGAGCGGCCGTGAGGGCGTTGATCGTGAGCAGCCCGAGGCTCGGCGGCGTGTCGATGCAGATGAAGTCGTAGTCCTCCATGATCGGCTTCAGCGCCTTCTCGAGCGAGCGCTCGCGGCCGATCTTGGTCGACATCGCGATCTCGGCCCCGGCGAGGTCGATCGAGGCACAGGCGACGTCGACCTCGCGCTTGCGGATCACCTCGCGGATCGAGAGGTCGTGTACGAGCACGTCGTACATCGAGACCTCGAGCGAGTCGGGGTCGATCCCCTGGCTCATCGTCAGGTTGCCCTGCGGGTCGAGATCGATGCAGAGCGCGCGGTGGCCACTCTCGACGAACGCGGCGGCGAGGTTGAGCGTCGTGGTCGTCTTCGCCACGCCGCCCTTCTGGTTGGTGAACGCGATGACCTTGGCCTGTGGCGTCACTGGTGCCTCCGGATCGGCGGGCTGGGGGGTCGAGATTGCCATTACGCAGTGCCTATTCGCAGGCGCGGAGGGGAATCCTGCACATGGCGCATAGCCTTCTCGGCCCGTGGCGACGCTCCTCGACAGACGGCTGGTGTTCGTCACCGGCAAGGGCGGCGTCGGCAAGACGACGGTCGCCGCCGCGCTCGGGCTGGCCGCGGCACGCGCCGGCCGCAGGACGCTGGTGTGCGAGGTCGCCGACCAGGAGCGGATCGCCGCCGTCTTCGGCGTCCCGGCCGCGGGCTTCAGCGAGGTCGAGGTCGAGCCCGGGCTGAGCGCATTCTCCGTCAACCCCGACGACGCGATCGAGGAGTGGCTGCGCTATCAGCTGCGCTCGCGGACGCTCGCCGGGCTGCTCGGGAGCAGTCGCGTGTTCCAGTACCTGGCGGCCGCGGCACCCGGGCTCGCGGAGATGGTCACGATCGGCAAGCTGTGGGAGCTGGCGCAGCTCGAGCGCAAGACCCCCAGCGCGGCGCCCTACGACCTGGTGATCGTCGACGCGCCCGCAACCGGGCACGGCTTGGCGCTGCTGCGCGCCCCGCAAACGTTCGCGGAGATCGCTCGCGTCGGGCCGATCCACAGGCAGGCCGGGATCGTCGAGAGCTTCCTCGGCGACCCCGAGCGGACCGCCGTCGTCGCCGTCGCGCTCGCCGAGGAGATGCCCGTCAGCGAGACGATCGACCTCGAGCGGCGCCTACGGTCCGAGCTCGGCCTGGGCCTGGAGCGAGTGCTCGTCAACGCCGTGCTGCCCGACCGCCTGAGCGCCGCCGACGCACGTGCCGTCGAAGCGGTCGCCACGGCGGGATCGCTCGCGGCGCGCGCGGCGCTCGAGTCCTCGCTCGCCGCACACGCGGGCGCTCGCGCTCAAGGCGCGCAGCTCGCTCGCCTGCGCCGCGGGGTTGAGGCACAGACGACGACGCTGCCGCACTTGCTGACCTCGGACGTAGGCCGCGACGACCTCGAGCGACTCGCCGGCACCCTGGAGCGCAAGCTGTGAGCGCCGGGGCGGAGAATCTGGAGCGCCTGCTCGACGGCAGGCAGGTGGTGATCTGCGCGGGCTCCGGCGGCGTCGGGAAGACCACCGTCAGCGCGGCGATCGCGGCCGGCATGGCCGCACGCGGGCGCACGGTCTGCGTCCTCACGATCGATCCGGCTCGCCGCCTCGCGGACTCCCTGCGCATGCCCGAGCTGGGCAACGAGGAATGCCGCGTGGACCCCGAACGGCTGCGACGCGCGGGCCTCGGCGGAAACGGCGAGCTATGGGCGATGACACTCGACGCCAAGCAGACCTTCGACGACATCGTCGAGCGCGAGGCTCCCGACGCCCAGACGCGCGACACGATCCTCGCCAACCCGATCTACCGCCAGCTCTCGAACGCCGTCGCCGGCTCGCAGGAGTTCATGGCGATGGAGAAGCTGCACGAGCTCCACCGCTCCGGCCGCTACGACCTGCTCGTCCTCGACACGCCACCGACCCGCAACGCGCTCGACTTCCTCGAGGCGCCCGGGCGCCTGGCGCGCTTCGTCGACTCGCGCTCGCTGCAGTTCTTCCGAGCGTCCGGGCGGGCCGGTTTCGGGCTGGTGGGCCGCGGCACCGGCGCGCTGTTCTCGGTCCTCAAGCGAGCGACGGGCGTCGACCTGCTGAGCGACCTGGCCGAGTTCTTCAACGCGATCGGCGACATGTCGGAGGGCTTTCGCGACCGCGCCCGCGAGGTCGAGGCGCTGCTGCGCGACGAGCAGACGACCTTCCTGCTCGTGACTTCGCCCCGTACGGCCGCGATCGCCGACGCGCGCTTCTTCCACCGCAAGCTGGAGGAGGCCGGCATGCCGTTTGGCGGGCTGATCGTGAACAGGGTCCGCGAGGCCGTCGGCGCGATGGCCGGCCCTGAGCTCGAGCGGGAGCTGTCCGTCCTGCTCGACGAGCGCCTGGCGCGCAAGGTGCTGCGCGATCTCGAAGACCGCAACAGCCTCGCGGCACGCGACGCGCGCAACATCGAGCTGATGCGCGGGGAGATCACCGGCGACACCCTGATCGCCGTGCCCGAGCTGGCCGGCGACGTGCACGACCTCGGCGGGCTGGCGGCATTGGCACGCCAGCTGTTCGAACCGGAGCCTCAGACGGGCGCGGAGTAGCCCGCGGGATCGTCGTCCCAGTCGAGTTCGGGCTGGCGATGCTCGGCCGGCAGGGAATCGTCGTCGTGCGGGTCGACCGCCGTGACGCCGATCTCGGCGGTCGACGCCTCGATCGACTCGATCTCGGCCGGCAGGTCGGGATCCTCGAAGTCGTCGAGAGGGTCCACGCGACGCTCGGCGGCAAAGGCGGTGGCGGACGCGCCGGCCGGCTCCGGCGCGGGGACCGCCTGTGGCTGCTCCAGCAGCAGATCGTCCGCGAGCGTGCGCAGGTCGGGATCGAGGTAGCCGCATAGGACGTCGCGCAGCAGCGCGCGCAGATGGCGCTCGACCTCGTCGACCAGCGTGCGCGGCGAGTCCGAGCCGATCGCGTCGACATAGTCGTCGTCCGGCGCCTCCCCCATGACGAAGCGCTCGAGCGCCTGGGCAAGCTCGACCTGACGCTGGACGCGACGCCGGGCGCCCTCCTCGGCGCACAGCACGGCGACCCGTAGCGCGAGGCCCGGCGCCGCCGAGTCGGCGCCGCGCTCGAGCAGCGCGCGCAACGCGAGCAGGTAGTCCGACAGCGCCTCGGCCTCGCGGGTCCGCCCGCAGCCCATCTCGAAGCGCGAGAGCGCCCAGGCCACCGAGCCACCCGGCCGCCCACGGCCGATCGCCGCAAGAAACTCGCGCAGCTGCTCGTCCTCGCCCTGCTCGAGCACCCACGGCTCGCCGCGCGCCACGCCGTTCGGCTCGAGCTCGAACGGCTGCCAGACGCCCTCACCGGTCCGCCGCCAGCCGACAGCCGCCAACGCGACGCCGCCGGGCTTCCAGAGCCGCAGCCCGGTCAACAGGCTTGTGAAGCGGTCGTGCGCCTCCTCGAGCGGCGGAGCGTCGTCGGGGCTGACCTCACGCGTGAGCGTTAGCAGGACGTTGGGCTCGCGCCGACCCTCGGGCTCCCCCGCGCGGCCGCTGGGCGCGCCCCAGAGCGCGTCGTCGGGGGCATCGGTGTGACCGCCGCGCACGAGCGCCAGCCCGTTGCCGAGATCGACGCGCTCGGCGTCTAGGACCAGGCCGTGCACCGCCGCCAGCACTGTCGCGGGCTGGCTGCGCTCGTAGAGCGTGCGCTCGACCTCCGCGTACACGCGCTCGAAGCGCTCCTCCGGGAAGGCGAAGTCGGTCGCGTCCTCGTAGAGGCGCTCGAGCATCGCGGCGAGCGCCGGCTCGGCCTCGGCGCCGCGCAGGCCGTTCACGCGCAGGTAGGCCGCCGCCCCGGTGCCGAGCGCCTCAGCCGCGGCCGCGCAGCTCGGAAGGTCGCGTAGCCGGTACCAGCGATCGGAGACGAACTTCGCCGACAGTGGCCGATAGTGATAGAGCGACGGACCGCCGCGACGAGCGCCCTCCTCGAGGTCGAACTCCTCCTCCGCGCCGGCGTCCTGGTCGTCGCGCAGCAGCGCCGCCGCCTCGAGCGCGAACGCCCGCAGCGCGTCATGAAGCTGTCGATTGCGCATGCCGGCGATTTCCGCACGCGCGCCCAGAACCCTGCAACCAGGCGAGCGTCGCCGGCCAGATCACGGCCGTGGGGGCGTCGCCCGGGTTGTCGCGCCGGGATGCCGGTGAGAGGATGAGCGGCGTTCGGACCGAAGGCGAGGCGATCGGAGGACGATGGCGATCAGGCCTACAGATCTGGAGGAGCGTTTCGAAGGCGACGTGCTGAGCCCCGAAGACGCCGGTTACGAGAGCGCGCGGGCAATCTTCAACTCGATGATCGAGCGGCGTCCCGCGCTGATCGCTCAGTGCATGAGCGTCGAGGACGTTCGCGCGGCGCTGGCCTTCGCGCGTGAGCAGGGACTGGAGGTCGCGGTCCGCAGCGGTGGCCACAGTGTCGCCGGCGCTTCGCTCACCGATGGCGGCCTGGTGATCGACATGCGCCGGCTCAACGCCGTCAGCGTCGATCCCCAGACGCGTACCGCGACCGTCGCCGGCGGCGCGATCTGGGCCGACGTCGATCGCGCCTGTCAGCCGCATGGCCTGTTCACCGTCGGCGGGCGCGTATCGACCACCGGCGTCGCCGGGTTGACGCTCGGCGGCGGCTCAGGCTGGTTCGAGCGCCTGCACGGGCTGGCGTGCGACAGCCTGATCTCCGTCGATCTGATCACCGCCGACGGCCGCCTCGTGCGCGCCAGCGAGAGCGAGAGCCCGGAGCTGTTCTGGGCTCTGCACGGCGGCGGTGGGAACTTCGGAATCGCGGTCGAGCTGAGGTTCGCGCTCCACGAGCTGCCGGCGGCGACGCTCGGCCTGCTGTTGTGGCCGGCCGAGCGCGGGCCCGAGATCGTGCGCGCCTACCGCGACCTGATCGACGCCGGCGCCCCCGACGAGCTCGGCGGCGGGGCGCTCTACCTGACCGGGCCACCGGAGGAGTTCGTCCCCGAGGAGCTGCAAGGACGGCTCATCTGCGGCGTCGCGGTGGTCTACGCGGGCACGCCGGAGGAGGCGACCGGGGCGGTGGCGCCTCTGCTGGAGCTGAACCCGGTCGGGCTACCGCTGACCGAGATGCCCTATGTGGAGATCCAGTCGGCACTCGACGATCCGCCCGGCTATCGCAACTACTGGTCGGTGGAGCACGCCAACGCACTGCCCGACGAGGCGATCGACCGCTTCTGCGAGCGCGGCCACGACATGGTCGTCCCCTCGCCCTCACAGCACATCGTGTTCCCGTGGGGTGGGGCGCTCGCGCGGCAAGGCTCGCAGTGGCCGCTGCCGCACCGTAGAGCCAAGTGGGCGATCCATCCCCTCGGCCTGTGGGAGGACGCCGACGACGATGCCCAGGCGATCGCCTGGGCACGTGACACGTGCTCGGACTTCGAGCCGTGGGCGACGGGCGACGTGTACCTGAACTTCGTCGGCGACGAGGGCCGGGACCGCGTCGTCGCCGGCTTGGGCGAGGACAACTACCGGCGGATGGCGGCCCTCAAGGCGCAACTCGACCCCGACAACGTCTTCCGCCTCAACCACAACGTCACCCCGGCGGCCGCCTGACCGGTCAACTCAGGGCTGAGCGGCCGTGATCCCGGCTAGGCGACGGCGACGGCAGGCTCGGCCGGTCCGCGCGACGCGTCGCCGCAGGAGGCGCCCAGCCACTCGCGCCCGTAGCGGCGCATGTCCTCGATCAGCGGCAGCAGGGCTCGGCCCTTGTCGGTGAGCGAGTACTCGACGCGCGGAGGCACCTCGGGGAAGGTGTGCCGCTCGACCACGCCCTCGTCCTCGAGCGCGCGCAGGCGCAGCGAGAGCGTCCGTGGCGAGATCCCGGCGAGCGAGCGCTCGATCTCGCAGAAGCGCGAGCGGCCCTCGGCGAGGTCGCGGATCACGAGGATCGTCCACTTGCCGCAGATGATCTCCGCGGTGGCACAGACGGGACAGGTCGGATCGTCGGAGGGGGCCACGACAAAGCCCAGCTTAGCGCAATGCTTCACGAACTGAAGCATGGTTCTAGAGCGGTAGTGGGTCAGTTTGAGCGCTGAGCGCTCTCGGTCCTAAACGAAGTGGTCTGAGCGTCGTTGCACGCACCCGCTGGCTCGCGTCCGATAGTCGGAGGCGATGGCCACCATCTCGCCCGCTCCCACGACTTCACTGCCGATCAAGGACGCCGCCTTTCCGTCTTACGGTCATGCGACTATGCCCGCAGTTGTTCGGCGGCGTCTTGGGCAAAGGATGCTGCGAAGCGGTCCCTCAGTTGATGGTGCTGGGGGGCCGCTTCATCTTTCCGTCCAGTGGGGCTGGCACGATGCCACCCATGCCCAAGACTCATCATCAGTTCAAGCCGTCAAGGACAACCAGATGCTCAGCATCAGCTCCTGGCTTGCGGTAGGCAGTCCCCTACCCGCTCTCAAGCCGCCCCTGCGCCGGGGCGGCACGATCTTCCGCGTGGCGGGAGCCGCTTTCGGCTACCCAGTGCCCACGCCCAAAGTTGCAGTCACGACGGGCAACCCTTCCACAAGGCGGCTCCACTCTGGCTGAAGTGGGGGCCGGGCGAGCGCTCGCCCGGCCCCTGCGATCCCTACTGATTTGCAGGTCTTTTTTGACCTGCGCCACGTCTTTCCTTCTGTATGCCCGATGTCGGGCAGGCCGAACAGAGTAGCGGCTGGTCAGACCGGAACGCCCTAGTCGAGCAGCGCGGCGATCTCGGTCAGGCTCCAGCGATGGTCGGCCACCCCTGCGGCCATCGCCGGGGTCATCTGGAGGGTCTGGTGGGTGCGGGCGAAGTTGTAGTGCATGTAGTGGAGCGCGACGGCGTGAGCGAGGTTCTCGACCTTCTTTGAGAAGCCGTTGGTCAGCCGTGTGAAGCGGCGCATCCCCATCCGCATCGTGAGGTTCTGGCGCTCGACGTAGCTGGTCGAGATCCGAGTCGGGTCGGGGTCGCCGCGCAGGACGACCTTCTTGGTGCCGGTCAGGCTCGCGGGGCTGTAGCGACGCTGGTCGCCAGCGCCCTCGGGGCCGTACATCTTCTGGAGCTGGGCGAAGTCGATCTCGCGGCCGAACGTGAGTCCCACCGCCGTCCAGTAGGGACGGTGGCCGTCGGTGGTGAGCTGGACGCGGTTGGCGAGCCTGGCCTTCAAGTCCGCCATGAACACCCAGCCGTCGTCAATCGTCCGCTCGCCGACCAGCCACGACGGGACGAGCTTCGTATCCGCGCAGAGCGCCGTCCACGTCCACACGTCGCCGTAGCCGAAGGTGCCGCGATGCTCGTCGGGGACGTTCTTCTGCTTCGAGTAGCAGAACGCCCATATCTCGTCGCACTCCACGACCTTGCAGGGGAGGTCGCGCAGCGTCTGGTCCTGGTACTCCGAGCAGGCCGCGCCGAGGTCGACCAGCAGCTTCGTGACGGTGTTCTTCGCCGCCCCCGTCACGCGCACGGTCGCACGAATCGACATGCCCTCGACCAAGCACCCGATGATCTGCGCGCGCTTCTCGGTGGATAGCCGATTCATACTGACCATTATGCGTAAGCGCTCGGACAGAACGGTCTGTTTGACGCGAGGAGAATCTCCCGCCGGACCGAACCCTACGAGTGCCGCTGACGCCAGCGCTACGATCCCGGGATATGCCGAAGCGCTCAAGCAAACCTCGCGATCTGAATGCCATGGCCGCGCGCATCGTTGACGAGGCCACAAGCGACGCTGCGGTCCCTTCTCCGTCCGACCCGGGGTCTAAGAACCCTCACGCCCAGGCACTTGGCCGTTTAGGCGGGTTGAAGGGCGGTAAGGCAAGAGCAAGCAACCTAACGCCGGAGCAACGCTCTGAGGCCGCACGCAAGGCTGCTTCCGCACGCTGGAAGCCGGCAAAGTAGGGTGCCATACTTAATGCCCGAGGGATCACGGACGAATAGGAAGGGATGCCTACCATGTCCGAGCTAGAGATCAACAAGGTCTTCCAGGGATTGGGGCTACCGACCAATCCGCCGGTAACGCCGCAGCCAGCGCCTGCGCCATCACAAGCGCCGCAGCCGTCGTCCCAACAGGGGGGAATGGTCTACTTCCCCATCTCGGGAGCGACCGCCCCGCTGAAGCAGGACTAGCCCAGCGTGCCAAGCTGGAGGGAGCTGCTCGGAGAGATCCAGGCAGCGGCCGGCACCTACGACGTCATTCGGCGAAAGTACCTGGAGCAGCTTAGTGAGCGTACGGGCCGCAACACGATCGTCTACTACTCCGGGTGGCTCGACAAGAGCCACATAGCGCGCCAGTATCCGGAGCCGTTCTCGGTCAACGACAGCGACAAGAACGCCTTCATGACAGCCATCCACGGGATGGATCGGTCGAAAGGCTTGGACCTTCTCCTGCACACGCCTGGAGGCGACGTGGCGGCGGCCGAGTCGCTTGTCAGATACCTGCGGGCCATGTTCGATACGGACATCCGCGCCGTTGTCCCCCAGCTCGCGATGTCGGCGGGAACGATGATTTCCTGCGCCTGCAAGGAGATCGTTATGGGCCTGCACTCCAGCCTTGGCCCGATTGACCCTCAGATGAACGGTCTGCCCGCTCATGGCATCGTCGAGGAGTTCAATCGCGCAAAGAAGGACATCATGGAAAACCAAGCCACGATCCCCCTGTGGCAGCCGATCATCGGCAAATACCACCCCACATTGATCGGAGAGGCCGAGAAGGCCATTACGTGGTCTCAGAGCATCGTGGTGGACTGGCTCGCGTCGGGGATGTTCAAGGAATGTGGCGATGGCGAGGCGAGGGAGAAGGCGGAGCACGTAGTGGCGGAGCTAGGCGACCCGCAACTCACCTACTCACATGCTCGACACATCGACTTCGACGCAGCGGAGAAGGCTGGGCTAAAGGTCGTAGCCCTAGAGGCGGACGACGATCTTCAGAACGACTTCCTGACGGTCCATCACGCCTGCATGCTTACGATGTCTTCGACGGCAGCCGTCAAGCTCATCGAGAACCAGAATGGCGACGCCGCCATCCAGACCATGAATGCGGTTCCTGGCTATTAACTAGTCGTTCAGCGCGGCGGCGCGAGCCGCCGTCCGTGTTGGGAAGACGAACCGGTCGAGACGGTGGACCAAGCCCGCTCGCGCGAGCCGCGTGACGCCGTCTGCGGCCTCTACCGGGCTGTCCATCCGGCGGCCGATCTCATCGACCGTCCACGGACCCCTCCAGTCGATCAACAACATCCTCAGGATCTCGCCGTCCGCCGCGATCTCTTCCTCAGCGGGTGAGCCAATAGCCTTGCCTTGCATCGGGACTGACCTCCTGGTGCCAGCCCCGGGGGTGTTAGCGCACCGCCCGGGGCACTCAACGGTCTAGAACGCCGCCGAACCTAGACCGTTCAGGCCGCCGATTCAAACTGACCCACTACCTCTAGAGCGTTATTCCGGCATTAAGCGAGGCACTTCGGGAACCCATCGGCGCGTGTCGGCCTGCCACTCGGTTAGCCTCGCGCCCGGATGAGGGTTCGGATCGCGCTGATTGCAGGGCTCGTCGCGTGCGTCGCTGCGCCAGTGGCGGCAGAGGCGGCCTCGCCGATCACGAAGCTGTCCGACGTCCGCGCGGGCATGCGGTGCAGCGCACTGTCCGTGATCAGGGGGACCTCCGTCTCCGAGTTCCGCGTCGAGGTCGTCGACGTCCTGCGCGGCGATCCGGCCACGCTCGGCCCCCGCATCCTTGTGCGCGTGTCCGGCGCGGCCGTCGAGGGCACCGGCATCGGCCCGGGCTTCTCCGGTTCGCCGGTCTACTGCCCGGACGGCACGGGCGGCGCGCCGGTGATCGGCGCGATCTCGGAGGGACTCGGCGAGTACGGCAACTTCGTCGCGCTGGCGACCCCGATCAAGGAAGTGCTCGGCGTCCAGCCCACGGCGGCCCCGCAGGCCCGCACGGCTTCGGCGCTGCTGCGGTCCGCCCGGCCACTCGCCACGCCCTTGACGGTCTCGGGAGTGACCGGCCCCGTCCGTCAGGCGATGCTCGCGGCGGCGCGGCGCACCGGCACGCCACTGCAGGCGGCGCCAGCGGCCCCGGCGGCCGCCTACCCCCCGTACTCGCTCGACCCGGGTACGGCGGTCGCCGTCGGCCTCTCGAGCGGCGACATCGCGCTCGCCGCGATCGGGACCGTCACCTACCGCGACGGCGATCGCCTCTGGGCGTTCGGCCATCCGCTCGACGGTGCCGGCCGGCGCTCGCTGCCGCTGCTCGACGCCTATGTCTTCTCGATCATCTCCAACCCGCTCGGCACGTTCGAGGCCACGACCTACAAGCTCGCGAGCGCCGGCCGGCCGGTCGGCACGCTGACCGCCGACGGCAACGGCGCGATCGCCGGCCGCGTCGGCGCCCCGCCGCCCACGATCCCGCTCACGGTCCGGGCCCGCGACGAGGCCAGCGACCGTACGCGCACCCTGCGCGTCGACGTCGCCGACGAGCGCCAGCTCGACCTGGGCTCGGGCCTCGACCTCGTCGGCACGATGGCGGCGAGCGACGCGATGGCCACGGCCCTGCGCTCGACACCGCCCCGGGTGACGGCTTCGATGTGCCTGCGGATCGTCGTCCGCCAGCGGCCGCGGCGGCTCGGTTTCTGCAACCGCTACTTCGGTCCCTACGGACCGCTCGACGACCTGTCGGCGGCCTTCGGCCTGATCGACGGCTACAAGTTCGGCCGCCTGGACGTCGAGCGCGTCTCGGTTGGGATAAAGGTGCGGGCCGGCGTCCGCGAGGCGTTCATCCTCGACGCCCGCGCGCCGCGGCGGGTGCGACCCGGACAACGGATTCGAGTCCGGCTGCTGCTGCAGCGAAGCCGCGCCGGGCGCCGTGGGCTGTCGTTCCGTTACCGAGTCCCGCGCTCGCTGCGCCCCGGCCGCCAGGTGCTGACGATCCGCGGCTCCTCGCCCGGCAGCTCCGACTCGCTCGAGCAGGTGTTCGAGCTCATCTTCGGAGGTGGCGGCGAGGGCGGCCCAAGGCCGCCGCGCTCGGTTCCCGAGCTGGGGGCGCGGATCGCCTTGATGGCCGAGCCAGACGGCGTCCGCGCCAGCTTCGCGCGCAAGGACAAGGGCCCCGTCGTGCATCGCAGCGACACGCTGCTGATTCGAGGCAAGGCGCGGCTGCCGGTCATCGTCGAGCGCCGCCCGGGCACCTGACCGGGGCGTAGGCGGTCAGCTCGCGGGAGCGAGCGTCTGCTCGACCGAGGTCGAGCGCTGGCCGCCGGAGGCGACCAGCAGCTTGAAGTCGTGCTGGTGGGTCGCGGCCTTGAGCGCGTCCTCCATCGCGATCCGTCCCGCCTCGAGGTGCGCGAGCAGGGCCTGGTCGAAGGTCTGCATCCCGTAGTAGGCGCCCTCGGCGATCACCTCGGGCAGCTTGCCGGTCTCGTTCGGGTCGAGGATCATGTCCTTGACCCGGCCGGTCATGCGCAGCACCTCGCAGGTCGCCACGCGGCCGGTGCCGTCAGGCGTCGGCACGAGCCGTTGCGAGATCGCGCCCTTCAGCGTCCCGGCGAGCATCGCGCGCGCCTGGCGCTGCTCGCTCTGGGGGAAGAAGTCGACGATCCGGTTGACGGTCTCGGCGGCGTCGACGGTGTGCAGGGTCGAGAGCACGAGGTGGCCGGTCTCCGCGGCCGAGAGCGCGGTCCTGACGGTCTCCTCGTCGCGCATCTCCCCGATCAGGATCACGTCGGGGTCCTGGCGTAGCACTCGCCGCAGCGCACGCTTGAAGGACACGGTGTCCTCGCCGACCTCGCGCTGGTTGATGATCGACCGCTTGTCCTTGTGCAGGAACTCGACGGGATCCTCGATCGTCACGATGTGCTTCGCCATCGTCGAGTTGATGTGATTGATGATCGCGGCGAGCGTCGTCGACTTGCCGGAGCCGGTCGTGCCGGTCAGCAGGATGATCCCGCGCTCCTCCTCGGCGAGCTCGTCGATGACCGGCGGCAGCAACAGCTCCTTGGTGGTCTTGACCTCGAACGGGATCGCGCGGCAGACGATCGAGATCGAGCCGCGCTGACGGAAGGCGTTGACGCGAAAGCGAGCCAGTCCCGGCACGGCGAACGACAGGTCGACCTCGTTCTGCTCGCGGAACTCGGCCTGCTTGTGCTCGTCGGTGAGCATCTGCGCGAGCACGCCCTCCATGACCTGGGGTGTCAGCGGCTCGGCATCCTCGATCGGCTCTAGCCGGCCCTGACGGCGGATGGTCGGCCGGGCCGGCACCTTCAGGTGCAGGTCCGACCCATCAACCTCTATGACACGTCGGAGCGTCTGCTCGAGATCGAACATGCCCCTCTCATCGGCCCGTGGGCCGACGCGCTTTAGCCGGGCGCCGCGCTAGGCGACGTCGCGGAGCTTCTGCGCCTCCGCAAGCGACTGCAGCTTCTTGAGGCTCTGGTTCTCGATCTGGCGGATCCGCTCGCGCGTGACGTTGAACGTGCGGCCGACCTCGTCGAGCGTGCGCGGGTGCTCCCCGCCCAGCCCGTAGCGAAGCTCGAGCACGCGCCGCTCGCGGTAGCTGAGGTTCTCGAGCGCCTCCTTGAGGGCTTCCTTGGTGAGGATCTCGGCAGCCCGCTCGTACGGCGATTCGGCCCGCTCGTCGGCGATGAACTGCCCGAACTCGGACTCCTCCTCGTCACCGACGGGCTTCTCGAGCGACACCGGCGCCTGGGCCGAGCGCTTGATCGAGTCGACCTCCTCAGGATCGATCCCGTGACGTCGGCGATCTCCTCGGGAGTGGGCTCGCGGCCCAGCTCGGTGACGAGCTTGCGCTCCGCGCGACCGATCTTGTTCAGCTTCTCGACGACGTGCACCGGGATGCGGATCGTGCGTGCCTTGTCGGCGAGCGCACGCGCGATCGCCTGGCGAATCCACCAGGTCGCGTAAGTCGAGAACTTGAAGCCCTTGCGGTAGTCGAACTTCTCGGCGGCGCGGACGAGGCCGAGCGTGCCCTCCTGGATCAGGTCGAGGAACGGCAGGCCCTGGTTGCGGTAGTTCTTCGCGATCGAGACGACGAGGCGGAGGTTCGACTCGACCATCTTCTGCTTCGCGTCGAGGTCGCCGCGCTCGATC
>Ga0190275_10000973_pt1 | contig 22258 bp, 19 predicted proteins | sample Popmic550T_FD_133745 | JGI IMG/M metagenome (GOLD analysis project Ga0190275, IMG submission 133745) | Populus adjacent soil microbial communities from riparian zone of Yellowstone River, Montana, USA - 550 T | ecosystem: Environmental > Terrestrial > Soil > Riparian zone > Trees stand | place...
CGGGATGTACGACGACGAGTTGTCGTACAACCCGCCCTGGAGCACGCCGCTGCCGAACCCGCTCTGGAACGTGCCGTACCCGGCCGGCGCGACGTACTGGCCGCCCTGGTAGTACCCGCCCGCCGGCATCACGTACTGGCCATTCTGCAGGTAGTACCCGCCCGCCGGGACGACGTAGCTCTGCGGCTGCGGCTGTGGCTGCGTGGTGCCCGTCGCGGGGACCACCGTCCCGCCCGTCGTACCGCTCGCCGGCACCACGGCGCCGGGCTGCGTGTTCGGGATGGTCGTGGTGGTGCCGGTCGCCGGCATCGCCTCCGGGGCCGCCATCGCGTACCCCGCGGGGCCGCCGGCCCACGCCGTGCCGCACCCGCCGCACCCCGAGTAGCCGCCGTGGCCCGCGTAGCCCGTGTACACCGGGGCCGCGGTGGCACAGTCGTTACACCCGCCCTTGTTCTTCTTCCGCTTGCCGAACGCCTGGGCGTCGGCGCTGAACGCCAGCACGCCGGCCACGGCCACGACCCCCGTCAGCATCAGCTTCCGCATGTGGTTCCTCCGAAACGGTGCTTCGTCCTGATGTCCGCTCCCGAAGGGGGAGGGCGAACCCCGATCGACCCCGCACTGGTAGAGGGCCGCCGGCGGGGTTCCCGCTTTAGCAACGAGCGTGCCCTACCCGTAAAGCATCACTTTCGCCCGAAACTGTGTCGGAATAATGCGAAGTGGTTCGTTGCACGCAGAAAGGTGCGCAGAATCGTGCGCAATCGGGAATAAGTGAGCCTATTTTGCCCAGCCTGCTGCCAGAGCCACCGCTAGCACGGCCCCGAGCACGAGTCGGTACACGATGAACACGAACGTCGAGTAGCGCTTCAGGAAGTGAAGCAGCCACGCGACCGCCATGTAGCCGACGACCGCCGACACCAGCGTGCCGACGATCAGGGCCGCGGTGTCGTCCGCAGAAGCGAACAGGCTCGGCCGTCCGTTGGGGTCCGAGGTTCCGCGTTTCTCCCACTCGTCGAGCAAGTCCTTGATCCCGGCGCCCAAGATGATCGGTACGGACAACAGGAACGAGAACCGCGCCGCCGCCGCGCGGCCGAGCCCGGCGAACAGGCCGCCGGTGAGTGTCGTCCCCGAGCGCGAGCCGCCCGGCATCAGGGCGCAGGCCTGCCAGCAGCCGACCCACAGGGCGTCCTTCCACGTCAAGTCGGCGTCTGTCCGCGGCGGCAAGCCGAGCCGCGCCCGGCGGCGCGCCCACCACTCCGCGGCCGCGAGCAGGAGCGCGAACGCCGTCGCCACCACGGCCACCGCCGGGAGGTTGAAGAACGTGTCCTTCAGTTGCCGCTTGAACTGGAAGCCGACGGCTGCGGCGGGGATCGTGCCCAACACGATGAACCACGCCATGCGCCCTTCGACCGTGGAACCGAGGCGGCGTTCGCGCAGTTCCGTCCATGCCGCGGCGAGGATGCGGCGGAGATCGGCGCGGAAGTACGCGACCACGGCGACGAGGGTGCCGAGCTGGATGACGACCGTGAAGGCGTCGTCCGGGTGCGCGTGGCCGAGCAGTTGGCGGACGACGAGGAGGTGCGCAGTCGAACTGATCGGCAAGAACTCAGTCAGCCCCTGAACGAGCCCGAGGACGACGGCGTGCCACAGCGGCATGGGCGCGGGACCGGTAGGACATTTCTCGAATTACTCACACCACCCCCTGTTGGGGGCAGTATGATGCCCGCGTGAAACGTCACACCGGCCCCGCGAGCCCGGCCATGCGACCGACCCGCCTCCTCGTTCTAGCGGCCCTCGCCGTCGTCGGCGCCACGGCCTCCCCGGCCGATGCCCACGACCTCAAGCTGGAGCTCAAGGTCAGCGCCACCGAGGTGACGTTCGTCGCCGCCTACGACGGCGACGAGCCCGCCGAGGGCGGGAAGGTGACGCTCTCGACCGCCGAGGGGGTGGAGGTCGCGAAGGGCGTGCTGAACGACAAGGGCGTGTGGGTGACGCCACTGCCGCCGCCGGGGAAGTACGTCGTCGTGGTCCGCGACGGCAGCCACCGCGACCGCAAAGAGTTCACGATCAACCCCCCGGCGTCCGCGACCGCGGAACCGGTCGTCGAAGTGACCTACGAGCGCTGGCGGATCGACAAGACGCTCGGCCTGTCCGTCGGCCTCGGCGTGCTCCTCGGCGGCACGGTCCTGTACGTCGTCCTGCGCCGCCGGCGCAGTTGACGCCCGTCCCCGCGCTTTCCCCCGGTCCGTATTCTGAACGGCACGCGCGGCCCGCGCCTTTCGTTCCACGGACCGGACCACCATGCCGACGGACCCGCCCCCCGCTGACGCCACGCCCGGGCAGCCGTTCATCGCCTACGAGCTACACTCGCTGGTGGACTACCCGCTGGAAGCCGCGCCGATCAACCGCGACTGGATGGACAAGTCGCACCTGCGGTTCCCGTACCGCTGCCTGCCGCTGACCATCGCCAATCAGGCCGGGTGGATCATGCGGAGCCCGTCCGGGTTCGCCGCGTACTGGTACGGCGGGCCGAACAAGACGGACGTGGAGATCCGCCACGACGGCGACCCCGACCCGCGGATCATCAGCCACTTCGGCGTCGGCACAATCACTTTCACGGTGCCGTTCCTGTTCCGCACCCCGGCCGACGTGAACCTGTGGGTGAAGGGGCCGACCAACTGGATCAAGGACGGCGTGCAGCCGCTCGAGGGGATCGTGGAGACGGACTGGCTGGCGTCGACCTTCACGATGAACTGGAAGATCACGCGGGTGTGCGAGTGGGTGCGGTTCGAGCGCGGCGAGCCGTTCTGCATGCTGGTGCCGGTGCCTCGCGGGCTGGCCGAGAGCCTGGTGCCGCGGCGCGAGCGGATCGAGTCGGTGCCGGAGCTGAAGGCCGAGTACGACGCCTGGCAGGCGAGCCGGAACACGTTCCTGCACGGGCTGCACACCCGCGACCCCGGGGCGATCAAGCAGGGCTGGCAGAAGGACTACTTCCAGGGGAAGCGGCTCGGCGGCGAGGGCTTTGAGGCACACCAGACGCGGCTGTCGATCCGCGAGTTCGCCCCGGCCCCTCCACTCCCGGCCCCGACCCTGCCGCCGCCGTCGGCGGAGGATGAGGCGGGACCGTACTAGCACCCGAAAGCCCGGGGACGGCCGTCCCCGGGCTTTGCCCGAGGACGCCGCCATGGCGAAGAAAAAGGCTCCCGCCGCGTCGCTGTTCGACGCCGAACCGCCCGCCGGGCGCCCCGCGGACGTGCCGGGCCTCCCCGCCGACCTACCGGCGTCGTGGCGCGCCGCCCTGGAACCCGAGACGCACAAGCCCTACTGGGCCGACCTGACGCGGTTCGTCGCGGAGGAGCGAGCTGCGCACGCGGTCATGCCGCCGGCCGACGACGTGTTCAACGCCTTCAAGTTCACCCCGCTCGACGACGTGAAGGTGCTCCTCCTCGGGCAAGACCCCTACCCGACGCCGGGGGTGGCCCACGGCCTGTGCTTCTCGGTGCTGCCGGGCGTGAAGGTGCCGGCCTCGCTGAAGAACATCTACCGCGAACTCCAGGACGACGTGGGGGCGACGCCGGTGACGCATGGCTACCTGGCGTCGTGGGCGAAGCAGGGCGTGCTGATGCTGAACGCCTGCCTGACGGTGCGGGCGAACGCGCCGAACTCGCACGCCGGGAAGGGGTGGGAGAAGTTCACCGACGCGGCGATCCGCGCGGTGAACGACCGGGCCGGCCCGGCGGTGTTCCTGCTGTGGGGGAGCTACGCCCAGAAGAAGGCGAAGCTGATCGACGCCGAGCGGCACACGGTCATCAAGGGCGTGCATCCGTCGCCGTTGTCGGCCGCGAACGGGTTCTTCGGCAGCCGGCCATTCAGCGCCGTGAATGCGGCACTGGACGGGCATGGCGTGGGGCCGATCGACTGGCAGCTGCCGACGGACCCGGCGTAGATGTCGCGCGACGGGCCTGGCGAGCCGAGGGCCGTCGCACCCCACCGCACCCGGAACGTCGTTCCCTTCAACGGCGCCGACTCGATTTCGAGCGAAGCGCCGTGGTGTTCCAGCACCACTGCCACGAACGACAATCCGAGCCCCATCCCGGCGCTATAGCCTTCGTACAGCGCGTTGTCGCGCTTCGTCGTGAAGTGCGTCGTCAGGCAGTTGAGCCGCACCTCGTCGGTCATGCCGACTCCGTTGTCGCGGACCTCCAGCACGGCCGCGTCGCCGTCGCGGTACGCCCGCAGGGTCACCTCGCCCTTCCACGCGGCGGCGTCGAGGAGGCGCTGCTTGCGGCCGGTCGGGTCGCCGCCGCGGGCCGCCTCCCGCAGGTGGTTCCGCATCTCGAACGTCGCGTCCCGGGCGTTGAAAACCAGGTTCTCGACCGCCTGTTGCAGGTGCGACAGGTCGCCCGTCACCGGCAGCGGCTCGTCCGCGGCCTCTGCCGTCAGCCGCAGCTTCCACTTGTCCCACGCCATCGCCGCCCACGTCCGCTCCGACTCGCGCACCAGATCGTTCAGGTCGAGCCGCGTCAGCTCGGTCTTGTTCGGGTCGCGGCGGACGGTGCGAAGAATCTGCTGCAACCGCTCCGTCACGGTGCCGAGCGTCGTCTTCACCTCCTGCAGCATGCCGTGCTGCTCGCGGGGGAGGGCGTCGGCCTCCATGCAGCGGGCGAGTAGGTCGTTCGGGCGGACGAGGAGGTTCTTGATGTTGTGGGCGTAGCTGCCGGCCATGATGCCGATGCTGGCGTACAGCTGCGACTTCATCTCCAGCGCCGCCCGCTCTGCCTCGGCCGCGCGGCTCTCCACCTTCGCCTTCTCCAGCTCGGCCGCGAGCACCTGGTGCTCCAGCTCCTCGGCCGCCTGTTTCGCCTGAACCAGTTCGAGTTCCCGGTGCTCGGCGGCGAGCCGGTCCTCGTAGTCGCGCACCTCGCGGTCGCGCTCGCGCCGCAGGAACCGCACCACGAAGTACGACACGACGGCGAACCCGGCCACCAGCACGGCGACCGCCGCGAACTGCCCGACGCGCCGCTCGCGCTGCTCCTGGTCGAAGCGGTTGAGGCTGTGCGCCCGGTACTCACAGCGGATGCGGCCGCCGCCCGCGTCGTACTCCAGTACGCGCACGCGCCCCTTCGGGTCGGCCCCGGGCCGCGGCACCGGCGACCGCCACGTCGGGTGTTCGGCGCGGCCCGTCGGCGGGTCGCGGCCCGGCAGATCGACGGCGAGTGCGAACACGTCGGGGAAAAGTGGCAGCTTGCCGGCGTACTGGCGGGTCGGTTCCGCGAGCGCGGTCAGGTGGGCGTCGATCTCGTCGGCCTTCTGACGGAGCCGGTCGGGGTCGGTGGCCTCGGCGTACTCGCGGACCAGCTCCGGGAGCGGCTTGCGGAACACGCGCGTCTCGTTCAGCCACTCGCGGACGTCGGCCTCGTCCGTCTGGCGCGTCCAGTCGCCGCGCGCGGACAGCTGCCAGCCGACCCAGCCGACGGGGATGAACCACAGGACCACCAGCGGCGCGAGCCGCCAGACGTAGCGGCGGACCGACGGTGGGGGAATGACGCTGCTCATGCTCGACACGATTTCCCTTCATCTCACCGGCACGCTCCCCACGCGCGCCCACGTTGCCCCGTCGTCCTCGCGGCGGTACACGTCGATGGTCGCGTCCGGGCGCTGGACGCCGGGCGTGACGTCGCCGTAGCGGAGCGTCGGCCGCACCACCACGACGTGCTCGCCGCCCAGCCCGCGGCGGTTCCCCTTGTCGTCGAAGAACTTGTCGGCCCGGTTCCGCAGGTGAGCCGCGACCTCGTCGGGGTTGCCGAGCAGCCGCGCGCCGCCGGCCGGGAATGCGGCGGCGATGAGCGCCCGGCCGATGGTGTGATCGAGGAACACTTCCTCGGTGGAGGTCTTTGGTTCGAGCCGGTAACCTGCGGGTGGGGATTGGTCGCCGGGTGCGTCCCAGCCGACCGGGTTGGCGTGCGTGAACAGCACGACCGGGATCGGGATCGACCGCGCCGGCCACGCCCACTCGGCGTCGCGGTAGAAGGTGTTCACCGACATGCCGTCGCCGGTGACGGCCACCAGCCGCCGCCCGGACGCGGGCATCCGTTCGGCCAGTGCCAGCAACACCCGCCGGGCCGGGGCGCTGCTTCCGGTCGGCAGTACCAAAATCGACCGCTCGGCGGTGTCGGCCGGCAGTTCGGTGAGGATCGCCCGCACGGCCGCGGCCTCGCCGGGGTTCGGGCGCGAGAACGTGCCGATGCTGAACGGCACGCTGAACGCCGCGTCCTTGACGATTCGCGGCGGCGCGGCCGGCCCGCCGAGCACGTCGAACAGGTACTCGCGGAACTGGTTGTACAGGTCGCCGGAGTACGGGTCGTCCTGCCATTCCAGGGGGAACACCGTCGGCCGCTTCGGGGCCGCGGGGAGGGCGAGCGTTGGGTCTTGCAGCACGTAGTCGCTGACCGCCCGGACCATCTGGCTGTTGCTGAAGCAGAACCGGAACGTCCGCCCGGTGTACACGTCGGCGAGGTTGCGCTGCTCGCTGACGCGGGCGAACCCGTCGTCGGCGTCCGGCAGCACCGCGTCGACCGTCGCGGTGGTGATGAGGAACAGCGGTCGGCTGCCGTTCCAGTTCACTTTGCGGTCGAGGGCGGTGGCGAGCTCCTGCGCCCGGTCGCTGGTCGAGCCGCCGACGACGGCGAGCGGCGCCGGCCGCCGCCGCGAGAGCGCTTCGACCCACGCCCCGATCGGCGCTTCGGAGCTGATCTTGTACCACCGCACCCGCAGCCGGCCGGCGTAGCCGGCGCGCGACACCACGAGTTCGGGCACCGCCGTGGTCTGTTCGGGGAATGCGGCCGAGTCGTCCACGGTGACGCCGGGCGGGGCGCCATTCAACGGCATCTCGCAGCGCTTCAGTCCGATGACGAACAACGACCACGCGTCGCCAGCGGTGGAGGGGTAGAGCCAGACGATTTCCTGGTCGCCTGCAGGCACCGGGAGCGGCCGGGCCGCCGCCTCGGGGTCGCGGAGCCAGACGTACCACCCCCCCGCCGCGAACGCGGCGACGGCAGTGAGTAGGCCGAGAATTGTGACTGCCCCGCGCCAGCGGCCCATCGGGTTCCTCCGGTCGCGGCCACTGTACCCGATCGTGGGTGGGGGCGTCACCCCCGGTCGCCGTAGCGGGCGAGGGCGTCGGGGTTGAGTTCGATGCCGAGGCCGGGCCTGTCCGGGAGCGTCAACATCCCGTCGGCGTCGGGGTGGAACGGGGTGAGGATGAGGTCGTCGACGTAGGGCGACGGGGTGAGGAACTCGACGTACCGGGCGACCGGCATGGCGCAGGCGTGCTGGATGTCGGCGGCGAGGCCGACGGCCGTGTTCCACCCGTGCGGCACCCACAGGACGTTGTGGTCGTGCGCCATCCAAGCGATGCGCCACGCCTCGGTGAGCCCGCCGCACTTGGTGCAGTCGGGTTGCACGATGTCCACGGCCTGTTGCTCGAACAGCGGGCGGAAGTTCTGCCGCCGTGTCAGCACCTCACCCGTTGTGATGGGGACCGGCGAGTGCCGCCGCAGCTCCGCGAACCCGGCGACGTCGTCGGGGGGGAGTGCTTCCTCGAACCACGTCACGTCGTAGGCCGCGAGCATGTGGGCGGTGCGGAGCGCCCACTTGTAGCCGTGCGGCCAGAAGGCGTCCGAGCCGCCGGCGTCCACCATCAGTTCCACGTCGGGGCCGACCGTGTCGCGTGCGGTCTTGACGAGGAGTTCGTCCTTGCGGTGGTCGTGCCGGCCGAACGGCGCCCAGCCGAGCTTGATCGCCTTGAACCCTCGCGCGACCGCGGCCAACAGCTTCTCGCGCAGCGGTCCGGGTTCGGCGAACAGGAGCGAGCCATAGGGCTTGATTTTCGTGCGGTAGCAGCCGCCGAGCAGCCGGGCGACGGGCTGGTTCGTTAGCTTCCCGAACAGATCCCACAGCGCGATATCGACGCCGCTGATGGCGTGCTCGACGCTCCCGCCGCGGCCCTGCCAGAAGGTGTGCTGCCGCAGTTTCTCGCTGACGCGCGCCGGCTCGTCGGCCCGCTCGCCGATCAGGAACGGCCGCAACAACTTCATCGCCGCGACGACCAAATCGCGGCTCGTGAATACGCTGCCGATGCCGACATGCTCGGTGTCGGTGAGGACTTCCACGACGGTGTGGACGTTGTCCTCGGGGGTCAGTTCTGCGGCCCACCCACCCTCGACGGTGCCGCCACGGAGTCCGGTCAGGCGAACATCGACCACACGCATCGTGACCCCTTACCACCGGCGGGCGGCCCGGAACTGGTCCCACTTGGTCGTGTATTCCCCGTACCCGCGCCAGACCAGGGGGTACGCGCCGAGGCCGACCAGGTCGGCGACCCACGGGTGCGTCTGGTGCGGGTCGATCAGCCCGGGCGAGAGGGTGCGGACGGCACTGCTCGCGGCCGCCGCCCCGTAACCGAACACGCCGATGTACCGTCGGTCCGACCGGCCCATCTCCTCCACCGCCCGGATGCAGTCGCACACGTCGCGCGGCGAGGTGAACGCCGCCCCCTTGTAGCGGAACTGCCCCTCCACGGTTGCGACGCGGGCGCGGAACGTTGCCGCGAGTTCGGGACGGACGAGGTACGGCCCCCACGCGGTGACGTGCCCGCGCGGCCCGAGGCAGTACGCCAGCGTCTCGTCGAGCGGCACGTTCCGCCCCTTCTCCGGCCGCAGCGCCAGCCCCCGCACGTTCATCGTCTCCGGGAGCCAACTGATCGAGTGGAACTCGGCCACCCGGGGCGGACCGCCGGGCGGCGTCTTGACGCCCACGAGGGCGGCGAACGTGTGCGCCTGGGTGGGCCGGTAGGGCGTGTGGTCGCCGGCGAACACGATCAGGTAGTCGGCCCGCACCGGCGGGACCGCGGGCGGGGGCGCCGACAGGGTCAGCGCGACGAGCAGGTAGGGCACGACCGCCTCCATGTGGGTGCTGCTACCGGCCGGGTTCGGTTCCCGTCGGCCGTCACACACACTTCGACTGCCGGGGACCGGCTCGCCGGCCGGCTTGGGCGGCGTTAGGAAGATTCCGATTTTCCTGACCGTCCCAGAGCGTGCCAGTGGTCTAATCTGCCAGTCCGGAAGCATCGGTCGGAATCAGCCGAGCGGTCGCTGCCCCCACGGGAGCGGCATCGTCGGCGGGGTGCGGTGGCGGTCCTTGCGCACGTCCTTCGGCCGGTCCTTCCACCACGTCACGAACCGCACCAGTTGCTTCACCGCCTCCTCGTAAGCCTGCCGGCCCTTCTCGGGTGTCGCCAGTTCGGCGTCGCCCAGGACGCCGGTGTCGGAATAGCTGCTCGTCCACGACACGGTCGTCGCCGGGCCGGCGGCGAACAGATCGACCCAGTTAAACGGGCTGTCGTCGGCGTTGAATGAGATGGTGCCGCTCTTGATGAGGTCCTTGCGGACGTTGTCGCCGTCGAGGTACAGGTACACGCTCGTTTCGAGTTCGCAGGCGTGGGAGCAGCCGCCAGGGATCTTGCTCTCGCGCCACCGCGGCAGGAACTCCTTGTCGACCGTCAACAGGTTCCACCACGCGGCGACGCAGCACTCGGCGTCCGTTTCCACGTTCGTGCGGCGGGCGGCGAGGTCGAGGTTGGGCATGTTCGAGCCGTGCCCGTTCAGCAGCACGATCTTCTTGAACCCGTGGTAGGCCAGCGATTTCGTGATGTCGAGCACCTGGTGGATGAAGTGCTCGTAGTCGGTGTTGATGGTGCCGGGGAAGTCCATGACGTGCCCGGTGTAGCCGTAGGCGACCACCGGCAGCACCAGCATCTTGTCGGGGATTTCCTTGCCGGCCCCGGTGGCGATGCCGACGGGGCAGACGAGGTCCACGTCGAGCGGCAGGTGCGGCCCGTGCTGCTCCACGGCCCCGCAGGGGACGATGCACACCTGGCCGAGCTCGACCGCGTCGTCGATCTCGGGCCAGGTCAGCTTCTCGTAGCGGTACTCGGTGCGGGCGCGGCTCATGTGCGACTCTTTCAGGGGAGTTTGCGCGGGTCCACGTCGTGGGCGATGCACGCGACGCAGTCGCCCTGCGCAACCACCGACGGCGCCCGGCATGCGACCAGTACGCCGGCCGCATGCGCGACCACCTCCACCGGCTCGCGGTCGGGCCGCTCCAGGAAGTGGATCGCGCCGACGGGTTGGCCTGCGACCACGTCCTCGCCCAGCGGTACGAGGTTCTCGTAGACGCCGCTCTCGGGGGCGAAGCGGTAATCCTCCCATGCCAGCGCCTGCACCCACCGCGCCGGCCGCGGTCGCGGCATGAACTCACCACGCAGCACACCTTGCTGAACGAGCACGTTCCGCAACCCCGTCTGCGTCGCCTTGTGAACGCCGGCGGTGACGTTCTCGCTGCCGCCCATCTCGGTCGTGATGACCGTCTTACCCTGCCGCTCCGCCTCGACCGGCAGCAGACCCGTTCCCGCCACGTCGGCATAGAGGAAGCACACGTCCGTGTTCCACGCCTCGGTACCAGCGAGCATTGCGGACCGCTGCGGCCCCGTGGGGACGAGGTGCATGTGGGCACACGGCACGAAGTCCATGCTGCGGCCGCCGGTGTGAATGTCGATGACCACGTCCGCGAGCGGGAACAGCACGGTGGTGAGGTAGTGCGCCACCACCTCGCTCGGCGTGCCGGTCGGGCTGCCGGGGAAGCAGCGGTTGAAGTTCTTGCCGTCGAGCGGGGACAACCGCGTGGCCGCCTTCGCAGCCGGCATCGTCAGCGTCGGGACGAGGATGACACGGCCGGTGATCTGTTCGGGCACCAGTTCGCGGAGCAGCCGCATCACCGCGACCTGGCCGGGGTATTCATCGCCGTGGTTGCCGGCGAGGACGAGCACCGTCGGCCCGCGACCGTTGGCGACGACTGCGACCGGGAGCAACAGGTTGGCCCAGCCGCCGAGGTTGTACGAGTACGGGACGTACAGGTTCCCCACCTGCTTCCCCGGCTTCTCGTAATCGACGCTACACCGCACGGGCGAATCGCTCACGCCAGCATCTCCTTCACGACCCGGCCGTGCACGTCCGTTAGGCGGAAGTCGCGGCCGGCGTATCGGTACGTCAGCTTCTCGTGGTCGAAGCCGAGCAGGTGCAGCATCGTCGCGTGCAGGTCGTGGACGTGGACCGGGTTCTCGACGGCACGGAAGCCGAACTCGTCGGTCGCGCCGACGGCGGTGCCACCCTTCACGCCGCCGCCCGCGAGCCAGCAGGTGAAGCCGTAGTGGTTGTGGTCGCGGCCGTTGAGCGCCGGCAGTTCCGCGACCGGCGTGCGGCCGAACTCGCCGCCCCACAGCACGAGCGTGTCGTCGAACAGTCCGCGGGCCTTCAGGTCGGTGAGGAACGCGGCGATGGGCCGGTCCCACTGGTTCGCGAGCGTGCGGTGGGCGGCGGCGAGGTTGTCGTGGTTGTCCCACGGTTGCCCGGCCCCGCTCCACACCTGCACCACCCGCACCCCGCGCTCGATCAGCCGGCGGGCGAGGAGCAATTGCCGGCCGTGGACGGTGTCGCCGTAGAGTTCGCGCGTCCGCTTCGCCTCGCGGGACAGGTCGAAGGCGTCGGTCGCCTCGGCCTGCATCCGGTAGGCCAGCTCAAAGGTGCGGACGCGGGCTTCGAGCCGCGGGTCGGCCGGGCGCTCGGCGGCGTGGCGGGCGTTCAGCGCGGCCACGAGGTCGAGCTGTTCGCGCTGCCGGGTCGGGCTCAGCTCGGGGTTGCGGAGGTAGGCGATGAGCTTGTCGGCGTCGGTGCTGCGGGTGTCGAGGTACGTCCCCTGGTAGACGCCGGGGAGGAACGCCGACCGCCAGTTGTGCGTGGTGACGATCGGGTAGCCGCCGGGGCACATCACGACGAACCCGGGCAGGTTGCGGTTCTCGCTGCCGAGGCCGTAAGTGACCCAGCTGCCGACGCTCGGCCGCGGCGCGCGGCCGTCGCCGCTGTTCATCAAGAGCAGCGACGGCTCGTGGTTCGGCACGTCGGCGTGCATCGAGCGGACGACGCACATGTCGTCGATGTGCCGGGCGGTGTGGGCGAACAACTCGCTGACGGGGAGGCCGCACCGGCCGCGCGGGGCGAACGCGAACGGCGACTTCATGGCGGCGCCGGTCTTGCGCTCGGTGCGAAGGTTGCCGCTGGGAACGGTGCGGCCGTGGTACTCGTCGAGCATCGGCTTGGGGTCGAACGTATCGACCTGACTCGGCCCGCCGTTCATGAAGAGGTGAACGAGCCGCTTCGCCTTCGCGGGGAAGTGCGGCGGCCGCGGCGCGAGCGGGTCGGTCGGCGCCTGCCCGCGCGCGTCGTCGGCGAGGACGCCGGCGAGGGCCAGCGTGCCGATGCCGGTGCCGCAGCGGGCCAGGGCTTCGCGGCGGGTGAACATGCGGTCCTCTTTCGTGGGGCCGGTTTCCAACCGGCCTTGCGTACCCAGGCCGGTTGGAAACCGGCCCCACTTCAATCCACGAACGCGAACTCGTTGGTCAGCAGCAGTGCGTGAGCGAGGTCGGCCCAGCGCTCGGGACCACGGGCAACGAACGCCCGGGCCAACTCACCTTCTGCGGCCGACGGTGGCCGACCGTACACGATCCGGTACACGCGGTCGATCTTCGACCCCGATTCGGTCAGTAGCTGCACGTCCGGCCGTGCCACCAGTCGCTTGGCCGCGTCGCGGGCGAACGGGCCGTTCATCAGGAACAGTGCCTGCGGTGCGACCGTCGTCGCGGTCCGCTCTGGGACACTCGCCGCAGGGTTCGGCACGTCGAACGTCGTCAGCAGTGTCGGGAATTCGAGTCGGTCGGTGTAGCCGTATACGGCGCGGCGGCGGGAACCGAACCGCGATACCGGCGGGCCGCCGAGCTTTGTGTCGAGTGACCCGGACACCGCGAGAACCGCATCGTGCAGCGGCTCGAACTCCAATCGGCGACGGTTCTGTCGGCCGAGCCAGCGGTTCTCGGGATCGGCGTTCGCGTCCGTCGAAGCACTCGACCGGCGGTATGTCTCCGACAGCATGATCAGGCGGTGGAGGCGCTTCATGCTCCAGCCGCCGTCCACGAACTCGGCGGCCAGCCAGTCGAGCAGTACCGGGTGGCTCGGCGCGTCGCCGCGGAGGCCGAAGTCGCCGGGCGTGGTGACGAGGCCGACGCCGAAGTGGTGCATCCACACGCGGTTCACGAACACCCGCGCTGTCAGCGGGTTGGACGGCGACACGACCTCGCGCGCCAGGTCGAGCCGACCGCTGCCGGGGCCGAACGGGCGGCGCTGCGGGTTCACCACCTTCGGAACTTGCCGAGGCACCTCCGCGCCCACGCGGCCCGGCTGGCCGCGCTCGAAGATGCGCGGCTGATAGGGTCGCTCGGCGTCGGCCAGCGCCATCGCTCGCGGCGGACCCTTCAGCATCCAGTTCTCGACGCCGCGGAGGAGCGTCTGGTACTCGCCCTGCGAGCCGCGGTCGGGGAACAGCGACAGGAAGCCCCAGTCCAGCGCCAGCGGTGCGTCGGCGGGGGCGTCGGGGCCGTAAAACACGCGCCGCAGCGCCTCCGCGTCCGGGTCGGGGTTTGGTGTCGGGGAAGCGACTGACGCCAGCAGCTTGCCGTACCGCGCCGCCACATCCTTCATCGACTCGGGGGCGGACGCGAACGCCTGCTTCACCAGCTTGTTCGCTGGCGGGTTCGCCTTCAGCACCTCGGCCGCCTTCTCGCGGAACCCCACCTCCGGCAGCTCCGCGAGGGCGTGCCACGGCTGCCACGCCGGGTCGCGGCGGCGCTTCGTGTCGGTGAGGAACTGCCGCCACCGGGTCGTCATCGCCGGGTTCAGGTCGCCGCGGTCGGCGATCAGCATGAAGTCGTCGGCCGGGGGTACGTTGCGGCCCGCGTGTGCCGCCAACAGGTACTCGGCGGCACGGGTGCGGCCGCCGGTCACCAGTTCGGTGTGGCGGGCGGTTACGAAGCGGTCGAGTGCCGCCTGCCGCAGCTTCAGCTCGGCCTCGTAAAGTTCGTACTCGCCCGTCTGTGGCGCGGCGTTCAGCAGCGGCGGCACGACGGGCTCGGTGGTGCTGCGGAACACGCCGTAGAGGGCGTAATAATCCGCGGACCGTACGGGGTCAAACTTGTGGTCGTGGCAGCGGGCGCACGCCACCGTCAGGCCCATCAGCCCGCGGGTGACCACGTCGATGCGGTCGTCGATGATGTCGTGGGTGTTGTTGACGAAGTGCCCGCCGACGGTCAGGAACCCGAGCGCGGCGCGGTCGGCCGGCATCGCCAGGTCCGCGGCCAGCTGGGCGGTGATGAAGCGGTCGTACGGCACGTCGCGGTTGAGGGCGTCGATCACCCAGTCGCGGTAGGTCCACGCCCACGGGTACTCCTTCCCCTCGAAGAACACGTACCCCTTGTTGTCGGCGTATCGGGCCACGTCGAGCCAGTGCCGCCCCCAGCGCTCGCCGTACCGCGGCGACGCCAACAGCCGGTCGATCAGCTTCTCGTAAGCGTCGGGGGCCGCGTTTTTCTCGAAGGCTTCCACTTCTTCGGGCGTCGGCGGCAGCCCGTGGAGGTCAAACGTGGCGCGGCGGATGAGGGTGCGCTTGTCGGCCGGCGGGGACGGTGACAACCCCTTGTCACGGTGCGTCGCGGCGATGAAGTCGTCGATCGACTTCCCGGTCGTGGGGCGCTTCACCGGGTGGAACGCCCAGTGCGCCGCGGCGGCTTTCTCGATCGCGTCCGTTGCCTTCAGCACCTCCTGCGCCGGCCACGGCAGTCCCGTCTCGATCCAGCGCTCGAGCGCCAGCCGTTCGCGGTCCGGCAGCTTCTCCTTCGGCGGCATCCGCAGGTCGTCGGCGTAGCGAATCGCCTTCACCAACGCACTGTCACCCACCTTGCCGGGCACGGCCGCGGGGCCGGAGTCGCCGCCCTTCAGCACGTTCTCGCGGGTGTCGAGCCGCAACCCGCCCTTGGCCTTGTCGGCGGCGTGGCACGGCAGGCAGCGCTCGACCAACACGGGGCGGACGGTCTTCTCGAAGAACTCGTCGCCGGCCGGCTGCGCGACCGCGGCCGGGGGCGAAGCGGTAAGAACGACGAGGGCGGCCCAGCGGGCGGACGGCATGGACGTGATCCGGGGCGGGAAGTTTTTCCACTCTACCGCGCCGGCCCGGCCGCAACCAGCACCTTTCCCCCGGCCGCGCCGCCGGGTACGCTGGCGGAATCACGTCACCCACCGGAGCCGGCCATGACGCCCACCCTTCTGCTGCTCCTGGCGCTCGCCCAGCCGGAACCGCTGCCGCCGCGGATGCCGCCGGACCGCGCCGACGGCCCGCCGGTGGTGTCGGCGCGCGGGTGGGCGGTGGCCGACGGCCGCACCGGGGCCATCCTCGCCGCTGCCGACCCGGCTGAACCGCTGGCCATCGCCAGCACCACCAAGATCATGACCGCTTGGCTCGTCCTCAAGCTCGCCGCCGCCGACGCGAAGGTGCTCGACGAGGTGGTCACGTTCTCCGCGAAGGCGGCGGGCACCGGCGGCACTTCGGCGAAGATCAAGGCCGGCGAAAAGGTGACCGTTCGCGACCTCCTGTACGGCCTGATGCTGCCGTCGGGGAACGACGCCGCCCGCGCCTTCGCCGAGCACTTTGCCGGCCGCTTCCCTGCCGGGGCGAAAGACGACGCGGACCCGGCCGCGCCGTTCGTCGCCGCCATGAACCGCGAGTCCGCGGCGCTAAAGATGACGAACACCCGCTACCTCGACCCGCACGGCCTCGGCCTGAACCGCTCCACCCCGCGCGACCTCGCCGCCCTCGCCGTCGCGGCGCTGCGCGACGAACTGTTCCGCACCATCGTCACGACCCGCCGCCACTCCTGCACCGTCACCGCGGCCGACGGCACCACGCGCACGCTGGTGTGGGACAACACCAACCGCCTCCTCGGCATCGAAGGTTACGACGGGGTGAAGACCGGCACCACGAACGCGGCCGGGTCGTGCCTCGTGGCCAGCGGACGCCGCGACGGCACCCACCGCATCGTGGTCGTGCTCGGCGCCACGTCAAACGACAGCCGCTACGTGGACGCTCGCAATCTGTTCCGCTTCGCGTGGCAGCTCGGGGAGCGGCCGTAGCCGGGGCCGGGTGCGGGCCGTATGTTGCCCCGCATCACCACGCACGGCCGTCCCTCTCCCCGGCCGCCCCGGAGGTTCCGTCGTGCGAACACTGCTCGCGCTCGCGCTGTTGGCCCCCGTCGCCGCCCAGGACGACCCCGTCCCGGGCGTCCCCGTCGCGCCGGCGCCGCGCCTCAAGGCCGCGCCCACCACCAAGAAGAAGGCCACGCCGCCGGTCGTCGTCACGCCGAAGGTGGACGACACGCCGAAGACGGTGACGAAGGTCGAGCCGGCGCCGATGCCGACGCCGAAGACAAACCCGGTCCCGGAGCCGGCGTCGAAGGCCGTGGCGAAGGTCGAACCGCCGCCGGCGCCGAAGGCCGAGCCGCCGATGCCCCCGTCGCCGGCGCCGAAGGCCGAACCGCCGGTGGAGCCGAAGGTGGAGACCAAGACGGACGACGCGAAAGCGGAGAAGCCCGCCGCGACGACGGTGCCCGCGGTGAAGTTCCCGGAGCCGGCGTTCAACGACTACGGGCTGCCGCTGCTTGCACTCGCGGTCGTCGGCGTGGTCGCCGTTCTGGTCGTGATTCGGAGCTACGCCTGCCCGCCGAAGGAGTGAGGAATTGCAAGCCCTGGGACGGCCGTCCCGGGGCTTTCAACCCCTGAGTGCGACGGCCACCTCCACCGCGAGACGGGCGTTGGCGACGATCAGCGCGCGGTTCGCCGCGAGGATTCGTCCCGCGGTCAGCTCGGCGAGCCGGGCGAGGACGAACGGCGTCGCCTTCGGCCCGTGCGCTCGCTCCCGATCCGCGTCCGCGAGAGCCTCCGCGAGCGCGGCGGCGTACACGTCCGCCGGCACTGCCACGTCCATCGGGCACGGCTGCGCCAGCAACACCCCACCACCGCCGAGCCGGACGTGAGCCGCGAACACCGCCGCCGCCTCGGCCGGCGTCTCGACCTGCGCCGACACCGGTAGTCCGTCCGCGTCGTCGGCGACGGTGAACCGCGGGAAGCGATCCGTCCGGTAGCCCAGCACGGGGACGCCGAGCGTTTCGAGGTGTTCGACCGTCCGCGGCAGGTCGAGGATACTCTTGGCTCCGGCGCACACCACCAGCACCGGCGTGCGGGCCAGTTCGGTCAAGTCCGCGGACACGTCCCAGCTCACCGCGGCGCCGTCCGTGGGCCGGTGCGCCCCGCCGATGCCGCCGGTGGCGAACACGCGCACCCCGGCGGCGTGGGCGAGTATCATCGTCGCGCTCACCGTCGTCGCCGCCAGCCGGTCGAGCCCGACGGCCGCTCCCAGGTCGCGGCGGCTCGCCTTCCACACGCCCTCTGCCCGCGCCAGTTCGTCGAGCTGAACCGCACTCAACCCGACCGTCGGCCGGCCGTGCCACACCGCGACCGTCGCCGGGACTGCGCCACCGGCGCGGACCGCGGCCTCGGCGTCCCGCGCCGTGTCACGGTTCGTCGGCCACGGCAGGCCGTGTGTGATGAGTGTCGATTCGAGCGCGACGACCGGCCGGCCGGCGGCGAGCGCGGCGGCCACCTCGTCGCCCACGGTCAGCCAGGCGGGCGGCATGGTCGCTCCGAGGAAGGGTGGGGCCGGTATCATACCGGCGACCGCGGCACCAACGGGGACCGGCCATGCATTCGGTGGTGTTCGTCCAGGGCGGCGGCGTCGGCCACGACCAGGAAGCGGCCGTTCGCCGTATCCTCGACGCCGCGGGTGTCGCGATTCAATTCGAGGTCGTTACCGCCGGCCGGGCCGCACTCGACCAGGGGCTCGACGCGCTCCCCGACGGCGTGTTCGCCGCCGTCCGCAACCGCGGCGTGGCGCTCAAGACGAAACTCCTCACCCCGAAGGGGGCGGCGCCGCCGACCAACTTCAACGTCGCGTTCCGCCGCCGGCTGGGGCTGAGCGCGTCGGTCCGGCCGGTCCGCAACCTGGCCGGGCTGGCGAGCCGGTTCACCGGGGTGAACTTCCTGCTCGTCCGCGAGATCACCGAAGACCTGTACACGGCCAGCGAGCACGAGCTGGTGCCGGGCGTAGTGCAGAGCTTCAAGATCGTCACCGCGGCGACGAGCCTGCGGTTCTTCCGGTTCGCGTTCGAGCTGGCCCGCCGCACCGGCCGCGGGACGGTCCACTGCATCCACAAGGCGAACATCCTCAAACTGTCCGACGGCCTGTTCCTCGACTGCTTCCGCCGCGTCGCCGCCGACTTCCCCGACATCGCCGCGAAGGATTTAATCGTGGACAACACCTGTACGCAGTTGGTGACCCGGCCGCAGCAGTTCGAGGTGATGGCGGCGGGGAATCTGTACGGCGACCTGCTGTCGGACCTGGGGGCGGGGCTGGTCGGCGGCGTGAGCGCGACGGCGGCGGTGAACCACGGCGACGGCGTGCGGGTGTACGAGGCGGTGTACGGGGCCGGGCACGAGATGGTGCCGCCGGACAAGGCCAACCCGCTGCCGCTGGTGATGCCGACGGTCGAGCTGCTGCGCGACCTCGGCGAGGGAGCCGCGGCCGACCGGATCGTCGCGGCCGTGGAAGGGGTGCTGACGGAGGGGGAGGTCCGCACCGCCGACATCGGCGGCACCGCGACCACGACACAGTTCACCGATGCCATCGTGGCACGGCTGAGTTGATAGGGAAAGCCCGGGGACGGCCGTCCCCGGGCTGTGGCGCTCCTACAGCGACACGCGCCGGTGCAGGTCGTCCACGACCCAGTGGAACCCCGTCAGGTGGATGCTCTCCACGATCCCCATGTCGTCGAGCGGGACGTGGAACGTGTGGTGGGCCGTCTCGCGGAGCTTCCCGCCGGTGAAGCCGGTGCAGCCGAAGGTGGTGAGGCCGTGGGCGTTGGCCCAGTCCACGGCGCGGAGGATGTTCGGACTGTTGCCGCTGCCGCTGATGGCGACGAGCAGGTCGCCGGGCGAGGCGAGGTTCTTCAGCTGCTCGGAGAAGACGCGATCGAAGCCCTCGTCGTTCCCCCACGCGAGGATGTACGGCGTGTTGTCGGTGAGGCTGAGGATCTTGAACCGCCGCTTGGTGTCGTCGTCGAAGAACTTGCGGGCGAGGGTGCCCTTGCCGATGTCCTCGCAGAAGTGGGAGGCGTTCGACCCGCTGCCGCCGTTGCCGATGACGAACACGAACCGGCCGGCCTGGTAGCGCTCCCACATGAGGTCGGCGAGCTTCTGGACCTCGCGGGGGTCGATGCGGCCGAGTTCGGCGGCGACCCGGGCCAGGAATTCCTTGGGGTTGAGCGTCGTGCCGAGCATGGCGGTCCTCGCGGGTCAGCGGGCGGGAAATACGGTCAGCCCCGGGACGCCGGCATAGCGCTCCGGGGCGAGGGCATACAGGGGTAGTTTCAGCAAAACGGCCGTCGCGGCAACGAGACCGTCGATCGGCGTGATGCGGGAGGGGGCCGGTAGGCCGCGCATCAGCGAAACGGCTTTGTGGGAGACGGACGCGGACAGCGTGTGAATCTTGACCGGGCTCAAGAACGCATCGACCCGAATTCGGTCGTCCGCGTCAGGACACCACGCCAGGAGCGCCAACACCGATGCCTGGCTGACCTGCGGGTTTTCCGTCTCACGGACGCGCTGCACGAATGCCACGGCCGCGTCATCCGTCTCTCGGTACGCGATCAGGATATCGGTGTCGAGCAGACCGGGCGTCATGCCGCCTCCTGCCCGCCCTGTCCCTTGATCGCCCGTTCCAGAACCTTGAGCTTGATTCCTTGGAGATCGACCATCGCGTACAGTTTGTACAAGCGGTCCTTGATCGACTCCGGTACGTCGCCCTCGCCGGGCAACTCACCCGGGTCGTAGAGCCGGACAGTCACGAGCGTTCCGTCCGGCATCGGCACAGGGGCATCGAGAACGACCTTCCCGTGCAGTACGACTCCCTTAACCGCGTAATCCACCGGCACTCCGTCCATGTCAAGCCCTCCCGCGGTCGCGCGACCATACCCAAATACGCGCCGCCGGGCTAGACCAACCGCGGCGGGTACAATGCCCTCATGCCGCGCCACCTGATCCTCGGCACCGCCGGCCACATCGACCACGGCAAGACCACCCTCGTCCGCGCCCTGACGGGCACCGACTGCGACCGCCTCCCGGAAGAAAAAGCCCGCGGCATCACCATCGACATCGGTTTCGCCCGCCTCGCCCTCGGCGACCTCAAACTCGGCGTCGTCGACGTGCCGGGGCACGAGCGGTTCGTCAAGAACATGCTCGCCGGGGCCACCGGCATCGACCTTGCCCTCCTCGTCGTCGCGGCCGACGACTCGGTCATGCCGCAGACGCGCGAGCACCTCGACATCCTCCACCTCCTCGGCGTCCGACACGGCGTCGTCGCAGTAACCAAGGCCGACCTCGTGGACGACACCACCCGCGAGGTCGTCGGGCTGGAAGTCCGCGAGCTGCTCCGCGGCACCGGCCTCGAAGACGCAGCCGTAGTCCCCGTGTCGGCGCAGACCGGAGACGGGATCGACGCCCTGCGGGACGCCCTCCGCGCCGCAGCCGGGCGGGTCGCAGGTGCCACCGACGGGCCGTTTCGCATGCCGATCGACCGGGCGTTCGTCGTCCAGGGGCACGGCACCGTTGTCACCGGATCCGTGCTGGCGGGCCGGCTCACCGTCGGCGACGAACTCGACTGGCACACCGGCGACGGCACAGTTGAGCGGGTGCGGGCGCGCGGGCTGAACCACCATGGTGCCGCGGTCGCGGGAGTCGGGCGCGGCCAGCGGGCGGCGGTGAACCTCGCCGGCGTGCCGCACGACCGCGTCCGCCGCGGGCAGGAACTCGCCGCCGCGGGCGCGGTCGTGCCGTCAACCGTGCTCACCGTTCGATTGCGCGCCGCCCGCGGTGCCCCGCGGGCGCTGAAGCACCGCCTGCCGGTCCGCGTCCACGTCGGCACGGCCGAAGTCATGGGGGCCGTTTCGCTCCTCGACGCCGACCGCGTCGAGCCCGGCGGCGCCGCCATGGCGCAATTGTTCCTCGCAGAACCCGTCACCGCCGCGTGGGGGCAACCGTTCGTCGTCCGCGACTCGTCGGCGGAACACACCCTCGGCGGCGGGACCGTACTTCAGCCCACCGCGCGGAAACTCCGCCGCCGGCACCTCGACGCCCTCGTAAACGTCGAGCGGCTGGAGTCGTCCGACCCCGCGGACCGCCTCGTCGCCGCCGCGTGGTTCGCCGGCAGCAGCGGCCTCGACCCGCACGACCTGCCGCGCGCCGCCGGCATCCCGGCGGCCGACGTCAGCGCTGTGACGAGCCGGGTCGCCGCGGCGGGTGGGCTGGTCGAAATGAGTCTGCCGCCGGGCCGCCGCGTGGTGCTCGCCGCCGAGCGCGTCGCGGAACTGGAAACGACCGCACTCCGCGCCCTCGCCGCGCTTCACGCCGAGTTCCCGCTCCACACCAGCCACGACCGGCAGAAGCTCGCCGCGGTCCTCCACGCGGCTGCGGACGAACCGGTGGTGCAGGCCGTGATCGACCGGTTGCTCGGTGCGAAGCAATTCGTCGGCGACGGGCGGCGGGTGGCGCGGGCGGACTTCAAGCCGAAACTTTCCGCGAACCAGCGGAAGCTGAAGGAGCGGATCGTGGCCGCGCACGCCGCCGCCGGGTTCACCCCGCCGGAGCCGAAGGAGTTCGCCGGAGGGCACGCGGCTGCCCTCGCCGACATTTTTGACGTGGCCGTGGCCGAGGGGGAGTTGGTGAAGCTCGCCGCGGACCTGTACCTTCACGCGGCGGCGGAGGCGGAACTGCGGGCGAAGGTGACGGCGCTGCTAACGGCGACCCCCGGGGCGACGGTCGCGGCGATCCGCGACGCGCTCGGCACCACCCGGAAATATGCGGTGCCGATCTGCGAGTACCTCGACCGCATCGGCCTCACCCGCCGTGCCGGCGACACCCGCGTCCTCGCGGCCGGGGCTCATACCACATCGGGTTGATTCGTTGCCGTTCGCCGCCCGCGTCATTCGGGCGGGGATACTTGGTTCCAGGGAAAGGGGGGGACCCCGTCCCAGAAGCATTGAGTCAACTGGAGGAATCACTGTTGGAACGACGCCGCCGTGCCGGGCACGACCCGAGTCCTTGCCCGGACGGCACTTGCGGCGAACGGCGACGGATCAATCGGATTCGGTATCAGACCG
>Ga0190275_10000974_pt1 | contig 22227 bp, 31 predicted proteins | sample Popmic550T_FD_133745 | JGI IMG/M metagenome (GOLD analysis project Ga0190275, IMG submission 133745) | Populus adjacent soil microbial communities from riparian zone of Yellowstone River, Montana, USA - 550 T | ecosystem: Environmental > Terrestrial > Soil > Riparian zone > Trees stand | place...
ACTCATAAGCCTTTCGGACGACACAGTACTGATGGGTAAGCTAACCGGTAGGTACCCGGCAATGTGGGCTGCATATTGGTATAATGGACATGGCCCGGTTGATCATAAATATACACACAGAGAGGTGACCCATTGGATGCCCTTACCCCAGCCCCCTAAAGACCATACAGAGAGATGAAAACAGAAGAAATAACCATCCCTGAAAACATTCAGGACATATGCCGAGAGTTCGCAACGATTGCGCTCAAGCACGAATTGCATAATTTTTCATTAAGCTTTCGTCCATCTTTTGATCAGGGATGGGGTGGAGAAGTTGCGTGTCGTTGGGAATGGGGAAGGCATGGTGATGATTCGCAAAGATTGGTAATACAATCGTCATTCAGCGTCCATACAAAAGCTTCGATTGAAGTTAAACCGTAGCCCATGTCTAACACACCAGAAACAGAAGTAATGAATAAAAAAGCCCTATCGAAGGACAGGGCTTTGAAGGGAATGGATATAATTCCATTAAAATCCCGACTCGCAGTGATAAAGTTAATAAATGTTTTATGACCAACAAAACAGAAGTACTAAGAATATCAGGGAATGTAAGGCTCGAAACTGAAGATGTTCAGATTTTCAAACTGAGTTTCTATGAATTGATCGAAAAGTTTGAAGGCAATTTCGCAGGCTCCATAGTTCCCCAAGATGACCCATCAGGAATGAGGCTTTACAGAGTAGAGGACGTTGAAGCTTATCAGCGCCTTAATCATAATTACGAGGAACAGATCATCAACCTGAATAAAACTAAATCTGAGAACGACAAACTAACTCTCTCCCTCTCCGAAGAATTAGCACAGGAGAAGATAAGCAGAAAGAATCAGTATGTCATGTTATCAGATGAAATTACCAGGCTGTACTATGACAAGCAGTCCCTACTGAAAATTATATCATCCCTTGAACTAAGATTAAGATCGAAAGAATCTCGTTGGAGAACTTTTATAAAATGGTGGAAGGAACTATGGACAAGGGAAGAAGAACCGAAATCGGCAAACTGAAGTTTAAAAAGCGATTGAAAAACTACAGGCTCAAACAGCAGAAGCCGAACGATTTCAATTGCTACAGGACAACCGGGAAACCATGTTCATGCAGCATGTGCAGCCCGAAGGATGAAAAACCAAAACTCGCGGAAGCTAAAAAACGAGCTAAAAAAGAACTGATTCTATGGAACTAACAGCAAAGGAGATACTAGAGAAGCACTTCGGTAATGAGGCAATATTAGCGGCTATGAAAGAGGCTTGTGAGCTGGCTTGGGATACCTCTTGGAAGCGGTTCAGGCAGGAAGAGTACGCAAAAGAAGTAACAGCCCCCACTAAGCACGAATTTATCAACTCACTATTCCCTGAAAGCAAATGACACAGTACAGAAAGAAGCCGGTAGTTATTGAGGCAATGCAATTCACCGATGAAACAAAAGATCAGTGCTACAATTTTGTAAGATGTAACACACAGGCAGATTTCGAAGACGGTAAACCAGTGTTGCGTATACAAACTTCTGAAGGCATCATGACGGCAAAAATAGGCGATTACATCATCAAAGAACCTTTTGCTACACCCGATCGGCAGTTCTACCCATGTAAGCCTGGTATTTTTGAAGCAACTTACGAGAAAGTGGAAATTAAGCAGCCACAAGCTCAAGAACTAACAACGAGGTTTTATGATGACAGATTAACCATTGAAAGCAAATGACAAACACAATAGACGATCTCAAGCAAATTGACACTTCAACAAACGAAGGTCAGTATTTAATGGCCGCGCTGGCCCTCATAACAACAACGAGCCGAACTGATAAAACGCCATACGAAGTTTTGGATGAACTGACAATTTTAAAAAATAAAATGTATCCCGGAATAGTAGTTTCTAACGGTATAACATCAACAGAAGATCCGTTCGGAAAGTAAAACGGTCATTGGGAAAGAAACAGCAACGATACCACTAAAAAGGGCGTTTATTTGAATAACTAAACCGGGGAACAGCGAAAGATACTGAACAAAAAAAGTTATGAGAAAGTTAGTATTAGTAACAGTAACGTATGACATCGGAAACTCTGAGCCATCTCAGCAGAATCACCTGGTAGCATTGAACGTAAACAAGCTTGACCATTTTACCGCTAATCAGGAAATGGAGATGGCCACAACGAAAGCAAGGATCTTTTACGAAATAAAGTATCCTCACGCTAAGATCATAAGCATCGTTCCCAGTGAGACAATATCCTCAGACTATCCAAAGGAAGAAGGAACTGATTCAGTGTTATTATTCACCAACTTCCACCCTATGTCAGAGATCCCGGAGCTTAATCCAAAAGAAGAGGAAACTAGCTTCGATGTACTGATAGATATAGACGGATGGCGGAAAGACTTTTATATCGGATGTTATCATACTGACTTCAAAGAATGGAGGCTTAAAAAGGAGGATACTGACGATTACGAAATAGACCTTGATAACGCAAGATGGACTTACCTCCCCCATACAGCGAGGGATAAAAAATAGTTAGTTGAGAGGTTAAAAGAGTCCGTCCCTTTTTTCGGAAGAGGTAACCGAGGGCTTGGGGCGGCTCTTTTTTTAAAGGAGAAATAAATTATGGCAAAAAAAGAGATAGGAAGACCATCAATATTCGACCAGGACATAGCAGATAAGCTTTGCGAAGAGATAGCGACATCCTCTAAAAGCCTTAGAACTATCTGCAAGGAAGAAGGAATGCCGTCAGTAAGAACAGTATTGTCATGGCTATCAGCGGGTGATAAGGAAGATGGAAACCCATTGTTTAAAGCTTTTCTGCGTCAATACGCGCGCGCGCGCGAAGAACAAGCGGATTTTCTTGCTGAGGAAATCATTGAAATCGCTGACGATGGGTCAAACGACCTAATGACAGTGGGTAAAGGTGATGCCTCTTATGAAACTGAAAACAAGGAAGTAACAAATAGATCAAAGCTCAGGGTGGATGCCCGTAAATGGATTGCCAGCAAGCTTAAGCCTAAGAAATACGGGGATAAATTGGACATGGACCTCAATCTACCCGATACAGTTAAGTCATTTCTAATCAAGCCAGCGAGTGAACGGGACAAAGGAGCTTGAGGTAAATGATAAATACATCCCTCTTATTGGGCTTGCTATCCGGCATTTGGTACTGTATGGTGGATCAGGATCAGGGAAAAGTAAGTTCGCGGCATTTAAAATATGCTTGAGAACTACCACGGAGAAGGGACATAAGTTTTTAGTGCTACGGAAGATAGCCGATACGATAAAGGAAAGTGTTTTTGCGGAATTAAAAAGTATGTTGTCAAGAATGGGGTGTTTACACGAATTTAAGATTAACGAAACAGATAAGACATTTAAGCATGTCCCGTCCGGTAATATGATCCTTTGCAAGGGGCTGGATGAACCGGAAAAGATAAAATCAATCGAGGGTATAACCGGGATGTGGGTAGAAGAAGCCACTGAATTTACTTCAGATGACCTTGATCAGCTTGACCTTCGCATCCGTGGTGAAAAACCAAATTACGTTCAATACATCTATTCATTCAATCCTATTTCAGAAGATAACGAGACAGTTAAACGATTCGTGACCGTTGCCACGCTGCCGGCTAATACTTATGTCATCCACACCACACATGAGGATAACTTTTTCCTTACAAATGAAGACAGGCAGGTGCTTTATGACCTGAAGGAGAAAAACCCACTATTCTATGACGTTTACTGCCTTGGTATTCCGGGAGTAGTTGATAAATCAGGCAAATTCCTATACTCATACAAAAATGAACAGGCTATTGAAGGTCTGAAACTGAACGACAATCTGCCTATCTGGTTCACATTTGACTTTAACATCGATCCAATGACGGTGACCGTAGCGCAGCGGGACCACATGAAGAAGCTGACCTGCGTCAAGAATATACAGCTTGATAACTCTGACATCTACCAAATGACCGACCGGATTAAAGCGGATTATGCGGGAAGATATTGGATAGTAACCGGTGATGCATCCGGGCACAACAGAACCGGGGCAGTAAGGGGAAAAACATCTTACTGGAAGATCATTAAATCAGAATTGAAGCTGAAAGACTTACAAATGAAGGTCAGGCATAAGAACCTTAGCCACATTGAAAGCCGGGTTTTGTGCAATGCCGTAAATCAGACTGTGGATATCACCTTTGATAAAACCGGGTGCGCACCGCTTATAAACGATTGCAAATTTGGAAAGGTAGACGACCACGGAGAATTGATCAAGGACCGTAAGAAACAGAAGCTTGACTTCCTTGATGGTTTCCGCTACCTGGTAGATGCAAACTTTCATGATTACTTAAACAATCCTAAAAAATACAGATGATCTGTCATATCATAGGTTGCGGTGAAAGCGGTAAGTATTGGGACGGCAATGGCTTTTCCATCGGGGTAAATGACTGCTTTAAATTTGGTCATCATCCTGATATTTTAATTGTAGTGAATAATATGCGAAGATTCCAGGAAAGGAAAAAGATTATCGATGCTACGCGCCCACGGGTAAAACTGTACGGGCTTGGGTCATGGTCAAACCATCCAAACTATCAGCATATCGACTACATGAACATTTGGAAAGGTGATCTTAAAAAAGGGAAGCTTTATAAAAGCAAAACTTCCCCGTTCATAGCGGTAACAATGGCTTATTCATTAGGATATGATAAGATAGTTCTTTGGGGGGTTGACTTTGTTAATCACAGGATTGTAAAGGGATCGAAGCTAAAAAGTGAGGTTTCAAATTTTGAATCATTACAAAAGGCTTTACTAAAGAATGGAGCTTCAATGTATTTAGGTGGAACGAATGAGTTTACGAACCAGGGAGCTTTGAAAGATGCATTACCAAATTTTATACAGATATGAAAAACAGTATTGAAAATCGTTTCAACTGCCCTAAGAGGCTTTGGAATAAGTTCAGTGACAAAGGTAAGATTGCTTACAACAACGTACGAGGCGTTAAGCCAGATATGATTATGCCTAACCATAATGCCTTGATGGGGCCGGTTGGATGGGAAACTGTGTCCCATAATTATGCATGCTTCGCTGCCTGGGAGTTCTAAGATACATTTGGTGTTTTAGCCTTGGGTATGGGAAGCCATACTTAACCAGGGTACGGGTCGGGATCATCTTCGGGTGAGTTCGTGACGAACAAGGGGGAATCCGATCACCTCGCGTCAAGCCAAATTAAAAAAAGAAACGAATGAGTTTTTGTACAATAACACCAGACAGGAACGACCGGCCAGAATTCACAGAGTTCTGTAAACACCAGTTATCGCGAATGACGGTTAAGCCGGATCATTCCTATTTTATCGACTATGCCCCGGTATCAAAAGGCGTTGATCTTATCGAACGGTTTGAAAAAGGTGTAGCACGGGCGAAAGCAGACGGATTTGAATATGTGTATGTAATTGAAAACGATGATTGGTATCCGGCAAACTACTTTGAAAAGATGCATTTCGGTTACCCTGATGGCCTGCAGTACGACATAGTAGGCATTCCGTTCAGCCATTATTACCATATAGGCAACAGAAGGCATCAGTTATTAAACCACCCGCTCAGAGCTTCTTTGTTCTGCACAGGCTTTAAAACTAAGATTCTGAAAGACTTCAGACATGGACAAAATCTTGACATATCCATTTGGAAGCATATCCGAGAAACCCGCTGTAGTCTTAAATTTGTGTATGATTTATTACCGATAGGAATAAAGCACGGAATGGGGCTTTGTGCTGGAATGGGGCATAATAAGATGAAATTAAAGAATGAGGATAAAGATATGAGCTGGCTGAGATCACACGTGGATTCTGATGCATGGACATTTTACAACACTTTGAAACTATGAAAGAAATTAAAGACAAAAAGAAAATTGAGGTATCCAAAAAACTACTCGGATTAAAAGTAGTTGAGGAAAAATTAGATCGTAAACCGTTAACCCCAACGGGTCACAGGCGCGGTTGTAACTGCGGAGGAAAGTAGGTCATGAGCGCACAAGATTTACTGACAACATTAATCATATCCGCTGCATGGTGTATAGGCTTTCATACTTTCATAAAGAAGGTTGTCTTTGCTGAGATCATCGGATATGAGATTGAGGATAAATGGGAAGGCTATCCGTGGTATCTGAAAGTCATAATGAAGCCGTTATTCGCCTGCCCTTACTGCATGGCATCGATCCACGGCACTGTAATATTCTTTGCCTTCGTTCGCGGGTATCTTCCTTTGATAATGTGGGTGCCGTTCTGTATCTGTCTTTGTGGTCTGAATTACTTTTTAACTCAATTTTTTACTGAATGATAGTGACCGTCCGATCCACCCGTAACCCTGATATAACAAAGCAGATGTCTTTGCAAATGGCAATGAGACATCCCAAGAGGTGGAAAGTTCTCGATCAGATAGACATTGTTTCGGTTAATTATGAACCTGTCACTGTGCCGGTTCCTGATGGAGTTAAAATCGTTGTCGCGGTAATAGTCTACAACCGATTCAAAAACATTCAGGAGTGGGTAAGATGCTGGCAAAAGTCAATCACTGATAACGCGCAATTGGTCGTAATCCATAATTACAAAACACCACAGGAGAAAAAGAGTTATGGTGACTTCTGCCGGAAAAATGGTATCGGTTATGTTCCCAGGGAAAACATCGGTTTTGATATTGGGGCACTGCAGGACGTTTCAAAACAGCGCTTAAAAGGCTTCCCAGAATATGACTACCTGCTTTGGTGTACTGATGACCTTTGGCCTCAACGTAAAACATTCATTCAGGAATATTGGGCAGTATACAAAGAAGACGTGAAAGCCACTTGTTACGAGATCAGCAAAGAAGTTAACCCACATATCCGCACTACTGGATTTATGATGAAAAAGGAAGATGTACAGCGGATAAAATTCAACGTTGACCCGATAATAACAAAGTCCCAATGTTACGACTTCGAGCATCGGGATAAAGCAAATTCATTGATTGATCAGGTTAAAAAATTCGGGGCACCTGTACAGATTTGCAATATCGAATGCTCCCCTATGTGGGACACTGGACACAATAGTTTTGAAGCTAAAATGAGAAGGTCAAGAAGGGAAAAGGAACATACTGAGAATTTCAAATGAGCAAAGCAAAAAAATTCTTACAGAAATTAAAAAAGCACCTCAAAGAAAGCGGCAAGCAAATGCAGGAAACTTTGAATGGATGGAAGAGTATTGAAGAAAGGTTGAGAAAAAAAGCTGAGAAGGGATGAGAATACTGATAGTTGTCTGTATTTACGACCGGCTTGAGAACCTTAAAAAATGGGTTCACTCCTGGAATTTATGCGATAAGATGGGGGCAAAACTTGTGATTGTTCACAATGTGGATAAGTTTAAAAGCAATCCTTTTGCAAAGATTTGTAAGACTCACGGGATAACATATATCAGGCGCCATAACATCGGCTACGAAACCGGCATAATTCAGGACGTATTTTTAAACAGGCTACCAGTGCGGTACAATTGGGATGCCCTCCTATTCTGCACTGATGACACTATACCAATGCGCAAAAATTTCCTGAGCTATTATATCAACGAGATTTCAAAGCCTGACGTAGGGGCCGCATGTATGGAGGTATCAGGAGTTTGGACACCGCACATAAGAACTACCGGATTTTGTGTTACCCGTGAGGTAGCAAATAAAATTCATTGGATTCATGATCCGGTAAGCACAAAAGAGCATTGTTATTTTTTCGAGCATCAAGGATTTGAAGACACTATAATGTCGCAAGTATTAAAAATGGATAAGCGAGTTATCCAGTTGTCATCTATAAAAGAAAGTGTATTGTGGGATACTGACCATACCGCGCTCGATAGAATGGATGAGTGGAGGAAAGAGTTCAATTTAATGTCAGAATGAAAATTATTGTTTTCGGAGGAAATGGAACATTAGGAAAAGAGTTACAGAAAATAAACCCTGCTTTGATTTGCCCCACAAGCGAAGAGGTAAATATTCATGATGAGTTCAGGATAAACCACTTTATCGAAACACATCACCCGGACATTGTAATTAATGCTGCTGCTATAATTGATAACCGGGTACTGGAAAACCAGCCGGCCAAATCCATACAAACCAACATCATCGGGGCCGCTAACATCGCCAATGTCTGCATAGAGCATAATATCAGACTTGTTTACATCTCCACGGATTACATATACAAAGGTGATCGCGGAAACTATCTTGAATCTGATGAAATACTACCTTTCAACTTCTATGCATGGACAAAATTAGGCGGGGAATGCTCCGCGCATGGTGTAAAGAATTACCTTATAATCCGTTGCTCTTTTGGGAAGTCAGACTTCTCATATCCCCAGGCCTTTATTGATAAATGGAGTTCAAAGGATTATGTAGATATTATCGCTCCGATGATTTACGAGGCCACAGTAAGCCCGCTTACCGGTGTGCTGAATATAGGAACCGATCGTAAAACGCTATTCAATTACGCCAAGCAACGCAATGAAAACGTCAAAGGTGTAAAACTTGCGGATACTAATTTCTTTACTCCTTACGATACATCCTTAAATCTTCAGCGGTGGTTTAATTACAAAGCATCAAATCCAATAGCCAAACCACACACGCACTGCCGCGCATGCGGATCGGAGTCCATGGTCAAATACTTGGATCTCGGATTAATGCCGCTGGCAAACAATCTTGAGCAAACATCACTTCGGGCCAAAGAGGTCGAAAGATTCCCTTTGCAGGTGATGTTTTGCAAGGATTGCGGACTAAGCCAGCTATCAGTGATTATCGACCCTGAAAAGATGTATTCTTATTACACCTACCGATCAGGCATTAATTCAGGGTATATTACCCATTGTAAAGAAATGGCCCGGCAATTACTCGGTAGGTATCAAAAGCCTGAAAGCTTCTTTCACATCGACATAGCCGGGAATGATGGCACCCTTCTAAAATGCTTCAAGCAAATTGCCTCTTATGATTACTCCTGTCTTAATGTGGATCCAGCTTCAAACCTTGCGGCCATCGCAGAGCATGATGGCATACCTTCCCTTGTTGATTTCTGGGGATTGGATACCGCCTCAACCATTTCAATAACGTACAATGAAGCAGACCTGATTACTGCGACAAACGTATTTGCCCACGTTGACAATATTACTGACTTCCTCATGGGCGCAATCATGGCCTTAAGGGATGAAGGGGTTTTAGTTATAGAGTGCCCTTACATTATAGACTTCATTGAAAACTTTGAATTTGATACCGTTTATTTTGAGCATTTAAGCTACATGAGCGTTTTGCCTATAAAGAACCTTTGCGATAAAGTAGGCTTAAAATTGATCAGCGTAGAGCGTCAGACCATCCACGGGGGAACTATCCGGATGACAATTACCCCGAAAGTATCTACCCATAACACTGAAAAATCAGTTGAAGAGTTTTGCAATAAAGAGCTATCAGGCGGGTATAACTTAATATCCACATATCAGCAGTGGAGTACCGATGTAAAAACAGCAATTCAAACATTCCATAACAGCCTTTTGGACATGAAGAAAAGCGGTTACAAGATTGCCGGCTATGGCGCATCAGCGAAGGGAAACACGTTATTAAACAGCGCTGGCATCAATACAGACATCGTTGATTATATCATTGATTCCACACCTGAGAAGATAGGTAAGTTCAGCCCAGGAACAGGGATACCGATTAAACACCCTCAAGAATTACTCAAAGCAGAACCGGATTTCCTTCTGATTCTAGCCTGGAACTTCAAAGATACCTTGATGGATAATGCCCGGAAATTAGGGTTCAAGGGAAAGTTTATTATACCCATACCAACATTTGAGATAATATGATTTGTGAAGCAGTGATGAAGATGTTTGTAAACCGTACCATGATAAGGTATAAATCTGAAACATGGGAATGCATAATAAACAACCGGTATAAAGCCACTTTTGCCAAAGTCGAAAGCAATGGTGAGCTGAATGTTTCGGTTTTAAAGATCCTGAGCAATGACATTCTGAAATATTTTAATAACGAGGAAATAAAGATTCTTTTTGATCCCAGGAAAGAGAAAGAGCGTCAGGAAGAATTATCTTTACAAGGCAAGCGGCACTGCCAGGACTGCGGATGCGATAAACCGATAAAAGATTTTCACCATGACCACGGAAAGCCTACGTATAGCTGTATAAGATGTTGGAATAAAGTTTCCCGGTATTGGTCACCGGAAGGAAGAAGAATTTTAAGAATGAGAGCATGAAAGCAAAAACAAAACAAAGTAAGATTTCAAAAAATACATTCAAACGCATCCCAGGGGTAAAAGCCAATTTAAAAGGAATGCGAAAACGCGCTAACTCCTTTATTGCGGATCAGGTAGGTAAACCTGTCATAAACGACAAAATCTACAACCTCCATCACCCGGACTTTCACGGTAAAACAGAATTTGCCTTTGAATCTCAAGGGGTAAAATATTACAACTTTGGAAAGGATACTGATGTAAGATATATGCGGTACGTATTCATGCAGAACTTCCTACAAGAGGTCAACTTACGGGCCAGCCTGGAAACCTTACAGGAAGAAAACAAGATTATGACCGCATGGCTTGACGGTTCAAAAGGCAATATCAACATCGGCAAAGCCCTGGAAATACTCTCCATCCAACGCCAAAGGTGCAATCTATCCTTTGAGCCGGAAACAGTGTTCAGGCTTGCTTCATGCCTTTATTTCGATGAAACAGAGGATTTAAGGGATTGGAACAAGGATCACAACGAGAAAAAGATAAAGCAGTGGAAGGAGAGCCACACCATAGATTTTTTTTTCCACAAACTATTTCAAGAATTGACCGGCTTGAAAGATATATCTCGAACCGCTTTGCAAAACTATTTAGCTCAGGTTCCAGAAACCTTAAAAGGGTGGCGTTTGATGGTAGACATCCTCTCGCGGTAATGCAGGATTTTATAGATAATAAGTGTGAAGAAATTAAGATTTTATCTAACTTTGATTTGTCGCTGGAAAGCGAGTTCCTAAAAATGTCCGTTTACGACTTCTTTTTTCATGTGTGGGTTAAGTCGAATCACAAAGAATAACATCCACAGTCTACTTTTAAATTCTATGCTTATGAGACTGTGGCAAAAAAGACAATCAATGTCATTTACAAGGTCGATGACGCTCAACTTTTAAAGCTTAAAAAATCGCTTGTTGATTCTGAGAAGGAATCTAAAAAGTTAAGCAACGAACTTGATAAGACAGGTAAGGCCGCAAAGAATGCGGGCAAGGAAGGAAGTGACTCGTTCTTCAATCTCAGCAACATTGTTAAAGCTATTTCGGTCGCTGCCATCACTCAGCAGTTATTCAATTTTACAAAAGAGGTAATCAAGGTAAGGGGGGAGTTCCAAAAGTTTGAAGCAGTACTTACAAACACACTTGGCAGTAAATCCGCTGCACTAATTGCCTTAGGCAGAATCAACGAATTCGCAAAATCAACTCCTTACGGGGTATCTGAATTAACAAACTCATTCATAAAGCTTGCTAACCGTGGCGTGGAGCCAACGGTAAAAGAAATGCGAGCTATCGCAGACTTATCCGCCACACTTGGGAAAGACTTTGATCAGGTTATTGAGGCCATCCTGGATATAAACAACCCCGAACGCTGGAAGGAAATAGGCGTTAAGGCTGAAACTGCCGGGGATAAAGTAAAACTATCGTTCAGAGATGCAAAAATAGAAGTTGACAGAACCGTTCGCGGTGTTACCGATGCGGTCGTTGCATTGGGTCAATTAAACGGGGTTGCAGGAAGCACAGAGGCTATTTCCCGCACTTTGGCCGGTCAAACATCCAACCTTTCCGATTCATGGGAACAGCTCTTAAACACCATAGGAAAAGGTAATGAAGGGGTTTTATTCGATGCCGTAAGCCTATTGTCAAATGCTATAGACAAGGCGAATGAGCTGCTTAAAAACAACGAACAGAAATTTGAGGAACTAACATCTCAAACGCTTGCTGCCGAAGTCGATTCTTTTACCAATTGGGTTAACGTTTTGGGCGATGTTGAAAAGGCAGAGCAGATATTCAGTAAAAAAAGAGAAGCACGTTTAGCCTCAATATCAAAAAGACAAAGAGAGCTTTTAGATCAGGGGGATGCTGGTGAGGGGAATATTATCGAGCGTGAAAAAGAATTAGCCCAACTGAGAAGCTTGTATGAAATCTATGACAGCGAACTACCTAAGGCGATAGCAGAAACAGCGGCAGCACTGAAAAAGAAAGGTGGCGGGGATGAAGAAACTATTGGCTTAGTCGCTGCACTTGAAAGAAAGATTAACGACTTAACCAAGGCCATCCAAAACACCACACAAACCGGTGATCTTGGTAAGGATGGATTACTTGTAAAACAACTTAAGGAAACCAGGGAAGAGCTTGATAAATTATTAGGTAAAGATACTCAGGATAGTAAGGCTTTCGATGAGTATATGAAGCAACTCGAAGCCGAAATGAAGGCGGAAGAGGATCTAAGAGAACGGACCGAAAAATCAAGGCTTGATAGAGAGCGTGACAGCGCGAAAAATAGCGCTGATCTTAAAACCTATTATTATGAACTCGAGAAGAAGAAACTTCAGGAAATTGAGGATGAGAAATTTAAGATAGCTGAGGATGCTGCGGCCCGCAAAGCGGACCTTGAAGAAGATATTCGGGCTAAATCTGAAAGATTGGCTGAGTCAGTTTTTGATTTCATTCTATCAAATCGTAATGATGATATGGAGCATATCCGTGGTTATTACGATGAACAAATTGAATTGGCTGGTGACAATGAGAAAGTTCAAAAAGAACTCAGGATAAAGAGAGATAGAGACGTTGAAGCAGCCAGGGCGCGTCAGAAAGAATCAGAGAAAAAAGAAGCAAAGCAAAGAATACTGATAAGCGGACTTGTTGCTATTGCCAAAACTTTTGATCAATGGGGATACCCTGCTGGTATAATTCCAGCCGCATTAATGGCCGCTCTCACTGCTGTACAGGTTGCCACAGTTGATAAATATAAAGACGGTGGATGGGTTAAAGGCCCAGGGGGAGAAACTGAGGACAGGGTTCCTATTCTTGCCTCTCCCAATGAATTTGTAGTAAAAGCGAGATCAGCAAAACAATCTCCACGGCTACTTGAATTAATCAATAACAGAAAGATCGATGATAGAATCCTGCAAGTAGCCAGTGGTGGCGGTTCTTTCAGTGATTCCCGTATGGTGTCGGAATTGGGCGCAATCAGAAAAGAAATTCAGAAAAACAGACCTGACGATGTAATCGAGCGTCACGGTAAGCTTATGAGGGCCACAAAGCGAGGCAAAGATTACGTGATGTACATGAAGACTAATGTAATGGGGGATTTCTGATGACTGACAGGCTTACTTTAAGGCGTATCATACCAAGTGGAGGGACACAGGATCAAATCATTGCTGAGCCTGGCGGATGGGTAGGGCATACGATTAAGCTTGAAAGGCATAAAGAATTTCATTCCTTAGTAGAAACAATATTCAGTGAAGGTAAATTTACTTTCGTTGGTGATGACCTCATTGATGGTAATGGCGGGGCTGACTTTATCCGGTCTGTTGAACAGATGGACGGGGTGGACGCTGAGGTACAATTCATTGCAGAAACAGCCGAAGATGATGTAAACTTTGAAACCTATTTCATAGGCCAGCTTCAATTAGAAGGACTAGAAGAATTACCAGACAATGAGGTTGAGGTTCCTGTAATTCGTGACGATCTATGGTCAAAGCTTCTACGGCATTGGGATACGCAAGTTGACCTTACGAAGAACGAAGATATTTTTGGTAATCCGGTTGATCCTGCTATCCCAATTACCGTCACCCTTACAAGTCAAAAAGTAAGGCAAAAATATATCGGTGAATACGGGGAGGATTTTGAATTCATTGAGTACAATCTTAATACAAATAAGTATGGGGCTGTAGATTTCGCGAAAGAAACACTTAATGAGATTGATGAAAAACACAATCTGCCAAGACTCGACAATCCATCTAAACCATCGCCACTATACACGGTTAAGTATGCAGGCGATTACCTGATTGATATATTTATTTCAACTTCAACATCATTCATTTTTGGCGCTCCAATTGACCCGGAGGTTGACTTGTTTATACAGATAAATAATGATGCGCCAATAACGATAACAAGAACGGATTTTGCCACTACAAATAAGTTTGAATATACCGATACCCTTTCATTACAGGCTGGTGATAGCATTATTCTTTATTTCTGGAAAGATGGCGGAACCATTGCAACTCAATGGGGCGTCTATGGTGAGTCATATCTACACATCACGGCAGATACAGTTTTCCCAGAAACACAAGCTCAAGGGTTCTTCATTCATGATGCCATTGCTTATACGATGGCAAGGATCGGCTTAGGTGATGATATTCTGCGCTCTAATTATCTCGGAAACCCGAATACAAATGCTTGGCAATATGATGAAATCGGATGTGGGTCACGGTTCTTTGTAACCAAAGGGCTTTTCATAAGAGGCTACACACTTTCAGATAACCCAGATGACCCTACGCAAAGGTATTCACTGCAGGAAAAAGGATTTCAGATTTCATTAAAAGATATTTGGGACGGTATAAATCCTATCCTATGCTTAGGGCTTGGATATGAAACGCTTGAAGAATCACCCGAGCAACAGGTAATAAGAATTGAAGACCGGCCATATTTTTATGATAACTCAACCACTTCAATTGATTTTGATTTTGTCTATGATATTAGCAGGTCTTATGATACTGATAAAATATACAAATCTGTCAAGGTGGGATACAAGAAATGGGAAAGTGAAAAATCTTCCGGTATAGATGATCCGCAAACTAAGCGAACTTATAACATTCCATTCAAACACGTTGGTAAGGAGCTGGTTATTGAAAGCGAATTCATAGCAGCTTCCCTCGCATGGGAAACAACCCGCAGGATGTCTATTGAAAAATCATCAGATTTTAAACTTGATAATGACAATTTCATTCTGGCAATAAATATTGATGACATCACTCCTGATGAAAGTCCGGAGGTTTATCTGCCAGAATTGGATGAGAATTTTATAGCTGTTACAAACCTGCTCCATCCCGATACACGCTATAATCTTACCTTAACTCCATTAAGGAATCTATTAAGGTGGGGACATCAGATTTTGGGATGCCTTCAGGAATACCCTTCATATTCAATAAAATTTGGATCAGGTGAAGGTAATTATGACATGGAGTCACACTATGATTGTTCAGTAGGTGAGGAATGTATAGGCGTGATTTGCTCGTCACCGATATCAGAAAGTGATGACATAGATTTATCGGTACATGGCGAAACTATAGGATATACACATCTACCAATGGAATATCCTGTAAACCTTCCAATGTCTTTGGATGAGTATAAAACAATATCAGAAAATAGAAATATTTCATTCGGGATTTCCAAAACAAACACCGGTCACACGAAATTTTTCATTAAGGAATGCACTTATAATAAGCGTGATGGTACTGCTGATCTTTTAGGATGGCCGGTAACATTCTTTAACGTCAATTCCGCAGAGGCAGCATTGTATGCATTCTTACTTGAAGATGAATCAGGGTATATAGCCCTTGAAAATAATGAATTACTTATAAGAGAATAAAAAAATGGCAAACGAGAAAATTTCCGGGCTTGAGGCGCTTACCAGTATTAATGGTACTGAAGAGATACCTGTGGCTAAAGGTGGGGCTAATTATAAAATTAAAATTCCCCGAATAGTAACACCTGAATTATTTGACGCTGTGGGCGATGGCGCTACAGATGACACCACCCCATTGCAAAACGCTATCAATTCAGGTAACGTGGTTTTCCTTGCCAATAAAAATTATAGGATTACGTCCACCCTGCAGCTACCACAAGGCTGTCATATAATGGGTTCCGGTGAATTCTCCACTATTTCAACCGTGGCAGATATTACCATGTTGAATGTTGATGGCCCTGCAGGGGATGACTCACAAGTTTACCTTTCAAACTTTACTTTGCTAGGCGATGGACAATCAAATCAAATAGGGTTTTACTGTGTAGCTACAGGAACCGACTTCTTCACAAAGAACAAACTTTACAATATCAACTTCCTGGAATTAGGGGGCAGTGGACTTTTTATAGGTAGTGAGCAAATTTCCTTTATCGGATGTGTTGATGCTGTAAGTTGTTTCGCTCAAAACTGCGGGGTCGGGTTTAATGTAGATATAAAATGTGAATACAACCACTTTTTAGACTGTAAAGCTTTCTCAAATACAGTGGGCGTTAAGATCGCAGGCGGGAACAACTCTTGGGTAGGTGGGGGTATCGAGTTTAACGACATTGGCATCCAAATGCGCACCGGATTGAACTCAGGGAAAAGCATATTCGAAGGCGCTACCATGAATCACAATGTGCAACTATTGGATTTGTTAGGAGTAACCGCAGGTGTAAAGTTTCAGGGAAATTACATGGTGTTTGGTTCATGGTCTATCGAGGACTGCAATAATGTAAAGTTCTACAATAACACAATTAACACAGTGACTGATACCATAACCATTACAAACTGTACGCTGACAGAATTTAAGTGCAACAACTTCACCACAGATCATACGCTTGCAATTACTGGGGATCTTCCTTTATGGTTAGGTAATACTTGGGATTTAGGGAATGTGCCAGCAGGTGTTTATGAATCTGTACAGGCATCACTGGCACTTATGAATTCGTCAGGACTCTATTGGGACGATCCAAACGTTGACGGAACATGGAGATTAATTCAGTCAGGAGATAACCTTGTTTTCCAGCAACGGGAAGCAGGTTCTTACGTGACTAAAAGTACTATAAGCGGGGCTTAAAAATATGACAATATCTAATGCGCAGCCTATTCAATTTTGGCTAATAGATGAGGACACATTTAATGAAACGGAAGTTGAAGGTATAAATCATACTTGTTGGTGTCAACCGTTTAATTGTGATCAAGAAATCCCTGTAGAGGTCACGGACACCGAAGGACTGACTTATCAACTTGACATCTTGGAAGGTGAGGATGTTATTGAAACATTAGACCTGGAAGAGGTGGAGAATGGATTGTATAGGCTGATTTTTAACCATGATGATATTACCCCGGAAATCTGTAATACAAAAATCGCTTATCAATTAAAGAAAAACAGTGTATCGGTTTATAAATCAGATTGCGCACATGTTAAAACCAACCACTCAAATACCGTACTTATTGAATATTGGAATAATCGGAACTTTGCCGGCCTGGTATACTCAGACACCTCACCGGTAACTCATTTCTTCCTTCGTGTCCCTTGTGTTTTCTTTCACAATAGATTTCCGCAGGAAGATAAAGCTTTTGAGCGCACAAGCTCAACCGTAATCACAGCATCCAAGATCAAGAAGCAAAGATTGATGCAGATTGAGCACGCACCCGATTACTTTCATGAAAAGCTTTTATTGGCATTAACTCACCACAATGTTTTAATAGACGGTAAGTACTGGAAGAAAGAAGAAGCCTACGAAAAGGATGAAGGTGACATAAAATACCCTTTGAAAAAGGCTACTGTTTGGCTGACTGAGAAAAATTCACCTGTTAGGAATGTTTTATAAGTTAATTTTTTTATATTTTTACATTGAATTGGCACTTCTGTGCGCCTTTATCCAAAAAGGCGTAGTTTTTTATCTTCTTAATTTTTTTCATTCACATACAACATGGCTGATATTTTTTGCAGCACTGATGTAGATGACTACACTCAGAAAGACTGCGGAATTGATAGAGCTGGTATCGTTGCTATTGCTTTTATTGACCCGGACGCGTACTCGGATGTACCGTCAAATGTAAACCTTGAAACCGCTTCATGGTGGACCGATCTTCAAGCGGAAAGCCCTCCTAATATTTTCATCGCGACTAAAACACGCGGAGAATACCAGGGAGGCACACCTACTGAAGAAGAAGGATTCGGGCAATCACCTACACAAGTGACGGGAGCAAACCACGAATTACCAATTGAATTTGAAGGCCTCGAAGAAAACAGGGATTTCGTTGAAGGGATCAACCGGAGAAAATGGAGGGTTGCCTTCGTTACTTCTGGCGGATTACTTCACTACGTTCACACACCTGGCACCGCTTACTTTACCGAAAAGATTGCTAAGGCTCCAACGTCTGGCGCTTTCTGGGGTGGCGTTGTTAAGTGGCAGGACTATTCAAACCCTGTTATCGTTGAAGCACCGGATGACGTTTTTGACGAATAAAGGAGGGGGGTTCTCTCCTTTATTTTTTCTTTTCTGAAATTCTGCAATGGAATATCTAAATGATGATATAGAAAAATTCCTGAAAAAGGTATGTGTCCCGCATGATGAAAAGGACGCTCACAAAACCCTTCAGGAAAATTGCCATCAAGCCTATAAAGACGCATGCGACCATTATGAAGAAATGGCCGTGCATGTCTATGGTACACAACCGCGCTCACTGCTTGAAAAGATCAGGCCCAGGGAAGACCCTGAAATAAGAGAATACCGGCTTGCGTCTTATCGCCCTATTACAAAATCGACTTGTAAAAAGGCCATCAACGTAATCAATAAAATCTTCAACCCTAAATTTTCATCAATAAGGTTTGAGGATAACGCCAAGGCGCAATTATTAAAAAGGTATTCATTGGAGGATTACCCACGATTTAACAGTGTGGTAAATTACCTTTCAGATTACGCTTTAAAGAAAGGCTTCGCTGATCCAAATGCAATATTTTTAGTCCAGCCTTACAAGCTTCCGTACTCCACTACAGAAAGGATAATGCCTTATGTTTCCTGCTACCTCAGTAAGAACATACATTATATCGATGAGAATTACGCACTTCTTTTCGAGAAATACGAAAGGGATGAAAAGGCGCAAAGATGGTATTATACCTTTGCTGATAAAGTAGGGGTGTATAATCTTTTGATAGAGAAAACGACCTCACAGGATGCCGTAATCACAGAGATCGGCAGGTACATGCACAACCGCGGTAAACTTCCTTTCTGGTTTTTAGGTGGGGAGTATTCCGAAAAATATGAAGGGTTATTTGAATCATTCATCTACCCCGCTGTGCCTTTCTGGGATGAGGTTATCATGGATCATTCCGACCTTCGCGGGTCTATCCGCATGCACATGTTTCCTCAAAAATGGGAAGTGGCTGATGAATGCGATTATATTGAAGATGGTAAATATGGTTGTGAAGGCGGTATAATTTCTCCGGATAAAGGCAAGCCGCACACCTGCCCATCATGTAACGGGGCTGGACGTAAGTCAGTTAAAAGCCCTTATCAAACATATTGGGTGCCTAAAGACAGGTTTAATAATCCCGATGGTTCGTCAACTGGTTTCAGCGCCCCTTTTGGCTACGTTGAGCCAGGCACAGAGACAACCAAATTACTGAAAGAGGAAAGGGACTTAGGATTAAGGAACGGGCTTTCAGCACTTAATATGGATGTTTTAAACAACATGGGAACAAATCAATCAGGTATATCAAAAGACATTGACCGGAGAACTGAACTGCAGGAGTTTTTACAGAAAATAGCTGATCAATACTTTTGTGTACATCTTCCCAATATATTTGATTGGTTCGCGTGGTATATGTTTGGGGTTGAAGAATCAAACAATGAGGAAAGCGTTCGTAAAATTCAGCCAGAGATTTCAAAGCCTGCTGAATTCGATGTGTATACAACCGGTGAACTCACCGCGCAGTTACAACAGGCCAAAACCGCAAAAGTAAATCCTTCTTACCTTGCAGTAAAACAAGCCGAAGTCCAGAATAAAGAATTTCAGACACACCCTGAGCTATTACTCCCCCTTAACCTAGAATTGAAGCTTGACCCGCTGGCTGAACAAACCAGGGAGGATGTTACTATGATGCTGATGAATCAGACGGTTACAAAACATTCAGCTATTATTCATGACAATATCCGGGCTTTCGTAAAACGTGCTTTAGAAGAGGATGAAAGTTTTGCAGACAAGGAGTACTCCGAGCAAATGGAAATCCTGAAAGGCTTTGCTGAAGAAATTATTGAAGAAAATCAGGTTCAGCTTGACATGACTTTATTGGAAGATCCGATAGAAAAAGATGAACCTATCCCCGCTGAATGACACCGGATGAACTCAGTGATGAACTTGATGGTATAGCCGGCCGCGCTCAATCCAGGCTATTAAAGCAGATTGCCAAAACTAATAAAGCTCTATTCAATCAGATGGAGCTTTTACTGGTTAAACTGGAATTATCACCTGATGGGACAATAAAGCAAAGCCAATTTAACCGTAAAATACTTGCTAAAGTAGATCAGTACTTTAACCGGGCATTTACCAATTCAGGGTATTACCAAAACCTGAATATTCTTACAAAGGTTGTTCTGGAAATGACCGATAAGAACGCTCTTTACTTTGACTTCATCCTCGACAATTTTACCAAAGATGCGAGGTACCTTAAATCCCTTCAGCGGGAAACAATAAAAACGGTTCAAAGTTATCTGGCAAATGAAGGGCTTGAAGCCGCAATGAAAAGGCCCATCATTGAGATAATGAACCAAAATTTAAACACCGGGGCGTCCTATAATGATTTGTTGCGGCAAACCAGGGAGTTTATTTTGGGTTCGGATAAACTCGATCCTACCCTTGTCAGGTATTCAAAACAGATCACCACAGACACCCTTTTTAACTATAACCGGGCACTTCAGGAAGCAGTAAGCCAGAATGCCGGACTACAATTTTATTACTACTCAGGCGGTGTTATAGACGATACCAGGGACTTCTGTATTTCAAGGGTTGGGAAGTACTATCACAAGTCAGAGATTGAACAGTGGGCAAAATTAAGCTGGCAAGGCAAGCGCAAAGGAACGACAGCCAGTACGATCTTTATCTTTGCCGGTGGGTATAATTGCCTTCATAAAACAATAGCGGTATCCGAACTTATGGTTCCGGCAGAAGTAATTGAAAGAGCTAAAACTAAAGGATATTACCGCGAGAATGTGAAATTGATACCCGCCTGATATAATCCACCAAATACATTACTTAACGGGTGGTTGTATCTTGTGACTATCTCAAATCTTTTAATTGAATAAGAAATCCCGGCAACGGCATCCATCTTCCCTTGGCTTAAAGGTTCGGATTCGTCAGTAACATTGTGCGATCCATAAACACCTATCTGAAAGCCGGCATTTAAACTGAGGTTTTTGATAGGATAAAACCGGTATGCGAATGTGCCGTTCAATGAGTTGTTTTCAAGCATCCCTGATTTTTGGGATATAAATTGAATTTCTCCAAGGAAGCCGGAATGATCTGACATCTTTTTGGTTGTTCCGATGGTGGCGTAATAACTTACTTCTTCCGAATAAGTAGCCCCGGCACCAATGTAATACGATTGTGAAAAGCTTGAGATGGTGACAAAAACAAAGAGGATTGATAATAGTGTTTTCATGACTTTTTTCTTTAAAGGTAATCGAATACCGTGCCAGACGACATTACAATGTAAGGAAATCAAACAAAAAAAAGCCCTATCCTCTAAGTCAACACGGATAGGGCTTTGTATTTCCTCACCTGTATTAGTTGATGTCACAGGGCACTGTAAAGATAAGGCATTTTATGAAAATTGTCGAATGTGGATATACTTATTCTTTAATGCCGGTCGAAAAGTATGTTGATTTACCTAACATTTTTAATCAGTTTCTTTTTTATGGCAGCTCCAACGATACAAATTCAAAAGAAGTCCAACCCGGCAGTGAAGAAAAAAATACAGGAAAAGGCACTCAGTCTTTTTGTGAAAAGGGGATGGGAACTTGCTTCCGGTGAAACAGTTTCAAGAGTTGCCGTTACGGAGACAAAAAAAAAGGATGTAGAACCTGCGGGAAAAGATGAACACGTTACCGATTCAGTGGCGACCACTGATGACGAAAAAACAGTTGATCAACTCCGCGAGGAATACGAAACAATCTCCGGTAAAGAACCAGACAAACGCTGGAAAGAACCTAGACTGAAAGAAGAAATTGAAAAATTAACAACTCAAAAATAAGGATATGCCGATCAGTGCAAGTGATTTTTTGAGAGAGATAACCGGCCCTTTGGGTATTAAAGACAATGACCTAGAATCTGCTTTGCAGGCTTCAGGTTTAAAGGAAATAATGCTTCCCGATGTTGTTAAATCAAAATTCAATGAAGGATATCTTACCCCGGATCGCGCTGCATCGGATGAGAAGGTTTTAAGCA
>Ga0190275_10000975_pt1 | contig 22225 bp, 11 predicted proteins | sample Popmic550T_FD_133745 | JGI IMG/M metagenome (GOLD analysis project Ga0190275, IMG submission 133745) | Populus adjacent soil microbial communities from riparian zone of Yellowstone River, Montana, USA - 550 T | ecosystem: Environmental > Terrestrial > Soil > Riparian zone > Trees stand | place...
CGGGCTCGTCGGCGCCGGGGACGAACGCGCAGGTGCAGGCAGTGCCTTCTAACTGGGGCGGCGGCTCCAACCACTATGATCCGGGCTTCGCCGGCAGTGCCTGGAACTGGAGCTACTACCTGGGCCTCGTCCGTGACTGCGTGGCCGCCGCCAGCTCCGGCCCGATCATCATCGACAGCAACGCGAGCAATAACGACCCGGCCCGCGCCCGCATCGAGGTGTCCGCCAACTGGACGTCAGCCAGCAGCACCTCGGGTTACTACGGCACCGGCTACTACCACGCCTCCACCGCGCCGGTAACGGACGGAGCCAGCTTCTACTTCTACCTGCCGGCGGCGGGGACCCGGACGGTGGACGCGTGGTGGACCACGGGCGCCAACCGCTCCACCACCGCGCCCTACGTCCTCTTCAATACGGCCGGCACGAAGCTGGGCACCGTCAACGTGAACCAGCAGCTCAACGGCGGGAAGTGGAACACCCTGGGCACCTTCAACTTCAGCGCCGGCTGGAACAAGGTGGTCCTCTCGCGCTGGACGACCGAGGGCTACACCGTCATCGCGGACGCGGTGCGCGTTCGCTGAAGGAGTCACTTCTTGAAGCTCCCTGCTCTCCGTTCGCTTCTCCCCTTCCTGCTCACCACCCTGCTGACCACCAGCTGCGGTGAGGGCATGGACGTCTCCCAACCCTCCACGGAGCAGGTGCCCGCCTCCGAGCTGGAGACGAACGCCGCGGCCGTCATCAGCGGCGCATCGCGCGGCTCCACCGTGCAGGCCACCGAGAGCGTGAATCTGCGCAGCGGCCCCGACACCACCTACGCCATCCTCCTCAGCGTGCCCATGGGCAAGACGGCCACCGTGCTCAACCCCACGCCGAGCAACGGCTTCTACCAGGTGGATTACCAGGGCACTGTCGGCTGGACGCACGGGGACTACTGGAACGTCGTCGCCGGGCTGTGGGTCAACGGCTACCAGCTCACCACGTACCAGGACAAATGGGTGCGCTGGCTCGGCACGTACACCGTGCCCAAGCTTCAGGGCACGCGGAATGAGCGGCTGACGAAGGCCGCGCGCGTGGCGTGGTGGTCTCTCAAGGAGGGCGTGCTGGACCTGAGCAACCCCTTTCCCTACTCCAACTGCAACACCACGAGCGGGGACGTGCGCATTGGCCCCCTGGAGACGTGCGCCGCGGGCCGCGCCTGGCAGGTAGGCATCTCCGGCATCCAGGTGGGCACCTACACGATGAGCACCGTGCAGAGCACCACCAGCTCCCGCCACCCCGCCCTCACCGAGGCTCAGGTGCTGGGCGCCACCGCCAACCAAGCCGGCTACGCAACCGGGACGAGCACCTACAACAGCATCGTCAACTCCACGGGCGACCTGCGGAAGTCCTGGCTGCTGCGCAACCACGCCGTGGGCACCACCCTGCAGGAGCCCATCATCACCCGTGAGTGCATCACCAACAGCTACAGCTGGTGCTACAGCAGCGCGTGGTACCCGTCGAGCCGGTACGCACCCAACCGCACCGAAGCGCTGGAGTCCATCCAGGAGCTCAAGGCCCTCATGAACGGCCTGGCGCCGTAGCGGCTCGGGGTCAATCCTGCTCCGCCAGCTCGGCGCGCCAGTGGCACCCACCCCCAGGGTGGGCGTGCCAGCGTGGCACCTTGCGGGTTTTCCCCAGCCGGGCCGGAGAGCGCATGAGGGGAAAGCCCCATTGACGCACCAAGAGCCTGCCCGCTAAGCCGTCCGCCTGATCTTCATCCAAGGAATGGTCCATTGGCATCGCTTGACCTGAAGGCATGTCTGCCCGGTGTGTGTCTCCTCGTGCTGGTGGCGTGCGGCGAGGAGCGCCCGTCCCTGCTGCCCTCGCTGCTTCCCGAAGAGGCCTCCGAGGCAATGCCCCAGGCTGCGCCGCCTCGCGCGTTCGTGCTGGAGCGGGAGAACCAGGGGCCATACCTGGAGCGCACCGTGGAGCGGCTCCAGGCCGTCTCCACGGGCGCAGAGGTGAAGTCCGTGCTCTGGAGCGCCAGCGGAGGCAAGCTGGAGACCCAGGGCCTGAAGGCCACGTGGACCTTGCCCCGGGCTGGCAGCGCCTCGCTCACCCTCACCGCCGAGACGCAGGACGGAGCCCGGCTCACGGAGACCTACCAGTTCCGCGTCTCCGCGGAGGCCTCGAGCCTGGCCGACGGCACCGCGGCCAACGTCCCGCTCGCGCCGGTGGCCGTGGACCCCTCGGGGGAGGTGACGGGCGCGATGTGTGATCTGGCGTTCGACCCGGCCGGCAATGGTCACCTCATCTACTCCCGAGATCTCCACGACTCCCTCTGGTACGGCTTCTGGAATGGAAGCACCTGGAGCACGCAGCAGGTGGACGGCCTGGGCTTCAACACAGGAGGGCCCTTCGCGGGGCCCCTGGCCCTCGCGGTGGACCCCACGGGCAAGCCTCACATGGTCTACGTGCTGGCGGGCAAGGGGGTGTGGTACGCCACGCTCTCGGGGTCGACCTGGACTCGCGAGCGGGTCGACACCGCGGCCCTGCCGCCCCTCAATGGCACGGCCGTCGGAATCGCCCTGGATCCCTCTCAGGGCAACCGCCCCACGATTACGTACAGCTGGTACGGCCCTGTTCCCACCGGGGGCAGCGACTACCGGACCGTCTTGGCCTACCGGACCGGAGCGGCCGCGTGGACCACCTCCCAGCTCACGTTCCCCCTGGCCTCGGCCACCGCGGACCAGGACTTCCATGGGGAGCTGCTCTTCGATTCCACCGGGACGCTCTACCTGACCGTCGGCGACTTTTCGCTCGGGACCTGGAAGGCGCCCTCGGCCGTGGCCGTGGTGGAGCTCGGCAGCGCCGCCCTCTACGCCAGCGAACACGTCTCCCTGGCAAGGACGCCCGCGGGACACGTGCTGATGCGCTGGGATGGGTATCTGCTGGATGTGACGATCGGCTCTCCGCTGTCCACGTCCACCGCCAGGGCTTCCTTCATTGAAGCCACGGCGAACTACGTGGGCGATCTCATCTTCGCCTCGGGCAAGCCTCAGGAGATCCACGTCCACGGCAGCAGCCTGGAGCTCGTCACCCCCAACGCTGAGAACTACTGGACCTATACGGATCTGGGGACCGCGGCCTCCAGCACGCGGGTCGCCCTCGCGCAGCGCCCCACGACGGGCGTGGTCCACTACTGCTACCAGTCCGGCTCGAAGGTGATGTTCCAGTAGGGCCAGGTCCATGTCCTCACGCTTTGTCTGGATGTTCGTGCTCGTGGCGCTGGCGGGCTGCAGCGGAGATCCGCCGCCGCCGCCGCCCCCCCCCGTCGGGGAGAATGCGGTGCCCTCCGCCAGCATCGTCTCTCCGGAGGACGGCGCCACGTTGCGGGGCGCCGGCCCCCACGAGCTGGTGGGCTCGGCCAGTGATCCCGAGGACGGCAGCCTGAGCGGCGCGGCCCTGCGCTGGTCCTCCAACGTGGACGGCGAGCTGGGCACCGGCAGCTCCGTGCGCGTCCGGCTCTCCGCGGGAGAGCAGCGGCTGAGCCTGGATGTCACCGACTCCGGGGGGAAGCAGGCCCGCGCGCAGATCTCCGTCACCGTCATCATCGAGGATCAGCCTCCGGTGGCCGCGATCGAGTCTCCCGCCGCTGGCGCCGCCCTCGAGGAGGGGGCTCCCATCCCGCTGCGCGGGACGGCCATGGATCCCGAGACAGGAGCGCTGTCCGGGGCGGCGCTCACCTGGAGCTCCGACCGGGCCGGTGTCATTGGAACGGGGACGCAGCTCTCATGGACGGGCGCGGCGCGGGGGAGCCACCGCTTGCTGCTGACGGCCGTGGATCCCGCGGGCAAGGCGGGCTACGCGAGCGTCACGGTGAGCGTCGTCCCGCCGGGGACGAACCAGCGCCCCGTGGTCACCCTCTCGCAGCCCTCCGATGGCGCGCAGCTGCTCACGACCCAGGCCGTCACGTTGCAGGGCAGCGCGACGGATGCGGAGGACGGCGTGCTGGGGGACGCCGCGCTCACCTGGACCTCCAACCGGGACGGGGACCTGGGCACGGGCCGCCAGCGGAGCGGGGTGTTGCTCTCGGCCGGCGCGCACACGCTGACGCTCACCGCCACCGACTCGCTGGGAGCGACCGGGAGCGCCTCGGTGCTCGTGACAGTGACCCTTCCGGGCCAGACGGCGCCCACCGCCACCATCACCCGCCCCGCCAACGGCTTCACGCTCTTCGAGGGCACGGCCCTCATCCTCGAGGGCACGGCCACGGATGCGGAGGACGGGCCCCTGACGGGCGCGGCCCTGCGTTGGTCCTCCAGCATCGCCGGCGCCCTGGGGACGGGCAGCCCGCTCACGGTGCCGGGGCTGGCGGCGGGCTCGCACGAGCTGCTCCTCACCGCCCGGGACAGCTCGGGTACCGAGGGCGCCTCGCGCATCAACGTCGAGGTGCTCCCCAGCAACAGCGCGCCCACCGCGCAGATCACCTCGCCGGCCACGGGCTCTCACTTCACCGTGGGGACCCCGGTGGCCTTGCGCGGGACGGCCCAGGATCCCGAGGACGGCGTGCTCACGGGCAGCCGCCTGACCTGGCAGTCCAACCTGGGGGGCACGCTGGGCCAGGGCACCTCGCTGGATGTGGCCTCGCTGGCCGAGGGCACGCATCAGATCACCCTGACGGCCCTGGACTCCGGTGGCCGGGTGGGCAGCGCCAGCATCCAGCTCATCATGGATCCGGCGCCGGTGAGGTTGCCGCCCGTGGCGCGGCTCACGGGGCCCGCCCAGTCGGAGGCGCTCCGTCCAGTCACCTTCGACGGCGCTGGCTCCAGCGATCCGGATGGGACGCTCACGCAGTACCGCTTCAACTTCGGGGACGCGACCGCCCCCGTGGAGGGAACGGCCGCGCAGGCCTCGCACACCTATCTCTCCCCGGGCACGTACACCGTGACGTTGGTGGTGACGGACAATGACGGGCTGCAGTCCACGGCGACACAGACCCTCACCGTGACGCCCTACGTCCGCGTCCCGGCGGTGGTGGCCGAGGGCTTCGAGCGCTTTGGCACCGCATGCCAGCTGGAGATGCGCGGCGCGGTGGCGCACCTGGCTTTCCGCGGCGTGACGCACGCCTCGCTGTGGTACGGCACGCTGACGGGCACCACGTGGGCCATGCAGCAAGTGGATGGCCTGGGGTTCAACACCGGAGGCCCGCTCGAGACGTCCCTGGCAATGGCCGTCGCGGCGGATGGGACGCCGCACCTCGTGTACTCCCTGGCGAGCCGGGGGCTCTGGTACGCCACCCGCTCCAGCTCCACCGGCGTGTGGACCCGCGAGCGCGTGGACTCCGCCACGGTGCCGTTTCAGACGGGCGCGCAGCTCTCCATGGCCCTGGATCCTTCCAACAGCCAGCGGCCCACCCTCGTCTATGGCTGGTACGGCAGCGTGCCGACGGGGGGGACGCTGTGGCGCACCGCGGTGGCCTTCCGGACGGGCACGGCGACCTGGACCGCGGAGGTGGTGTCCTTCCCGCTCGGGGCCAACTCGGGCCAGCCGCCGCAGGGCGAGGCCTCTTTCAGCCCCAGTGGGACGCTCTTCATTCCTTACGGCGTCAACCTCCTGGGGGCCTGGAAGAGCGGGAGCGCGGCGCAGGCGCTGACGCTGCCGGCGAACCTGAGCGGTACGCGCATCTCCACGGCCTGGGCGCCCGCGGGGCCGCTGGTCCTCAGCGCGACGGGGCTGCACCGGGTGGTGCTCGCCACCCCCGTGAGCGCCAGCACGGTGACCGTGTCCGCGGTGGAGAGCTTCTCACTGTCGCAGTTCTCCGTCGCCGCAGACTCGGGAGGTGCTCCCCGGCTGGCCTTCGTCCACGGCGGCCAGCTGGAGGTGGTACGGCGAGGCACGGACAACTACTGGTCTCGTACGGAGAATCTGGGCCAGGTGGACGCGGGGGAGATCGACGCCGCGATGGACGGGGCGGACGAGACGCGGGCGTGCTTCTTCCGAGCGGGCAAGGTGCTTTTGTACTGACGGTTCGTGTCGGGGCTCAGGTGGGCATAGCGCATCGTCATTTCGATCGTCGCGTGACACATCAACCCCTGGATCACCTTGAGCGCGACTCCACGCATCGCAAGAAGGCTCCCGTAGAGTGTGGCGCAGGTCGTGCCAGCCGATCCGCCCCTCCTCGCGGCTGATGCCTGCCCGCTTGAGGGCGCGACGAAGCGGTCGCTCCATCTTGCCCGCCGTGAGCGGCTGGCCGTCATCCTGGCAGAGGACGAAGCGGCCCCGCAGGTGCCGGCGTGCCCAAGCGCGCCCGCCGGGCTGGGTGTGACCCCGCGGTCGAGCAGACGATCTGGCGGGCGGCGACCTATACGCGGGAAGACATCGACGCGGCGCTGTCGAACAACGCGGCCAAGGACATGCTGGGGGAGATGTAAAGCATAGGAAGGATTGAAGGCCTGTTGAGAGGTGGCGGACTGGATCGAAGCATAGCTCGCGCTTCCGGCCAACAATGCCGCGCTCGAGCTTTCGGCACAGCTCGAGCATCTCCAGGTACAGCTTGCGGTACTCGTCGCGCTCGGCGGTCAGCCATTCGTTGGCGGCGCTCAGTGTCGCCAGCTTCTCGCGGATGTCCGCCAGCTGCGCGTCAACCAGAGCGGCGTCGGGCACAGCTGTCTGAGCATAGCGCAGTGAGTCAGGGGGCAGCCTATGCGCGTCTGACGATTCCACCGCCTCATGGGCACGGAGCCGTCGAGTCGATCGGAACAGTCGTGGTTTTGTAAATGCTGAAACTCTCGCCCCATGATTTGGAGATACCGAAGCTGAACTGATATATCCGCCCGTCACTTGCGAGTTGGATACCGAATATACCGATGCCTGCCTGAAGAGAGGTGAAGGGCCCCGCCAGATCGTTAACTGACGTGGCATTTGTAACAAATAGCTGCCAACCGACCCCTGCACCTGCACCGACGACGGAGCCGACCTCCGACGTGACCGATTGCCAGCCCCCCTGGTCTCCACCCAAAAATCCACCGTGGCTATAGTAAGATCCCATGTTCAAGCCAGATTCGCCTCCCCAGAAGGCAGCGTTACCGACACTTGCCTGAGCGGCTGCCCCATGACCCAAGCCCATTTCCGCTCCCACGCCGATCGATCCACCGAAGCCCAAATAGCCGGACGGGTCGACGTTGTTGACGGGATCATTCGCGACATACGCGTATAAGTTTACATCCCTGCTCATGAACCCGATCGGATCCTTCCTCGTCCACCGTCCGGTTTCCGCATCATAATTGCGGGCACCGAAGCGGACGAAACCTGTGTCACGGTCGTAGAGGCCGCCTGCGAAGCCGAACGGCTGGAAGCCGGGATTCGTATCACTCAACATGCTGCCGAACTCATCGAAGTCGAGTTGCTGCACGATCTGGCCGGTGGTCGTGTTGACGACGAGACGAGGGCTGCCCAGATGGTCGGCGACGATGCGGTAGGTCGTGCCGCTCTTGATCATGTAGTCCGGCACGTTTGCACGGCTGGCGTAGACGAAGAGGCTGGCGACGTTGCCAGATGCGTCCAGTTCGGCTATGGGCCGCAGATCATCCTGGTAGAGAAACCCCTGCACAAGAGCTCCGTTCACCTTCCTGCCGATGCGGCGATACTGTCCGTCGATCAGGTATTCGATCGAGGTGCCGTTCGCGAGGCGGACGGTGAGGAGGTTGCCGAGCGCGTCGTACTGGTAGGTCGTGGTCTGACCACTGGTGCTCTTTATGAGCAGCTCACCGTTCGCGGTGTAGCCGAACGTGGTGGCGCCATACCGCGTGAGCCGATCCTGGTCGTCGTAACTGCCGGTGACGGTACCGCTGGGTCCGGTGTAGCTCAGCCGGTTGCTGTTGCTGTCGTACGTATACGCGGCTCCGGTCGCACTGTTGACCTTGACCTCGGTCAGCCGACCGGCCGGGTCGTAAGTGTAACTATAGGTCTTCGTCGATCCGCCGATTGTTTCGACCTTCTGGGTGATCCGTCCCAGCTTGTCACGTGCATAGTCGACAGCAAAGAGGCTGGTGCCGCCGGAGGCGGCGCTGTAGCCGACGAGCTCGGAGAAGCTGTTGTAGGTGCGTGTATCGGTCATGTTTCCGAGCGTCGTCCCCGTGATCAAGCCGGTCTGGGGGTCGCGGCTGAGCGATACGCTCCCCGCGTGGACCAACAAGCTGTCATTGTCGTACTGGAAATCGACCGTATTGCCGCCGTTGACGCTCTGGGAGCTGACGCGGAGGCTGTTGTCGTAAGTGCGGTTGACGGTGCCCGAGACCGCGCCGCTCCAGGCGGCGCGAGTCAGCAGCGAGCCGTCATAGGTGTAGGTAAGCGTGGTCCCACCCGGAGCAGTGTTCGTCACAAGGTTGCCGGTAGTCGGATCATACGTGTAGCCATGCTGTCCGGTCGGCAACGACAGGGTGCTGAGCCGGTCGGCGCTGTCGTAGCCCAGGTCGACAGTCTGGCCGTCCGGGCGCGTGAAGCGGAGCAGTTGGCGCACCGTGTTGTAGGCGTAGAGCGTCTGATGGGCCGCCGCCCCCACCGTCGGCGGCGTATAAGCCGCAGGCAGGTTCACCGGGGTATAGCTGAAGCTGTGGGCGGGCCGCCCTGGCGGCGTGATGCTGGTCAGGTTGCTGCTTGGATCGTAGGTGTAGCGGATCACCCGACCGCCGGGCAGGGTCTGCGCCGTCAGACGCCCAGCCACGTCGTAGCCAAAGCTCGTCGTCCGTCCGAGGGGATCGGTGATCGTGTCCAGATAGCCGGCGCTATTGTAGCTCAAGGTCCCGGTGCGCGCGTCGGCCCCGCTCCCCTGCGTGATGCTGCTCAGCCGACCGCGGCTGTCGTACGCGTAGCTCGTCGATGAGAGCGTGCCGACCTGCGCCTGCACCGCTCGCCCCTGGCCGTCGAGGACCATCTTCGCCTGGCGTCGCGAAGGTGTGAGAGTGGTGAGCGTCCTGGTGGCAGATGAATACGCGCTGGTGTAGGTCCGGCCGTTCACCGTGAACTGGTCCGTCAACGAGCGCAGGCTGAGCGGGTTCGTGGGATCCGCCAAGTCCAGCGTCCTCTTGGCGGTGATCTCGCGGCGCAGGCCGCTCGGCGTCGCTTCGAACAGGGACTTCGTTACCGGAGCCCGCATCCCCCACCGAGGGTCCGGGGCGAGCGTCAGGGCTCTGCTCACCCCGGTGCTATCAGTCAGCGTCTGCGTGCCGTCCGTGCCGACCAGCGACGTCGATGGGGCGCCGCCAGGTTTGCGGACCGTCCGAAGCCGGTCGCCGGTGGAGAGCACTTGGCTCGCAAAGGTGGTTTCCCGCCCGAGGTCGCTCCGGACCGTCACGCTCAGACTGTCGATCGTCTCGCTTCGCAACAGCGACTGGACCCCGCCGGCTGCATCCGTGTCGCGGACCAGCCGGCCCACCGCGTCGTACTCGAAGCGCGCGGTTCCTCCCCGCGGGTCGGTGAACGTGGCCAGGAGCCCGCCTGATCCGTAGGTCATTCGGGCCGTCTCGCCCGCCGGGCTGGTGACGCTTGCCAAGTAGGCGTTGGCGTCCAGCGTCAGGCCTGTGCGCTGGCCGTCGGGGCTGACGATGGCCAAGGCCTTGCCGTCTGCGTCGCGCTCGATTCGGGTGACGTTGCCGTCGCCATCGGTCGCCGTGGACAACCGGCCGGCGGTGTCGTAGGCGAACGTATGGCGCACCGCGCCAGTCACAGCGTCCAGGGTGTGCAGGTGCCGGCCGTTGCCGCTGAGCTCGTACAACTCGGTCCCGTCCTCGGAGGGAATGAACGAGGAGTCGGTACCGAACCCGGGCAGCGGCGAGGCGATGCGGCGGATCCAGTGGCGGCCGTCGCTGTAGAGGATGCTGCCGTCCGGCTGGATTTCGAGCCCGCGGCTGTGGGACGAGATGCACGTCTGGAGAACAGGCGGGTTGTCGGTGGCGTCGCAATCAGCTTCGCGCCCGGTTTTTCGCCCCGCGACCGTGGTGATGATTCCGTGGGTGTCGATCTTGCGGATGAGGGTCGAGCTCGGAAACCCATCGACGGCGCGGATGTAGACTGCCCCGTCCCGCCCGACCGTCACGTTGGTCGGTCCGCCGATACTGGCCAGGATCGCCTGCCCCCCATCGCCAGAGTGCCCGCCGTTCCTCGTGCCGGCGATGCGGGTGAGGATACCGTTGGGGGCGACCTTGACGACGATGCTGTCAGTGCTATGGGCGATGTAGAGAGTCCCATCGGGGCCAAACGCGAGGCCCGTCGGCTCGGAGAGCTCGTGCTGGAGAGCCGGCTCGCCAGCTCCCATGTCCTCGTCTCGGGTGGCGTCCGCACCGCCGCCCACGAACATCGTGATGATCCCGTTCGGATCGATCTTGCGCACGCGCGCCTTCCATCCGTTGACCCTGGTCTTAAGCTCGCCGAAGTAGACACTGCCATCCGGCCCGACAATGACGTCGGTCGGAGCGCTGACCTGGGCGTTGACCGCGAGCCCGCCGTCCCCCATGTCTCCAGTCGACCAGTCGCGCCTGCCCGCGATCGTCGTGATGATCCCGTTCGGGTCGATCTTGCGCACATACCCGTGCGAGTTGGCCCCGATGGTGGTGAAGTAGATGCTGCCGTCCGGCCCGACAGCGATCCCGTTCACGTAATCGCCAAGGACGGCGCTCAGCGCGGGACCACCATCCCCCGTCGGATCCCCCTTGGTGCCGGTACCTGCGACGGTCCGGATGACACCGTTCGGATCGATCCGGCGGATGTGGTTGTAGTTGAGGCCGGAGGCCTCGTAGATGCTGCCGTCGGGCCCGACGGCGATGTCGCTGAGATAGTCGAGTCTTGCCTCCAGAGCGGAGCCGCCCTCGGCCGCCGGAAACTCTGTCTGGCCGCCAGCGATGCGCCGCGCGACCGGCATGAGCGCCTCGGCGCGGATCTTCGTCCCGTCGCCCTTGTGGAGGACCTTTTCGTTGGGGTCGTAGCCGTGGTGGACGTCGAGCGTCCACCCTCCGAGCCCGTCGATGGCGGAGACGTCCCACGGGCCGATCGCGCGGGCCAGCGTCTGCTGGATCGGGATCCCGCAGAAGAAGTAGCCGTCCGCCAGGCTGGCGCTGCGGCACGCGCCGCGGCCGTCAAACAGGTCCAGATTCTGACCGAACTGGGCGAAGCTCTCCTGAAATCTATCGTCCGCCTCGTAGTACTCGAGGGGGTAGATGTACATCACCCGGATGACCGCCAGCGGCCGCCCCTGGACGGGGCGGCCGTATGCATCGAGGCCGTCCCAGGCGAAGTGGTAGGTGAGGTTGGGGGTTGGCGGCGGCAGCGTCGGATTGGGGCTGGAGGGGTTGGGCATCGCCCAACGCTGCTCGAAGCGCCGCCCGGCGATGTCAATCAGCAGGCGCACCCCCTTCAACGGGGGCATGACCGGGCCGATGATCGGGATGTCCACCGTTTTGGCCGCCGTCCACCCGGGGACCCGGTCGCTCTGGTAGACGAGGTTGAACGGCGTGCCCACGATCGAGACCGTCTCCCCGAGCGTCTGCGTCTCGCACTTGATGATCGTGCCGCCGGTCTGACACGGGTTCGGTGGTTCCTTGTCCAAGAGCCCGAGTTGGGGCGGCTGCGCCCCAGGCGGCGGGCCATAGGGCCAGTTGTGGTCCCACGGGCTGAAGTGCTGGATCTCCACCCGTAACAGGCTCTGCCCGGCCGTGTACAACGTCGCCAGACTGGCCCGCTCGGCCTCGGAGACCCCGAGGGCAGCCAGGGCGCTAGCGTTGGCAGGCTGACCGCTGCCTGTCACGTCGAGGTCTGCCATCCCGTTCGTCATGCCCAGGATCTTGACGACACGGCCATTCTTCGAGGGGAGCCACTTGCCCTGCTTTCTGTCGTAGGAGCCGGTCGGTACCGCGCTGCCGACCGGGGCGTTGATGAAGTTCTCGGTGTAGTTGATCAGCGGCTTGTCGAAGCGCACCTCGGTCGCGCCGGCCGCCACGGCCTCGTCGACGCTGAACTCAACGGAGTAGGTGTAGCCGCTGGTGGGCGGCAGCTCGGCCGGCATCGCCCCCGGGCCCATCTCCCCGACCGTGTACTCGGTCGCGCGCACGTTCAGGCTCGCCGGTGTCTGGGTTGTGCCGTCAGGGAGCACGAGGGTGGCCTGGGTGCTCGGCGGCACCAGCAGGGTCGCTTGGCGGGTGCCGTCGCGATCGTTCACAGGGCTGCCGCGTACCACCTGGAGCGGCGCGCCCGCCGAGAAGGCGACAAGCGTGACCTGAGGGTCTGGAGCGCTGAGCACCACGTCCTCGACGCTCAGGTAGTCCCGCCAGGGGAGCTCGATCTTGCGCTGGATCGGCAGGTACCCCGCTTTGGCGTAGTTGACGGTGAGAAGACCGCCCCCGTTGACGGCCAGATCGAACCTGCCGTCATCGCGGGTCAGGGTCTGGCCAAACTCAGGGTGGTTGAGGGCGCTGATGGCGACGCCCGCGAGAGGTTGGCCCTCGCGAGTCTGGACCCTGCCGCGCAGGACGGCCACCCGTCCGCAGTCGATCGTCCCGGGCGCTACCCCGGTCTGAATTGCCGTCGTTCCGGTGTAGAGGAACTGAGTCGCCGTGCAGAGGTCGGTCCCCACGCTCCGATCAAGCGGTGGCGCCCCCAACTCGTAGGGGCTGTCCGGTGTCGGCTCCGGCTGCGGGGTCGGAGTGGGCGTCGGGGTCGGCTTGCCACATTCGCAGGCGAACATCCATAAGGACGCCACCGCCAACAATGCCATGCCTCGCGTGCGCATCATGCTCCTCATTTCCAGCGTCTATAGCGCGCGCAAGGTAGGCACGAGCCACCCAAGAACAATCTGTCCAAGGGGGCATATGGCACACTGAGGCAGGACAATAGATCACCTACCCTCCAGGGTCAGGCAAGTGCTCCGTGTGCGCCGGAAGATGTCCGGAGTGCCATGCCCCTCGGCGTGGCGCAAGGACGGGGAATAACTGCGCAGCAGCGCGCCCTGGAGGAAGAAGGCCGCGACGATGAGCCAGATCCACATCAGCAATGAAGTTGACCCATGGAATCGGGGCAACTTCAGAAGGTAACCGAGCGTGGAGAAGGTGAGTAGCACCCTGACAGACCGTGCAAGTGGAGGAGCCAACCCGAACGTCCATTGTTGGCACGGTGCGCGTGCATAAATCACTCTGGGATCTTCCAGCGGAGCTCAATCGAGGATGGGCCTGGACGCCACCGTCCACTATGGCCAGAGCTACGACAACTCGTGCTCGTCCGGCAGGCACGTGCTGGCCTGGTAACAAAGTCAGACGGAGATAGCCATGAGATACCTGGTCAGGAGCGCAGTAGTTCTCGTCCTGGTACTAACTGCAGGCGGACGAGCCCGCGCTGACGTCAACATTTGCTGGGAGTTGCTTGAGCCGGTCTGGGTGCCACCTTCTCCGTTGGATGCGGGCGAGTGTACACAGAATAACTGGCGTCTGTGTGCGTTCTTGGGCTTGGTGCATTGCTGCGGACCCACGTGTCGTCTGCATCCAGAGTGCGTTCTCGGAGGAACTTTCGTAGAGGGACATTGGGAAACCTTGCAATGTCAGCTGATGCCGCCCGAAGTTGCGCTCGACCAGTTCGTGCGAGGATTTTTGCGTCCGGCGGATGACTTCCTGGAGCCGATCCGCCTCACAGCACAAACCCAGATCGCTGTGCTCACGGAGACCGGCTCCGAGCTTCCGCCATTCGTGCAGACCATCGTGAACGAACTCATGGCTTCGGCGCCCGTAAGCTGGCCGCGCTTCGAGCCCGGGCACGTAGCGCGCTTACGTCTTGTCTCGGAACGTGCGCCAGGGGCCGGTCTGTACCTCACGAATGCGAGAGTGGGCGCAATTACACTCGACCGACTAATCATCATGCGCGACGCATATTTCGACTCATTGTACAGCGAGCCACCTCGCACGACTGCTGACTTGTTGTGCGGTCTCACGAGCTCGATGTTCCGTTTTTCGATCGGGTTGCTGATGCACGAGTTGGTTCACGTGCGCCAGTGGGAGGTCCTGGGTCAGGAGTCGTTTCTCAGCAACTACCTTATCGAAGTCCTGTTGAAGGGCTATGGCAGCGACAGCTTCGAGGCCGAAGGGTTTTCGCTTCAAGCCAGCGTGAACGCATTGAGTGCTACGTGTCCGGCGCCCCCGCCACCTCCACCCCCACCTCCGCCGCCTCGCTTCCGCTGCCCACGCGGAACGAGATGCTGTGAACCGATTCCAGGGGGCTGCCACATCTGTGTCGCTCCAAACCAGGAGTGTCCATAGTGCCGCGAGCCAGGAGGCGTCGTTCAGGCGCGCGAGCGAAGCGGGGACGGAGCCGGGGCCGGAAGAGGCGAGCCCGCCGCTTTTGGCAGTGGGGAGGAAGGAGCGGACGCCGAGAGGCTGGATGAGGCCGGGTTGCTGCGCAAACGAGAAGGCGACCTGACACATCTGCTCGCCTAACCTGATTCCAGGCTTGCACAGAGATTGCCTGCCCCCTAGACGAGCAACTTCACACTCAGTCACGGCATAAGCCCGCAGGTGGGCCATCCCACCAACTCGGGCCGGCTGGATGACGGAAGTCTCCCGTGCCCAACTCCGGCGTGAGCTGCCCTCCGTCCACCTGGAGCTGATCCACCACCGCGCCCTGCTGGCGCTCTCACGCGCCACGCGAGGCTCCAGGCCCTCCGTGTGCGCGCCGCATGGAGGACACCGTGAAGAAGATGATCCACGCCGTTCGGAGCAGCCGCGTCTTCCGGCGAAGCATAGGAAGGATTGAAGGCCTGTTGAGAGGTGGCGGACTGGATCGGAGGGGCCGAGGAGGGCCGCTGACGGGGGCCGCCCGAGCAGTGCGCCAGGCGGGTGGAGAAGCCGCGCAGCCCGCAGCTTGAAGCCGGGCGAGGGTGCGCCACCGCGTGCTGCTCCTGGTGGAAAAAAGAGGGGCACTCCTCTCGCATGGGCCTGAGGCGTGCGGCCCCCGCCCCGAAAGCAACCCCGGTGCGCCATCCTGGAGGCCTTCTGCCTGCACGCCCAAACGCACCTGCATGCCAACGACAGGCTGGGGCTGGAACGGCTATGCCGCTACGGGGCGCGTGGCGCGCTGGCGCTGGAGCCGTTGTCACGAGCGGAGGACGGCCGCATCACCTCACGGATAAAGCGCCCGCTACCGGACGGCACCACGCACTTGTACTTCACCTGGAGCTGCTCCGGAGAAAGCGGCGATGGGGACGCGAGGCTGGAAGCGCCAGATAGGTAGGGTCAGCGTCATGATTTCTCCCACGCCCATTGCCGCGGCTCCCACTGAGCGTCGAGTCCCCCGGCAAGGACCGGATCGAGAAAGGCCCTTGCAGCCGTCATCACCTCCGCGAGCATCGGCCACTCAAGTTTGTCGTCGCGCGCCATCTTCATGTAAAGGTCGCCTCACACAGTAGGCGGCTCCGGGAACATCACCGGGAGTTCGTGTGTGCCCCGAAACCTAAACGTCTGCTCAATCGCATCGCGGAGGTGCGTGGCCTTGAGCGGTTGCGCGCTCGCGAGCAACGCGATGTCCGGAAGATCCTTCACCCGCGAGTTCGGGCGGGACCGCGGCATCGTATACGCATGAAGTTTCTCGGCGATGTGCGTCTCGCCTTGAGTATCGCGGCGTCGCCAAGGACGGCCGCGATGCGCGCCAGAAACCGATCAAAGACGAGGAGTTGCCGCTTGCGCGAAAACTCGGTCCCGCTCTCCGTCCCGGAACGCAGCCGCTGCTCCAGCGCCTGTCTGAACGCTTCCGGTGTGCTGTAGATACGTATTGTCATCAGCGTCTCACGGTACGCCCGGCGGACCTGCTGCCAGACGACGAACGGCCCCATGCACCGGACGCGCTTCCAGAGACCGACCCGAAGTGCGGCCCCGAGGCGCTCCGCGAGACCGAGAAGAACTGCTTGAGATACGCGATGACACCCGGCACGGAGTTGCGGTCAATGAGCCCACGCGCAGCGGCCTGTTCGAAAGCATCATGAACCAAGTCTGGGGCCAACATGACCTCGGCGCAGTCCTCGAGGGTGCGCTGAGGTGACGTGACCGGAACAGCCCCAAACCACTCCTCTTCGTCCACGGCAACATCACCGTGATGGAGAACGACGTCGCCGGGCACACGAAAGCGGCGATTGCGCCATGCGGCCGGGATCGTCAGATGGATCTGCGCTGGAAGCACGTCGGAGAGGCCATGAAGCGCCAGTGCAGTCTGGTGCGAGAACACTCCTGCCTGCTCCGACCAAAGCCAGACGATAGTGAGATCTTCATGCTCCCCGGCGGGGTAATGGACAAGCCTGTAGACGCCCCGTCGAACCCGCGCTATCCGGCCGCCTCGAATGTGCTTGAGCAGGAGCTGAGACAAGTAACCTGCAGTCCCCGCCTGCCGGGTTGAGAAGTAACCGTCCTGGGCGCTGGCTACCTCGTACAGCCGATTCCAGTCGGGCTTGTCGGGTTTCTCGACTCCCATGTACCAAAGGTAACCCTGGGTTTAGTTTCGTGTGTCATGGGCTGCCCTGCGGGCCGGGGCTTCCAGCGCCCAGCCCAAGGTGTGGCCACCACGCCTCCTTGGGCAACGGTGCCGCCATGCGGGCGCCCCTGCTGGGGGTGTGCCTGGCGTACCAGCCGGAGCGGCTGGAGAGCTTCGTCCGAGCCTCGAGCGGTTGACGCACCGGGATGTGCTCGCGATGGATGGAGCGGCTGGCGGAGCGGCTGGCGCGGCAGTTCCCCTTGGAGGGAGCTCCGGAGCGCTCCGGGCCACTGCCCCTGTTCTGGCCAGGGCTGATAGCGCGCAACGCGGTCTTCATGCTCATCGTGCTCGGGCACGGGTTCCGGCGGCTGCTCCCTCCCTGAGGCTGAGTTGAAATTTCAGCTCATCAGGCTATTGCCTGGGCGCGATCGATACCTTCACTCCGTCCTGCCACGTCTTGTGCTCGTCCGTGTAGTACAGGTACGCCCGGCTTGCCGGGCCCGTGTACGTGCCGGGCACCGCCGCGATCAGGGACAGCGGCACGTCGATGCGCTTCTTCGGCTCCAGGCCCCGCCAGTAGAGCACCACGTCCCGCCCGATCACCTCGTAGGCGTCCACCGTCTTCTTCTTCACCAGCTCCTTGAGCTGGTCGTGCCGCACCTCGAGCCCCCCCGGCACTCCGAAGATCGCCACCGCTGTGGGCAGCTTCTGGTCCGTCTTGTTGCTCACCAGCACCCGCGCCTCCGTCGGCTCGCCCTCCGTCAGCGCCGTCTTCGCCAGCGACACCTCCAGCGACACCTGCGTCTCGCTGGAGCTGGCCGGCACCAGCGCGTTGTACGTCACCTCGATGGAGTAGGGCAGCTCCGAGCCCCCCTCCATCCGCAGCTCGAGCTTCCGCTCGCCCGGAGTGATCAGCTCTGACACGTCCGGCAGCTTGAGGGCCTCCTGCGCCGACGCCTCGAACTTCACCGCGCTGCCCACCGGCTGGCCATCCACGTACACCCGCACCGCCCCCGAGGCCCGCTTCGCCGCCCGCAGCTTGTCGTAGGTGACGATCGCCCTCAGCGCCAGCACCGTGCTCTGCGTCGAGCCGTAGCGGCCTCCATCACACGAGCTCGCCAGGAACTTCATCGAGCGCTCCACGTTTCCCGCATGCGCTGGCTCGCGCAACCACGCCAGCACTGCCAGCGCCGTCGTCTCGATCTGCAGCGTCTCACCCGAGCTGCCCACGATGGACTGCGAGCCACCCTCCACCACGCCCTCCTTGCCCTGCTTCTCGGCCAGCCGCGCCATCAGCTTCTTCGCCTCGCCCGGCTCCTTCGCCAGCGCCAGCACGTTCGCCGTGAGCGCGTGCACGTAGCTGTTCTGGCTCTTCGCCGCCGCCGCCTTGAGCGAGGCGATCTCCTTGGCCAGCTCGCGCGCCGTCTCCGCCGGCCGATCCGAGCTCTCCAGCAGCGCCCAGGTGATGTACGCATTGGAGGTGTCCGCGTCCTCGATCCACGTGTGCAGCGCGCGCCGCTTGCGCTCGAACCCGCCCTTGCCATCCCGCTGCTGCAGCATCCAGGTGCGCGTGCGCGCCAGCATCTCCGAGTCCACCTCGCGCACCTGCTTCATGTCCGAGAAGTGCAGCAGCCCGAAGGCCGTCAGTGCCTCGTGGCCCGGGTTCTCGCCAAACCACTCGTAGCCCTTCTCCTTCGTCTCGAAGCCCACCAGCCGCTTGTAGCCCGCCTCCAGCTTCTCTCGCGCCGAGGCCACCAGCTTCGGATCCACCCCGCTGTGCGACTGGAAGTACTGCTGCGCCATCGTCATCGGGTACGTCGTCGAGCTCGTCTGCTCGAAGCACCCGGACGGCTCGCGGATGAGCCGCGCGAGCGACTCCGTCATGTTCGCCAGCGGAGTGGGGTACACCCGAATCGAAGTCTTCACGCTGCCGCGCACCACGTTGCCCGGCAGCGTCATCGTGTGCACCGCCGGCGTCCGCGCCGACACCATCCCGCCGAACGAGGCCGTGATGGGGAAGCCGTTCGGCTTGATCGTCAGCGTGCGCGTCACCGTGTCCCGGTAGTCGCCCGCGCTCGCCGCCAGCTTCAGGTCCACCGGCTTCGACTCCTGGCCGATCTTCAGCTCGACGAGGCGCCGGGCTCGCTCCTTCGCCGCCAGGTCCACCGTGCCGATGGCCGCCACCCTCACGTCGCCCTTCAGGTCCAGCTTCACCGCCGCGCCCTTGAGCGTCCCTTCCGTGCCATTCACCAGCGCCACCGGCAGCTGGATGACATCTCCCGAGGTGACCTCGAGGGGAATCTTGGGCTCGATGTAGAACGGCTGCACCGACTCGATCTCCGCCACCGCCGAGCCCAGCGAGCCGTCATTGTCCACCGCTCCGGCGAACGCCTTGAAGCGAGTGACCGAGTCGTTCAGGCCGAAAGAGACCTTCGCCTCGCCCGTCTTGGCGTCGGTGCGCACACCCGCGTTCCAGTAGAGCGTCTCCGCGAAGTCGACGCGGTCTCCCGGCTTGCGGCCCGGCCGCACCTTGTGCGCGTGCTCGCGGAAGTAGACCACCTGCTGGGCGGGCCTGCGCCGCGCCAAGGACTTATCTTCCTCTTCGAAGAGCATGTCCCGCTTGGCCCGCTTGCCCGCGACGGCAGCGCCCGCCATGCTCGCGTTGGGCTCCGGCATGGGCTTGGCCGGGAGCTGCTGGCCTGCGATGGGCTGCTGCATGACCGGGCGCTGCGCGGGAGGCGGAGCCGGTGGCGCGACCGCATCCGGCACGGGCGCAGCCATGGGCGCGCGCGGAGCCATGTTCACCGCCCCGATCCCCATCCCCTGCCGCCCCCGTCCCCGTCCCCCGGGCACCGCCGCAACCGCGTTGATGCCACCCTCGTCGTCGAAGCCTCCGTAGGCCGTGGGCACCCGCACCGCGAGCGCACGCAGGGCCTGGTCGCCGTGCCGCGAGACGAAGCTCACCGCGTCCGCCAGCGCGAACCGCCGCCAGCCCTGGGTGCCCAGCAGCAGGTCCACCGCCAGCCGGGCCTTCGGGTTCTTCTCGTCCAGGTACACGTGCGCGTCGGCCAGCTCCTTCACCTCGGGCTCCAGCAGCACCATCACCGGCAGCTGCGGCGCCTGGTCCCGCTTCTCGATCAGCTCGAGCACCGCGTCATCCGTCACGGTGAGCATCACCACCGCGGACACCGGCTTGCCGTTTTGCGTCGTCTTCGCCGTGAGCTGCACCACCTCGCCAGGCACGTAGCTCTTCTTCTCCGCGCGCACCTCGATGTTCACCGCCTTCTCGGGCTGGCGGAACACCAGCCGCTCCGCGAGCGGGCGGCCATCGGAGTCCCACACCGTGGCAACGAGCACGCCGTCCGCGTCCTTTGGGTTGAGTGTCACCTGGCCCTGGGCGCCCACCTGCGCCGAGGCGACCTCCACCTCGCGCTTGCTCAGCGTCAGCTTCGCCTTGCTCACGCCCGACAGCGAGACGGAGAGGGTGACGGGCTTGCCGGCCGGCACCACGTCCTCGCTCGTGCGGAGGATGGCGCCCCTGGCCTTCACCTCAGGCAGGGGGAACGTCTTCTTGATGCCCGAGGGCTCGTCGATGCGCAGCGCGTACTTCACGCCCGCGCGCGGGGTCAGCTCGAAGCGGCCGCGGCCCTCGTGCTCCGAGCGCACCGGCGCCACCACCTGGCCCGTGGCCTGGTCAATCACCGAGCCCACCAGATCCGCGGGCTTCTGGGCCGGCGTCCTCGCCTCGAAGTAGACGCGCGCGGGAAGGCCTGCCACGAGGTCCCCGCCCTCCGGGTAGAGGGTCAGGTCCAGCGTCTGCAGCAGGATGGGGATTGTCTTCGCCGCCGTCTCCACCACGCCTCCGTCCTCGATGGCGAAGGCCAGGGAGCCCTCTCCCCGATCTATCCGCGCCGGCAGCTTGAAGGTGACTGTGCACAGGCCCTTCTCGTTCACCTTGCCCGTCACCTGCGCCGCGGTGGCTCCGTCGACGACGGCGGTGGCGGTGACCTTCGCGCCCTCGGGCACTCCGCCTTCGGCGCGCTTCACGTCCAGCGTCGCGGTGACCGTGTCACCGGGGCCGTAGCCATCGCGGAGGAACTCGATCTGAGACTTGAGCCGCGGCGCCCGGTAGGCGCGCACGTCGAACTTCCGCTCCGCGGGGGCGTCTCCCGTCCAAGGGTAGGAGACCTTGAGCGTGTACTCGCCGCCTGCCTGCTCAGGGGGCACGGTCCACGAGTAGCCCCACACCGCGTCCTTGATGTTCACGATCGCGGTGGTGACCACGTCGCCCTTGGGCCCGCGGATTTCGAGTTGAGCGTTGGCTCCACCCGGGTGCGGCTTGCGGTCATCCGCCTTGAGCAGCAGGCCACGCGCCATCACCTTCTCGCCGGGGCGGTAGAGCGGCTTGTCGGTGCTGACGAAGGTCAGGTAGCGGTTCGATCCGCCCAGCGAGCTCGTGTCAGCCTTGGCTCCGAGGACATAGGAGTTGAGAGAGACGGGCACGGTCAGTCCGAGGGCAAGCAGCGCCCCGACGGTTCGCGGCGCGAGCAAGTCGAGCATGGGGATTTCCCTGAGAGAGGAGAGGCGACGAGAGGGAACGAACGGGCCCGTTGGAAGTTCTCTGCCGGGGGAACATACGTGGGAGCTTGGGAGTCTTCCAACCCGTTGGGAGCGAACTCTCGTGTGCGGCATCTGACGAAGCAGGCCCGCCGGCCTGCCCTGCTGAAGAGGCCCGAAGTGGCTGGAGAGCGGCACGATGGCCTATGGGCGAATGATCGGTGGCGAGTTGAAGCTTGCCTACCGCTTCAGCGGGGTCGGCCAGATCTTCGATTGGCGCCAAACGGGCGACACCCTGGTGGCACGCTTCAGATGGGTCAGTGGCGCTCTTTCTGGCTTCATCTACCTGAGAGCAGTGAGCGCCGATCGGCTGGAAGGCGGGTGGTGGACAGCGCCTGCGGATGCCCCTCATCCGTCGCCCGAGCAGGGAGGGCTTCCGACCCGGGCGGTGAGCCCCTGCATCTGGGTGCGTCAGCCCCAGAGCAAGTGGGTGCCTGAGTGGGCTGAGAAGGTCTTCGCTCGGGGTTGACGCCGTGGGCAGGCCCAGGTGCTCCACAATCGCGCGCACCCCTCCCTCCTCCTTCACGTACGCCAACACCCTTAAGCCTGCCTCCACACCTGCCGCAGGCGAACTCATCCAACACGAAGCTCCTTCGTAGCAGCCCTGCACAGTCCACTCGCCCTGTCCCCTCCTTCCTCGTTTCCTGCCTCCCAGCTGCCTGGGGCGCCTCCCTCGCCTCCTCCGCTCCCTCTGGGGGGAGCCTCCATCCTGCGCCAGCGGCTGCACTTGCGCCTGCCATCCATTCATGGACCGTTCCCTCCGACAAGGAGGCGATGTCCGGCAGTGGGGAGTCCCCCTATATTGCCTCACGTGCAAGGAGCGAAATGAGGTGTGTGGCTGCAGCGGATGCTCCGCTGTATCCACTGAGGCCTCACATGCCGGAGCGCAACCCAGCAACGCCTCCCACCACCGCAGTTCACGCTCCCCAGGATGGGAGCGGGGGAAGGATCCGCTCCGTTTCACTGACCTTCCCCCAGGCCGGGCTTCAGGGACAGTCCACCTCGACCGTGCGCTGCACCGTCGGCGCCGCGTTGCCGCCGCTGTCCCTCACCTCGTAGCGCACCGTGTACGTCCCCTCGACCCAGCCGTTCACGTAGTCCACGGCGACCACGCTCGGCGCCAGGTTTCCGTAGC
>Ga0190275_10000976_pt1 | contig 22191 bp, 19 predicted proteins | sample Popmic550T_FD_133745 | JGI IMG/M metagenome (GOLD analysis project Ga0190275, IMG submission 133745) | Populus adjacent soil microbial communities from riparian zone of Yellowstone River, Montana, USA - 550 T | ecosystem: Environmental > Terrestrial > Soil > Riparian zone > Trees stand | place...
CGATCCTCGCGCGCGGCTGGTCATCGTGGGCCTGGCGCCAGCGGCCCATGGGGCGAACCGGACCGGACGGATCTTCACGGGCGACCGCTCGGGGGACTTCCTCTATGCGGGGCTGCACCGGGCCGGGTTCGCCAACCAGCCCACGAGCCAGCACCGGGATGACGGGCTCACGCTCGACGGCGCCTACATCACCGCGGCGGCCCGCTGCGCGCCTCCAGAGAACAAGCCGCTCCCCGAGGAGCTGGCCCGCTGCGCGCCCTTCCTCGATCGGGAGCTGGCGCTGCTGCCCGCGCGGGTGTTCCTGGCGCTCGGGGCCATTGGGTGGAACGCCGCCCTGGTGGCGCTGGCCCGCTCGGGGGTGGAGCTGCCCACACCCCGGCCGGCGTTCGGGCACGGGGCGGAGGTGCCCCTGCCAGGGGGCCGGACCCTCGTGGGCTGCTACCACGTCAGCCAGCAGAACACTCAGACGGGCCGCCTCACGCCCGCCATGTTCGACGCGGTCATGACTCGGGTGCGACGACTGTTGAATACCCCGTCACCATGAGTCAGGAGCGGTCAGGAAGAGGAGGAGCCCCCGTCGGTGTTTCCTTGACAGCTGCGGGAGGCCACTGCTATTCCCGCCGCGCTTTTCACACACGGGTCGTTAGCTCAGCGGTAGAGCACTACCTTGACACGGTAGGGGTCAGTGGTTCGATCCCACTACGACCCATCCTCAACGGAAGTCTCACAGCGGGCGGCAAGGCTTCCAGCAAGCCTGCCGCCCGTCGCGTTTCGAGGTCTCACACATGTCCGACATGATCACGGTGACGCTCCCCGATGGCAGCCAGAAGCAGACGGCTCGGGGAACTCCCATCGCGGACTTCGTGCGTGACGGCATCGGCGCTGGACTGGCCAAGGCGGCGCTCTTCGCGCGCATCAACGGCCAGGACGTGGATCTGGCCCGGCCGCTCACCGAAGACGCAAAGCTCCAGGTCTTCACCACCAAGAGCCCCGAGGCCCTGGAGCTCATCCGGCACGATGCCGCGCACGTGGTCGCCAGCGCCGTGCAGCGCCTCTTCCCGGGCACCCAGGTGACAATCGGCCCGGCCACGGAGGAGGGCTTCTACTATGACTTCTTCCGGGAGAAGCCCTTTACGCCCGAGGACCTGGAGAAGATCGAGGCCGAGGCCAACAAGGAGATCGCCCAGAACCTGCCCTTCGTCCGCTCGGAGATCTCCATGGACGAGGCGGTGGCCCTCTTCGAGGGCAAGGGCGAGAAGTTCAAGGTCGAGATCGTCAAGGACATCGCCGCCAAGGGCGCCACGACGCTGACGCTCTACAAGCACGGGGACTGGGTGGACTTCTGCCTCGGGCCTCACGGCCCCACCACGGGCCGCATCGGCGTCATCAAGATCCTGTCCTCGAGCGGCGCGTACTGGCGCGGCGATCACCGCAACCCCATGCTCCAGCGCGTCTACGGCACGGCCTTCTTCGACAAGAAGGCCCTGCAGGAGTACCTGACGCGCATCGAGGAGTCCAAGAAGCGCGACCACCGCAAGCTGGGCAAGGAGCTGGACCTGTTCCACTTCCACCCGTTTGCGCCGGGCTCGGCCTTCTGGACGCCCAAGGGCACCACGATCTACCAGACGCTCTCCACCTGGATGCGCCGCCTCACCGCCGAGCGCGGGTACGTGGAGATCAAGACGCCGCTGCTGTTCAACAAGGGCCTCTGGGAGATCAGCGGCCACTGGGGCAAGTACAAGGAGAACATGTTCCTGGTGCTCGACAACGAGTCCGGCGAGCACGACTTCTCCCTCAAGCCGATGAACTGCCCCTCGCACCACCTCTACTTCGGCTTCAAGCGGCACAGCTACAGGGACTTGCCGCTGCGGCTGCACACCCAGGACGTGCTCCACCGCAACGAGGCGGCGGGCTCACTGGGCGGCCTCACCCGCGTGCGCCAGTTCGCCCAGGACGACGCGCACATCTACTGCACGGAGAGCCAGATCGGCGACGAGGTCCGGAGCTTCGTCCAGTTCCTGGACCACATCTACAACGCCGTGGGCCTGAAGTACTCGGCCAAGTTCTCCACCCGGCCCGAGCAGCGCCTCGGAGATGACGCCACGTGGGATCTCGCCGAGACAGCCCTGGAGGGCGTGCTCAAGACGCTGGGCGTGCCCTACGAGGTGAAGCCCGGCGAGGGCGCCTTCTACGGCCCGAAGATCGACTTCGACGTGTCCGACAGCATCGGCCGCAAGTGGCAGCTCGGCACCATGCAGCTGGATTACATGGCTGCCCAGCGCTTCGATCTCAACTACATCGGAGAGGACAACGCCGAGCACAGGCCGGTGGTGCTCCACCGCGCCATCTTCGGCTCCTTCGAGCGCTTCATCGCCATCCTCACGGAGCACTTTGCAGGTGCTTTCCCCACATGGCTGGCTCCCCTCCAGGCCCTCATCGTCACGGTGGCGGACCGGCAGCTGGACTACGCGCGGACGGTGCGTGACCAGCTGCGCGCCAAGGGCTACCGGGTGGACTTGGACGAGCGCGGCCAGTCACTCAACGCGAAGATCCGCGAGGCACAGCTCCAGAAGATCCCCTTCACCCTGGTCATCGGCGACAACGAGGTGGAGGCGGGCGGTGTGGCTCCCCGCCGCTACGGGGGCGAGGACCTCAAGAGCATGAAGTTGGAGGCCTTCGAGGCCCTCCTGGGCAAGGAGGCTGGCCTTCCCTAGGCCTTCCCCAGGTGTCGTGGGAGGTCTGGAAGTTGCTGACCTCCCTTGACTCCCTGGTACAGAAAAGTATGTTGGACGTCTTCCAAGTGAGCGAGGCAGGCCCAAGCTCCCGTATTTGGAGGATTTTCACATCGTCCGCGATCAGAGAACGAACCGTCGTATTCGCGCTCGTGAAGTCCGTGTCGTAGGACCGGCTGGCGAGCAGCTGGGAGTCCTGTCGATTGAGCAGGCGCTGGAGCGCGCTCAGGTCGAGGGTATGGACCTTGTCGAGGTCAACCCCATGGCCAAGCCGCCGGTCTGCAAGATCATGGACTACGGCAAGTTCAAATACGAGGAGAAGAAGCGGGCCTCGGAAGCAAAGAAGAAGCAGGTCGTCGTCCACCTCAAGGAAATCAAGCTCCGCCCCAAGACAGAGGAGCACGACTACGAGTTCAAGGTTCGCAACATCAAGCGGTTCCTCGAGGAGGGCAACAAGGCCAAGGTCACCATCGTGTTCCGCGGTCGCGAGATCACCCACAAGGAGCTGGGCAGCGCGATCCTGGAAGATGTGAACAAGGACCTGAAGGAAGTGGCCGTCGTCGAGCAGGCGCCCCGCATGGAGGGGCGGCAGATGTTCATGATCCTCTCGCCCAACCCGAGGGTGGCGCAGCGGGCGCGCGAGCAGGCCCGGCAGCAGGCAGAGGCGGCGGCGAAGGCGGAGGCTGCGGGGAAGAAGCCGGAAGGCAACAGAGTGGTGGGTAGCAAGCCGGAGGGCAGGCCCGACGGCGACAGGCACGAGGACAGGCCCGAGGAAGCCGTTCCTCCGGCGGCCCAGCAGCAAGGCGGGCTGGCACCCGAGGTCAGCGCAGCGACCGGGACGAAATAGAAAGATTTGGCTGTCGGCTTCGGCTGTCGGCCTGTATCAAGGAAACCCGAGAGGGAAGGACTGGGACAATGCCGAAGTTGAAGACGCGGAGTGGTGCGAAGAAGCGGTTGCAGGTGAAGAAGACTGGCAAGGTGAAGCACGGCAAGGCCTACGGCAAGCACCTCTTCACCCACGCCAAGACCCCGGCCCAGAAGCGGCGCAACCGCGGCACGGGCCACCTTCGCGACATGGATGCGAAGAAGGTCATCAAAGAGATGTTCCCCTACGGGGCGAACTAGCCGGAAATCACCCACGGGCCCTGTCGGAGCGGCGTGAAGCCTGCGCCGCGGGGTTCCTAGCCTGAGCAGTCGAGGAGTGTGTCATGCGCGTCAAGAAGGGGTTCAAGGCCCGTCGCCGTCGTAATCGGATTTTGAAGCTGGCCAAGGGGTTCCGTGGCCGCCGGAAGAACTGCTACAGGCGGGCCAACCAGGCCGTCGAGCGCGCGCTGGACTACGCCAGCCGCGACCGCGCGGTGAACAAGCGGACCTTCCGCGCGCTGTGGATCGTCCGCATCAACGCGGCCGCCCGCGGTGTGGGGCTGTCCTACTCGAAGCTGATCGCGGGCCTGGCCAAGGCGAAGATCTCCCTGGATCGCAAGGTGCTGGCCGACATGGCCATTGCGGATCCCTCGGGCTTTGCCGCTGTCGCCAACATCGCGAAGGCGGCCTGACCCACGCCCGGCCGAGTGGCCGGTGCATAGAGCGCCTGGGAGGCTCCCGTTGGGGCCTCTCGCGCTGGAATGAGTACACGGGCTGCCTCGCCAGGGGCGGCCCTTTTTTTTGCCCCCGCTCCTCTGGAGCGCGGGAAGGGGAGCGAAGTCATGCGGGATCGCTTGCAGGCCCTCGCGGAGGCGGCGCGGCGGGACATCACCGTCGCCTCGGAGGTGGCCGCCGTCGAGGCGTTGAGAGTTCGCTACCTGGGCAAGAAGGGAGAGCTGTCCGGCGTGCTCGGAGGCATGGGCAAGCTGGCCCCCGAAGAGCGCAAGGCGCTGGGCGAGGTGGCCAACCAGGTGAAGGCGGAGATCGAGAAGCTGCTCGCGGACGCGCTCAAGCGCGCCGAGGAGGCTGCGCTCGAGGTGGAGCTGAAGGGCGCCAAGGTGGACGTGACGCTGCCCGGCCGCGGCGTGGCTCCTGGCAGCCGGCACCCGGTGTCCCGGACGATGGAGGAGATCGTCCGCACGTTCGGGCGGCTCGGCTTCGAGGTGGCCGTGGGGCCCGAGATCGAGCTGGACTACTTCAACTTCGAGGCGCTCAACCTCCCCAAGGATCACCCCGCGCGGGACATGCAGGACACCTTCTACGTGGACGAGGCGACGCTCGGGCACGCGAAGAAGGCGGACAGCCCCGTGCTGCTGCGCACGCATACCTCGCCCGTGCAGGTGCGGCACATGCTGACGCACAAGCCGCCCATCCGCGCCGTCATGCCTGGCCGCGTGTACCGGCGGGACTCGGACATCACCCACACGCCCATGTTCCACCAGGTGGAGGGGCTGCTGGTGGACAAGGACGTGAGCTTCGCGGAGCTGAAGGGCACGCTGGATGCGTTCGTGAAGGCCTTCTTCGGCTCGGACACGCGCACGCGCTTCCGCCCGTCCTTCTTCCCCTTCACCGAGCCCTCGGCGGAGGTGGACATCTCCTGCACCTCGTGTGGCGGCAAGGGCTGCCGGGTGTGCAAGCAGACGGGGTGGCTGGAGGTGCTGGGCAGCGGCATGGTGCACCCCAACGTCTTCACCTCCAGCGGGTACGATCCGCGCGAGGTGACGGGCTACGCGTTCGGCATGGGCGTGGAGCGCATCGCCATGCTGCGCTACCGCATCGATGACCTGCGGATGATGTTCGAGAACGACGCGCGCTTCCTCGAGCAGTTCTGAGCGGCGGTTGGACTCACTCACGCAACCTGCTGGACGAAGTCCGGAAGAGGGCTGACCTGTGAAGATTTCGGTGAAGTGGCTCGGCGAGTACGTGGCGCTGCCGGCGTCGGTGGATGAGCTGGCGCGCAAGCTGACCGCGGCGGGCCTGGAGATCGAAGGCCTGGAGCGGCCGGGAGAGGCGCTCCGCGGCGTGGTGGTGGCGCAGATCAAGGAGTCCGTGCAGCACCCGAACGCGGACAAGCTGTCCGTGACGAAGGTGGACGCGGGCGGCCCGGCGCTGCTGCAGGTGGTGTGCGGCGCGAAGAACTACAAAGTCGGCGACAAGGTGCCGCTGGCCACGGTGGGCTCGAAGCTGCCCAACGGCGCGGAGATCAAACAGGCCGCGCTCCGCGGCGTGGACAGCTCCGGCATGCTGTGCTCGGCCAAGGAGCTGGGGCTCACCGAGGACGCCTCCGGGCTGCTCATCCTCTCGCCGGAGGCGAAGCCCGGGACGCCGATCGCCCAGGCCTTGGGGCTGGATGACGTGGTGCTGGAGGTGAACGTCACCCCGAACCGGCCGGATGCGCTCTCGCATCTGGGCGTGGCGCGTGAGGTGGGCGTGGTGACGGGTGCCGCGTTCCGCCCGCCGGAGCCCAAGCCTCCCGAGCAGGGGGGCTCCTCGGCCGAGAAGGTGAAGGTGCGGATCGATGAGCCCGCGCGCTGCCCTCGGTACGCCGCGCGCGTCGTCGAGAACGTCACGATCAAGCCCTCTCCCCAGTGGCTGCAGGATCGGCTCAAGGCCTGTGGCGTGCGCGCCATCAACAACGTTGTGGACGTGACCAACTACGTCAACCTCGAGTACGGCCAGCCGCTGCACGCCTTCGATCTGGAGAAGCTGGCGGGGCGGGAGATCGTCGTGCGCTGCGCGAAGCAGGGCGAGAAGATCCAGACGCTCGATGGCAAGGAGCGCACGCTCGACGCGGACGATCTGGCGATCTGTGATCGGGATCGGCCCCAGGCGATCGCCGGAGTCATGGGAGGCGGAGACAGCGAGGTGTCCGAGGGCTCGAGGAACATCGTCCTCGAGTCGGCGAACTTCCTGCCCTCCAGCGTGCGCCGCACGTCCAAGCGCCACACCCTGCACACGGAGGCGTCACACCGCTTCGAGCGGGGAGCGGACATCGACGCGGTGGTGCCGGCCATCGATCGGGCCGCGCAGCTGATCGCGGAGCTGTCCGGAGGCACCGTGGCCTCGGGCCGCGTGGATGTGTACCCGAGCCCGAAGCCACCGCGGCGCGTGGCGCTGCGCTACGGGCGGGTGGAGACCTTCCTGGGCACGGCCGTCTCCGAGGCGGAGTGTCGACGCATCCTCGGTGCGCTCGGGTTCCGGGCGGCGGAGGAGGGTGCCGGGCAGACGACGTTCGAGGTGCCCCGGGCGCGCGTGGACGTGGAGCGCGAGGAGGATCTCCTGGAGGAGATTGCCCGCGTGTACGGCTACGACAACATCCCCGCCCGGCTGCCTCGCGGCATTGCGGAGCTGGCCCCCGAGCCCGCCTCCGCCGAGGCAGAGCGGCGGCTGCGCCAGGCCCTCTCAGGCGCGGGACTGAACGAGGTGGTGAACTACTCGTTCGTGGCGCCGAAGAACCTGGAGGTGCTGGGCGGAAAGGACGCGCCAGTGGCGCTCGTCAACCCGCTCAGCGTGGAGCAGTCGACCATGCGCACCAGCCTGCTGCCTGGGCTGGTGGAGAACCTCTCTCGCAGCGTGCGGCACCAGGTAGAGCGGGTGGCCATCTACGAGACGGGCCGCGCCTACTTCCGGGATCCCGAGGGCGGCCAAGGCCGGCGCCCGGCGACGCGCGAGGTGCCTCGCGTGGGCGGGCTCGTCTGGGGCCTGCGCTCTGGGCGCACCTGGACCCAGAAGGATGCTCGGATGGACTTCTATGACGCCAAGGGCGCCGTGGAGGCCGTGCTCCACGCCCTGCGCGTGGAGGAGGTCCGCTTCGTGCCCGCCGAGGCTCCGGCCTGGCACCCGCGCGCCTGTGCCCAGGTGGTGCAGGCCGACGGGACGGTGCTCGGCTACGTGGGCGAGCTGCACCCGCGCGTCACCAAGGCCCTGGACCTGCCGCAGGGAGTGTTTGCGTTCGAGCTGGACACCGAGCCCCTGTACGCCGCGGCCCGGCTCGTGCCCGAGTACCACTCGCTGCCTCGCTTCCCGGCCGTGCTGCGCGATCTGGCGGTGGTGGTCCCCGCGGAGCTGCGCAACGACGAGGTCCGGCGGGTCATCCTGGAGGTGGGCGGAGCACTCGTAGAGGACGCCCTCATCTTCGATGTCTACACGGGCAAGCCGATCCCCGAGGGGAAGAAGAACCTCGCCTACGCCATCCGCTACCGCTCGCCCGAGCGGACGCTGACCGATGGGGAGGTGGGCGAGGCGCACCAGCGGATCATCTCCGAGGTGAACCAGCGGCTGGGTGGCGCGCTGCGGTCCTGAATTCCTGAATGAAGTCAGAGGGTTGACACCCCTCTGGGAAGGCTGTCAGCATCCGCTGCGTTCACCGCTGAAGGGGTTTCCGAGGCACCGTATGACGAAGGCGGACATCATCGAAGGCGTCTACGAGAAGGTGGGCTTCTCCAAGAAGGAGTCGGCCGAGATCGTCGAGCTCGTCTTCGACACGCTGAAGGAGACGCTGGAGCGGGGGGACAAGATCAAGATCTCCGGCTTCGGCAACTTCCAGGTGCGCCAGAAGAAGGCGCGAGTGGGGCGCAACCCGCAGACGGGCAAGGAGATCGAGATCTCGGCCCGTCGGGTGCTGACCTTCCGGCCGAGCCAGGTGCTCAAGAGCGCGCTCAACGGCGAGGCGCCTCCGGAGAACCACGCGGAGATCGACGCGCGCGAGGAGGAGGCGGACGAGAACGACGAGTTCGACTCGGACGATCAGGACTTTGGAGACGAGTCGGACGGGAAGTAGTCCCACCTACCGGTGGTTTTCTCACGGCCGCCAGCGGCTCTTGCTTGACGCTGGCGTCATGGAGGGGCATAAGAGCGGCCCGTTTCTGACGGGCAGTATCGGGGCGTAGCGCAGCCTGGTAGCGCACTTGCTTGGGGTGCAAGTGGTCGCAGGTTCAAATCCTGTCGCCCCGACCATCGAAGGCCCTGGAGTTCCGGTGTCAAAGCCGGTGACTCCAGGGCCTTCACCTTTTTTGCCCTGACCCTCCAGCAGCCCCCCACCAAGCACAGTGCGGCCGAGGGAGCGCCTGAGGCCATCGCTTCAGGCCGCTTGATGGGGCTCTGTCCCCCTGAGCGCGGATCGGCGCGGGCTGCCCCCGAGAAGCCACCCGCGTACACCGCGCCCGCCGAGGGTACCCGCCGTGTGCTGGGCCCCTGCCACCTTCTCTTCTGGCTTCCACCTGTGATACCCAATAGGTTTAAAACCTATTAGGTTTAATCCGCAGGAGGCGAGGAGCGTGACCATGAGCCGTGAGACAAGGACCTACAGCGGTGAAGAGCGAGGCTGGATCCACTGGAGCACCCTGGGCTGGGGCAGCGTGCTCCTGCTGATGCTGGGGGCGTGGAGCTGTGCCCCCAAGGTGGCAGGCGTCTACGACAGCACCCGGGCCTCCGTGGCACAGGCGGACGACTTCAGACTGCTACTGCAGGAAGCGGGGCTGGCCCCTGGAGAGATCCCCACCGAGCCGATGGTGACGGTGGAGCAGGCCCGTCGGCTGCGCATGCTGCTCTGGCTCGCGGTGGCGGATGGCGACATGAAGAGCTACGGGCCGCGCGTCACGGCGGACTTTCTCCTCGCCGAGACCGTGACGGGAGGAGCAGCCGTGTTGCGCACCGCCCTCAACGAGCGTCTCCGCAGGTTCGAGGGCCTCGCGGTCCTCCGCCCAGATGGCTACCTCGCGCTGGCGATCACGGGTGCTCCCCTTCAGTGCGTCGGCCCCGTGCAGATGCAGGGGAACGAGCTCCTGGCAGGAGACTTCAAGGTCGGCCCCTTCTACATGCAGGAGGGCGGCTCCTTCCGGGAGGAGCCAAGCCTCCCGCCCCGTGCTTCCTTCCTGCCGGGCCCTGAGGTCTCCGCGAAGCCCCAGTAGCCCACCCCTCCGCGCATCACTCGCCGTTCCCTTTCATCTGGAGTCCGCCATGCACGAGAAGACCCCGCTCGATCCGAACGAGACCGAGAAGACGTTGAAGGCCGAGGCCCTCCCCGAGCCGCCCACGGAGAGAAGGGAGGAGACATTCCGGGGCGTGCTGAGGCGGTTGCAGCGGGACCTCGGCACCGCCCTTCGGATGCTCCAGGAGCACCCCTATGACTCCTTCTCGGCAGGGCGCGTGAGCTTCGAGGTCCTCCGGGTGCTCGAAGAGCGCAGCAACGGGGAGGTGCTGCTCCTGGCCGAGCGCCGTCTGCGTCATGGGCTCGCCGGGTACGTCGTGGTCAAGCGCTTGCGCGATCCGGTGCGCTTCGAGCTGAGGCAGCGCCTCATCGAGGAGGTGCAGCTCGCCTTCCGCCTCCACCATCCGGTCATCGCCCAGGTGCATCACCTCCGGGTGGTGGAGAAGGTGCCCTACGTCATCATGGAGTACGTGGAAGGGCGCAGGCTCGACTCGCTGATCAGCGCGGCGGCCATGCTGGGCCGTCCGCTGCCGGTGCCCTTCGTCCTCTACATCACCTCCGAGGTGGCCGATGCGCTGCACTACGCGCACACGCTGACGGAGGACGAAGAGGGAGGCCGGCCGCTGGGCATCATCCACCGGGACGTGAGCCCGCGGAACATCCGCGTGGGCCGGAAGACGGGAGCGGTGAAGCTGACGGACTTTGGCGCGGCCTTCTCCCAGCGGGTCGGCCGGGAGGAGACACCCGGGCGGCTGCTCAAGGGCGATCTGCTCTACGCCTCGCCCGAGTACCTCCTGGGCGCCGAGCTGGATGCACGCTCCGACATCTTCTCCCTGGGGCTTGTGCTGCTGGAGGCGCTGACGCACAGGCACCTCTTCAACGTGGAGGACTCGCAGCCCGTGTCCCAGAGCGCGGAGAGGAGCGCCGCGACGGCGGACGAGACGCCCTCCCTGCCCCTGGTCCGGATGATGACCCTGGCCGAGGAGTACACGGCGCAGGAGGTGGAGCGCGTGATCGAGGATCTGCCGCAAGGGCTCCAGGCCATTCTCCGCCGAGCCTTGGGGAAGACCCCCGCCGAGCGGTATGCGACGGCCGAGGAGCTGCGCCGGGACCTGCACGCTCAGCTCGTGGCGCTCGCTCCGGGCTATGGCCGGAAGGAGGCGGCCGAGGAGGTGGTGAGGCTGTTCACCGAGGCCAGCGCCCGGCGGGATATCGCGGAGCCGGTAGAGGTTGGCATCTACCCGGACTGCCTGGACGCGCACGAGCTGGCGCCCGGGAGCGATGAGCACCGCGCGTAGAGAAACCCACGGTGGGGGAGGGGGCTGTTGAGCGTGCCCCTCACCCCTTCAGCGCAGCAGGGCCCGGGCCATCGTGAGGAGCGCCTGGCGCTGGGATTCGTCCAGCTTGCGAGCCAGGGAGAGGAGCTGGTTCACCGAGGGAGGCTCCTCCTCGGAGCGCCTGGCCTTGTTCCCGCGTGGGGGACGGGCTCGGCCCAGCAGCTCATCCGACGTGGCGCGCAGCGCATCGCACAGCCGTACCAGCGTCGGGACGCTGGGCAGCATCTTCGCGTTCTCCAGGCGGTTGTAGACGACGTGGGCGATCCCCACCATCTCGGCCACCTGCGCCTGCGTGAGCCCCAGCCGCTCACGTGCGCCACGGGCGGCCTGTCCCAACGTCTTGGCCAGCGTGTCGCTCACGGCGAGGGCGAGGCGGGTGACGTTCCCGAGAGGTCATTCCCCAGGAGCACGTCGGTGGGAGTGCGAAGAAGCTGGGACAGCCGCACCAGCGTCCGAACGCTGGGCATCAGCAGCCCGCGCTCCAGGCGCCCATAGGCCACGAGTGGCAGCTCGATGGCCTCGGCAACCTGCTCCTGCGTGAGCTGCGCTCGCTGGCGTGCGGCGCGCACGGCCTTTCCGAACGACGCGGCGAAGAGTTCCGGCATGGATGAACCTCGGTGGAAGAGGGACGGAGCACCGCCCCCGAGCTGATCCTGGCCTCTATACCCCAAGGGTTGACGGACGAGTAGACCCGATGAGTCAGCCCTGGCCTGTCGCTCCACTGCCGGCCATCCGCCTGGGAGAAGCGCTGAAGAGGGGTTCTCGTGCCTGTTCTGCTAGCCTCCTGCACTACCCAGGAGGTTGAGTCCATGCGCGAGGGCGCCCACATCTCTGCGGACTGCTCACCGCTCCGGAAGCAGGGGCTCGTGGGAGTCCGCCCACCATGAGCGGGCGCGAGAAGAGCCGCGTTCCGGAGGTGTCCCGCGGCACGGACGTGGGCGGCTACACAGTGGAGGCCCAGCTCGGCGAGGGCGGCTTCGGCACCGTGTTCCGCGCGCAGCGGGTGGCGAGCTCTACGCGCTGAAGCTCCTACCGCTGGAAGAAGTGGGGGAGTGGGGCGTGCGGGAGATGCTCACCCTGGCCCGGGTCCACCACCCCCACGTGGTGCGCCTGCTGGGACATGGCCAGTGGCCGGACAAGCAGCCCCGGTACTTCGTGGTCATCATGGAGTACGTGCCAGGGCGGCGCCTGGACGTGTGGGCGAACACGGAGAACCCCTCGGCGCGGGAGGTAGTGCGCAAGGTGCTGGGCGTGGCGCGGGCGCTGGCCGCCATCGATCGGGTGAAGGTGGTCCACCGGGATGTGAAGGAAGCCAACATCCTGGTGCGTGACGACACCGGCGAAGCTGTGCTGGTGGACTTCGGCGTGGGAAGCGATGGGGAAGCCTCCTGGCGAACAGGGGGGCTGCTGCCGCCGGGGACGCCGGACTACCGCAGCCCCGAGGCGTGGCACTTCGAGCGGGAGAACAAGGGCGTCCCGGGGGCGCACTACCGCCCCACGCACTCGGACGATCTGTACGCGCTGGGCGTGGTGCTCTATTGGCTGCTGACGAACCGGAGGCCCTTCCACGTGGAGGGACGCAAGGGCGTGGATGCCGTCCTCACCCAGGCACCCAAGCCTCCCCACCTGCTCAACCCTCGGGTGCCGGTAGAACTGAGCGAGTTGTGCCTGCGCTTGCTGGCAAAGAAGCCCGAGGTTCGCCCTCCGGATGCGCAGGCGCTGTGCACGGCACTCACGGCGTTGCTGGAGCGGCAAGAGGCAGCCTGGGAGGCATCGCTGTGTGAAACCTTCAGCGAGCACACGGTGACGACGCGCCTGGGCCCAGGGGGGGACGAGGTGGCGCACTACCTGAAGGCGGCGCGGGAGGCCGAAGCGCGGCCCCGGCGAGGACTGCGCCCCCTCCTCGCGGTGCAGGGTGCGTCTCCTGCAGCGGTTGCCGGCGCTGCACCTCCCGCTTACAGGCTTGGCCCTGCCGCTGCCGCAAGCTCTCCCAGGCCGGCGGTGGCGGCGCTCGCCCGGGTGGATCCGCCCGAGGCACCTGCCGCCCTTCCCGTCGAGGCCGTAGCGCCTGCCCCTGTGGCCCTTGTCTCGGCGCCCGCGCAAGTCTCGCTGTCTCCCACCAGAGCAGTGGAGCACCAGATCCTATCTCGGAACTTGAGTGTCCCACAGCGAGTGGCGGTGGGACTGATCCTCGCAGGGGCAGTAGGAGGAGGCGTGGCCTGGTTCTGGGGATCCTCGCACCGCACCGCCAGCCCGCCACCGTTGTCGGCCAAGACGACAGGAGGGCCGCGCGCTGGGTCCTTCGAGTCCGGCGCGGAAGTGACCTGGGAGGTAGGCGGGAAAGTGGCGCCTCCCTGGAAGCCGCCGGAAGCTACCGGCCGCGACCTCTTCGTCACCGAGGGGGTGGCTCTCGTGGCTCCCGCCACGTTGAGCGAACAGGGAGAGGCTTCCATGAAAAACCCGCAGCAGAAGCAGCAGAAGGGCCTCGGTCCCGTGGGTAAGGCGATCACCACGGGCAGCGCCTGCATCACCCTGGCCTGCACCGGGTCCCAGGTGCGCCCCGAGCCTCCCGCCGAGCCGTGCCCTCCCGGCGCTGTCCAAGCCATGGCCGAGCTGGACATCGACATCGGCGACCACTTCGTTGGAGGCCTCCCAGGCCCGGTTTCCGAGGTCATCTCCGTGAAGGAGGGGTGGACTAGGGTGCAGCTCTCCGGGGGCTTCGAGGATCTGCCTCCGGCCGCCATCCTGAAGGGTCGGCTCATCTTCGGTGGCGATCGCGTCTACGGGCGGTTCATCGAGGCGCAAGAGTACAAGGGTACCCGCACCTGGCCTGTCTGCATGGAGCTGGGGGACACCTCGGGCAATCGGGGCCTGGAGCTGGAGCCCGGCTCCACGGCTGACACTGCGAAGGTCTTCTCCAGCGTCACGGTCAGAGCAGTGGATCGCTTCAAGTGAGCAAGGCCAAGGCTCGCGGCCCTCGGAGCGCGGGCACTCTGGAGCCGGAAGGCGTGGTAGAGGCGACGTCCCAGGACACTACGTCGCCACCCCACGCTGGAGGTTCTGTTCCGTGCTCACCTCGTCCCCCGCCGTTCTTCTGGCGCTGGCGCTCCTCGTGGGCGCCACTGCCACCGCGCAGCCCCGAGCCGTCCCATGCGAAACGGGAACCCGGCGCATCGAGCTGAAGACGGAGCCCACCAGCGAGGTGCCCGAGTTGTGCATCGGCGCGGAGCTGTCCACCACCCTCATCTTCTACGGCGCGGAACTCCTCAGTAGCGGCGTGACCGTGGATGGGCGGGAGCTCTTCACGATGGTGGAGGTGGGCAACACCATGCTCCGGCTGGTGCCCTCGGAGCGCGTGGTGCCGGGCGATCGATTGCGGCTGACGGTGCGCTTCAAGGACGGAGCAGCCCCGGCGAGCGCGACCTTCTGGCTGGTTGTGTACCCCGGGCAGGTGGAGCCGTGGGTGGAGGTGTACCGCGAGAAGCGCACGGTGGAGTCCTACCAGCAAGAGGTGCAAGAGAAGGACACGCAGCTCCACCAGTGCCAGGAGGACAACGAACGGCTGCTCGCCGAGAAGGAGAGCCCCGGGGGCCTCACGGGCCTGCTTGCCACCGGACTCATGAATGAGAAGGGTATCCCCCCCAAGGATCTCTCCAAGAGCATCGGTAGGCACCCCGGGAACGCCGTCCCCGTTCGATGGGCCTTCAGCTACCGCTCCACCCGCACGGTGGCTGTCGTGGTGATTCTGGCGCCCACCGAGGAGATGCCGCCCTGGCGAGCGGTGAGAGCGGAGCTGGTGGGCCCAGGACGTCGCACGCTGCGCGTGAACCCACCTTGGCAACGCGATCCCCTCAGCTACGCCGCGAAGGACTGGAGTGTGGTGATCGAGGCGGACGCGACGGAGGAAGAGACCCGGGGCAGCTTCACCCTCAAGTTGTGGGATGCGGAGGGGACCCGGAGCGTCATCGTCACTGGGGTGACGTTCCCGTAGACTGGAACCCTCCTCGTTCTGGAGGGCGCCCCATGGCAACCCGTCTGACCGTTGCGGTCCTGCTCCTCGCCCTGCTCAATGCGTGCGCCTCCCAGCGTGTAGTGCGCCTCGACACGGGTCAGGGTGCGCCACTGGAGTACAGGCCGCCCACCTCGAACAAGTCCGTGAAGGTGGACGCGGAAGCGTTCGAGGAAGCGCTGACGCAGTTGGTGCTGAATGCGCCCCTCACCCTCCGTCCACCCCAGCAAGGTTGGCTGGTGCGCGCCTCCTACCCCAGCGACGACCCGGACAAACGCTGGCAGCGCCTGATGAGCAAGAGCTTCGGCGGCATCTGCGAGCCGGGCCAGCGCAGGGAAAACTGCCTCTCCCTGCTCGATGACGTGATGGGCTTGAGCGAGTGGGACAAATTGGGGGTAGCCTTGGGCCTGTCGATCGATCCCCTCAAAGAGAGCATCGCCAAGGCGGTGGAGAACACCTTGGCCCCCCAGCTCTTCTACACCGTGATAGCCACGGGCCTGATCACCTGGGCCGTCTTGGCGGCCAACCCCGAGCCCGTGTTCACCAAGGCGGCGGCGATCGTTTCAGCGGCGCTGTTGATCTACCTGGGAGTGGAGACGTTCCTGGAGTTGGTGGATGCGAGCCGGGAGTTGAAGTGGGCCACAGACCGGGCCACGACCTGGGAGGAGTTGGAGCGCGCCAGCAAGCGCTTTGCGAACCGGGTTGGGCCGGAGGTGGCCCGCGTCTTCGTCCTCGCGGTGACGGTGGTGGTGAGCCACGGCATAACCGGGGGCTCGGCATGGCTGGCCTCAAGGCTGGCGATGCTGCCCAGCTTCACGGAGGCGGCGGCACTGGGGGCCTCACAACTGCGCCTCACACTTTCGGAGATAGGACAGGTGAGCGCGGTGGCAGTTTCCGCCGATGGCACCATCACCATTACCCTGGCTTCCACGGCGGTCGCTACGGTGGCTGTCACAGAGTCCAAGCCGGGCTACCAGCCCGCGCCGGCCGTCAAGGGCGACCCCTACCATCCCGAGAAGGTCGCCGAGCGTCAGGAAGGCTGGCAGCAGACGTATCCCAAGCCACCGGAGAAGGCCCCCCTCCGGGTACCGATTGGAGGGAAGCAACTCACACCCGTCTTCGAAGGGGATGCCGCTAAGTTCCTCGCCGGCCAGCCGACGCTTCGCTCCAAGTATGAGAACGCCATGCAGAAGGGGCTCGTTCCCCCCAAGGGGCAGAACGGTATCGTCCCGTCCGAGCTGGAAGGGTACCAATTCAAGATCAAGATCCTGGGCCAGGGAGGCGACTTCCGCATCCATGGGAAGGTCTCTGGCGACCGGATCATCTTCGACAAGGTCACCACCCACTGAGCCGGACCTCCGCCAGACGGACAGCAGGAAGACACCATGGATTGGACACACGTGATGACCGAGCTCGACGCGCACCTCTCGGACGAGAAGGTCGTCCGCGACGTGGAGGAGTTCTTCAAGGCGGTGGGGCGTCGGCTCGAACTCGATAGCGAGGAGGTCGTCTTCCCACCAGAGACTCGAATCCACGTCGTGGAGAAGATGCTGGTCCGCAACCCCGAGGTCCGCGGCGGCGGGTACTTCCTGGTCAAGTCCGTCCTCAATCCCACCTTCCAGGACGGGAAGTACACCGGCCGCTCTCTCTCGGGGACGCTGAAGATCATGTACGACCTGGAGGGCCGCTGGCTGGACGAGTTCTATTCACGCGCGGCTTAAATTCGCCGACTCGCCCCAACATGGGCGGAGCAGCGACAGATTCTCATCGACGCGGTTCGTCCGGGTCGGAGAGTCAGGGCCATAGCCACCAGTCCCAACGGTGCCCTCATCGCCGAGGAGCTCAAGGAGGCCCTGGCGCGCTTCGGGGCCACGGGGACGAAGTTCAAGGAGGTGTAGCTCCCCAGTAGAACGGGGCTTGAAGCGTTCGCCGCCACCGAGCAGTCCATCATCATCGAGGCACGGAGGATCCTGTCTTCGTCAACGTTCGCTCGCATTCGCGCTGCCCAGGCTGCGGGGAAGGGCGTCGTCGTTCGTATCAACGGGCGTCTCATCCAGTACGAGCCCAGTGCCCCGTGTTCCGGAATGACTCTCTTCGGTGAGAATGGCTTCTTGCTGGGGCGTGAGGCGTTCAGGTCGGAGGCCGAGGTTGTCAAGACCCTCCTGCATGAACTTCATCGGCTGACGACGAGTGTGGTTCGATCTGAGGGGGCCACGATGGCGACGGTTCAGAGCGAGACTCAGGCTGCCAAGGTCTTCGCGGACCGAGCCTTCAAGGCAGCCTTGGAAGGGGGAAGACAGTGAAGGACGAAACGCGGCGGTGGGTAGAAGCGGGGATCGTCCTAGGCAAGGAACCCAAGGTGGTGGTCATGTGCCCCGCCTGCCAGAAGGCCCCTCTCGAAGTCCTGGATCAGGCACTCGATGATAAGAAGGCTGAGCGGCACATGCGCTGTCCACTCTGCGGGGCGTACAACAGCATTCTCTTGGACCGCACCTGAGGCTGCCCTGGCGACCTCGCCCGCCTTTTGCTCTCGGTAACTCCTAGGCCCGCCCCAGACGGTCAGCAGCCGCCCAGGCTCGCCAGACCCAGGAGGCAGCGAGGCAGACTGTTGGACATCATCTCGGGGGACGTGGTCAGCGAGCAGCGCCACCAACACATCCTCAGGGTGCTCATTGCCAGTCCGATCGGTACATGGATGGCGTGGACGCTCAACCCGGATGCCCCGGATGACAGAGCCTACTGCGCGATCCTGTTCTATTACGGCTGCGATGATCTGGGGTGGCATCGCTTGGCGATCTTCAACCGCAAGACCCTATAAGTGGTACGCTCTTCTCCCGGCCGTGAGATTCGAGCCCTGATCCATGAGCAGTCCTGAGGCCCTGGTCGTCCGCTCCTTGAAGCAGCACCTGGCCGCCCAAGGCCTCCCGCTGGGGCGCTTCCACTCGATCCTCGTCGATGCCCACCCGAGCTACGTGCACTCGAGGGCCAGCAGCGCCCTGGAGCCGTTCGCGCAATTGAAGATCGGCAACGTCCGGGCGGACCTCGTCGGGAGCATCAGCGAGCATGACAGCTCCACGATTGTAGGGATCGAGGTCAAGCCAGACCTTCGCGACTGGCAGAAGGGGTTGGCCCAGGCTCGCACCTACCGCGACGGCGTCCACTACGCCTACTTCGCAGCCCGTGTGAAGACCCGCGAGCCTGCACGCAACAGCGTCGAGCGGCTCGCTCGAGAGCTCGGCGTCGGAGTCCTCTTCGCTGAGAATGACAACTGGCAGCAGACCGTCGCGCCAGATGATCCGCTGCCTCGACCGTCCCTTCTCCAGGTCACGGCCCACCTGCTCGAGGGTGTTCCCGTCGCCCGCCGACTCCAGCTGAACCACCCGCTCAATTACCTCGTCGTTCCGTATCTCGCGGCGAGCTCGAGCTCAGAGTCTCTCCTCGAACGTCTGGCAGCGGAGTGGCCGGACCTCGGCTCAGACGCCACCCGGCGTCACGCCCTTGTCGGGGCCGCCACCCTGGGCCTCTTGAACCACGAGGGAGGCCTCACGTTAGAGGGCCGGAACGTCGCCGATCTCCTGCGCGCTGTGGGCTTCGATCCAGGAGCGAATCGGCTCAACAAGCGAGCACGGCTCCTGGAGGTGTCACCCGGCTGTGCAGCCGTTGCGAGGACCGTCTTCTTGCGTCAGCCCGCCGTACGGCTCGTCCTCGACGTCCTTCAGACTGAGCAGCGTCCCCTGACGGCCGTGGCGCTCACGCGCGCTGCACTCAAGAGAGCTCTTGTCCTCGCCTCATCCGTTTTTCTGGCGGATCCAGGAGCCCCGCTGTCCCTGTCTCCGGACGGCACAGCGTTCAACCCCTCTGCCGTGTTCAAGCTCAAGCAGAACCTCTGGCATGCAGGCCTCCTCTCCTCGAAATCTCATGAGTCCTCCGGCAAACGCGCGGTCGACTACCGACCCCATGAGGACCTCTGGGCGCTGGAGGATGGCGGTCACACGGGAATGTTCTACCGCCGTGGAGATCCAGTGGCCTGAGCCTCCGAACAAAGCCATGGAGTTTCGCGGGTTTCCCGTGAGACTTCAGAGCCTTCCGCTTTTGCACAGTTCACGTGCAGGCCCCAAGCCTTGTCCGCCCCCAGGCAGGCGTAAGATGGGGCTGACGATACCGGAGTGACTGCCGGGGCCGGCGTCGTCAGGGGGGCTCACATGACCGGGTTGCCAGGGTACACGCTCGTCGAGTCGTTTCAGGCGTGCGGTTCCGTTCTCTTCGCCCGCGCCATCCGCGAGGTGGATCGGCACAAGGTCATCCTCAAGACGCCACGCTCGGAGCACCCGGGGCCCCGCGAGCGCACCCGCTTCGAGCACGAGTACAACCTCCTGCGCCGCCTGGAAGGAACCCCCGGGGTGATCACCGCCCTGGGCCTCGAGGTCCACCAAGAGCGGCCCCTGCTCGTGCTCAAGGACGTGGAAGGCATCCACCTCTCGGAGCAGGTGGGAGCCCCCGTCGAGCCGGGCTCCTTCCTCGAGCTCGCCATCTCCCTGGCCGGGACACTCGCCGAGGTCCACCGCCGCGGCGTCATCTATCAGGCGCTCCAGCCCGCCAACATCCTCCTCAGCTCCACGAGCCAGCCCTGGCTCGCGGACTTTGGCAGCGCCACCCTCCAGGAGACGCGGCACGACCAGCCCGCACCGCAGAGCCTCCTCGAAGGGATGCCGGCCTATATGTCCCCAGAGCAGTCCGGCCGGATGAACCGCGCGCTCGACTACCGCACGGATCTCTATTCGCTGGGCATCATCTTCTATCAGCTCCTGACGGGCAGCTTCCCGTTCAAGGCCAAGGACGCGCTGGAGTGGATCCACGCGCATCTGGCCCAGGTCCCTCCGCCGCCGCACCAGTGGGAGCCCTCCATCCCTCCCATGCTGTCGGCCATCGTCCTCAAGCTGATCGCCAAGATGCCCGAGGAGCGCTACCAGAGCGCCGAGGGGCTCCAGGTCGATCTGCAGACGTGCCGGGAGCGGCTCGAGCGCGGCGCTCGACAGGAGTTCCCGCTGGGCAGACAGGACTTTCCCGCCCGCTTCCAGCTGCCTCGGCGGCTGTATGGCCGTGACGAGGAAGTCCAGAGCCTGCAGAGCGCCCTGGATCGCATGATGCGCAAGCAGCGCCCCGAGTGGCTCCTGGTGCGCGGCTACTCCGGCATCGGCAAGTCGTCCATGGTGCAATCGCTGCACCCTCAGCTGATGCGGCGACGCGGCTTCTTCCTCAGCGGCAAGTTCGACCAGCTCCAGCGCAACGTGCCCTACGCCCCCCTGGCGCAGGCCTTCAAGGGCCTGGTGCAGCAGCTCCTGGCGGGCAGTGACGCGGAGGTGGAGTCGTGGCGCAAGCGCCTGCTCGAGGCCTTCGAGGGGCTGGGGCAGGTGATGGTGGAGCTGGTGCCCTCCCTGCAATGGATCGTGGGCCGTCTGCCCGCCGTCTCCGCGCTGCCATCCCAGGAGGCCCAGAACCGCTTCCACCGCGTCCTCCAGCGCTTCCTGAGCGTCTTCGCCACGCCCGAGCGTCCGCTGGTGCTGTTCCTCGATGATCTGCAGTGGGCGGACTCCGCCAGCCTCCAGCTGCTGAAGTTCCTCGCCGCACACCCCGACACGCCTCCGCTGCTGTGGGTGGGCGCCTACCGGGACAACGAGATGCACTCCGCCCACCCGCTCGCGCAGGCCGTGGAAGAGCTGCGCAAGGCGGGCACTCGGCTCGGGGACATCTCCCTGGGGCCACTGCCGCCGCAGCAGACGCGGCAGCTCGTAGCCGATGCCCTGCCGGGTTCCTCACCGGAGGCAGTGCAGACGCTGACCGCCGTGCTGCAGGCGAAGACAGGGGGCAACCCCTTCTTCCTGCTCCAGCTGATGCAGACGCTCTACCAGGACGGGCTCCTGGTGCGCGCCCCCCAGGGAGGCTGGAGCTGGAACGAGGCCGGGGTGAAGGCCAAGGGCTACTCGGACAACGTGGTGGACATCCTCGCGGGCCGGCTGCAGCAGCTGCCAGAGCCCACCCAGCGGCTGCTGCGCCTCGCCGCGTGCGTGGGCAATGCGTTCTCCGCGCCCACCCTGGCCCTCCTGGGTGGCCTCGCGGCACATGAGCTGGAGCTGCGGCTCGAGCCCGCACTGCGCGAGGAGGTGGTGACGCGGGCCGGCGCCGATCACTACCGCTTTCTCCACGACCGCATCCAGCAGGCGGCCCACGCCCTGATCCCCGAGGCGGAGCGCAAGGCCGTGCACCTGCGGATCGGCCGCCAGATGCTGGCCAGCCTTCCACCGGAGGAGCTGCGCGAGCGGCTCTTCGACGTGGTGGGGCAGCTGAACGCCGGCGCGGAGTTGATCGGGGACGGCGAGGAGCGTCTCAGGCTGGCACGGCTGAACGCCGAGGCGGGCGATCGGGCCCAGGCGTCAGCGGCCTGGCGCTCGGCCGTGGCCTACTTCACCGCTGCCTTCCAGCTGATCCCCGGCGATCCCTGGGAGGTGGAGCACGCGCTCGTGTTCAAGCTGCGGCTGGATCAGGCCCGCTGCGAGCTGATGGCCGGCCATCCCTCCGAAGCTCGCAGGCTGGTGGACGAGCTGCTGCCTCGGGCGCTCACCCCTCCGGAGCTGGCCGAGGCCTACCGCCTCGAGAGCACGCTCCACCTGGCCGCGGGGGAAGTGGAAGCCTCTGTGGCCTGCCTACTCCAGTGCCTGGAGCGGATCGGCATGCCCATGCCGCTCAGCCCCACCTCGGAGCAGGTGAAGGCCGCCGATGAAGAGGTGTGGGCGCTCCTGGCTGGGCGCCCCATCGAGAGTCTCTCCGAGCTGCCACCCATGGCGGATCCCGACATGAAGGCGGTCATGAGCGTCCTGGCCGACCTGACCGTGCCGGCGCTCTACTCCGGCAGCAGCCTGCTGCCCTTCCACCTGTCCCGCATGGTGGCCCTGGCCCTCCGTCACGGCAACACCGAGGCCTCCGCGCATGGCTATGCCTGGTATGGGCTGGTGTGCTGCGTCGCCGCGGCAGAGAAGTACGAAGAGGGGTATGCGTTCGGCCGGGTGGCTCAGGGGCTCGTGAATCGCCTGAAGCTCTCCGCCTACCGCAGCGGCACCCTGTTCATCCTGGCGCACCTCAGCCGCTGGGTCCGCCCCTTCTCCGTGTCCCTGGCGCGCTTCCAGGAGACGTTCAGCCACGCGCTCCTCGGAGGAGACTTCCGCAACGCGTGCTACTGCTGCGACAACATCATCATCGATCACC
>Ga0190275_10000977_pt1 | contig 22191 bp, 20 predicted proteins | sample Popmic550T_FD_133745 | JGI IMG/M metagenome (GOLD analysis project Ga0190275, IMG submission 133745) | Populus adjacent soil microbial communities from riparian zone of Yellowstone River, Montana, USA - 550 T | ecosystem: Environmental > Terrestrial > Soil > Riparian zone > Trees stand | place...
CCTGAACCTCCACGATCTCCACGACCGGGACGGTTACGACTCGGATCAGGTCTTCCTGCGGCACAGGCAGCTGCGTGATCGCATCCTCGGTCTCGGTATCGGGCTCGGTGGCGTCATCGTCGCCCTCTTCGCCGGGGGACGGATCGTCAATAGATCCTGGGGGAGCCTCTGCGGTGTTCTCGTTGTCGCCTTTGTGGATTCGTTTGCCCAGCACCTCGTCGTCTCCCTTGGGCGATTCTTGTTTCGGAGCCTCGGCGGATGGCGGTGGGTCGGCGCTCGTGCACGCAGCCATGATCACCAGGCCCATCAGTGCACACAGGAGAGCCGGGGATCTCCGAGCCCGGGTGAAAACGACGCCGGCTCCGAGCAGGATCAATGCCAGTGCGAACCAACCGGACACGTTCGCGCCCGTGAAGGGGAGGATCGCCGGGGCAGTTCCCGCTGGAATGCGACGTTGTTCGTAACGAACGACGCGGCGGGTTTGGGTCGTGGCTGGTGCTGCAGACGAAGTGCCTCCTTGCACCGCCGGTGTGGACGAGCGGGCCAGGTAAACGCTTCGCGATGCGGCAGCAGAACTGTCCTCGGCCTCGACGACAACGTCGTTCGCGGCCACGAGGTCTCCGGTAGCGGCCACCGAAGCTTCCCAGGGAAGAGTGACCCCTTCCCCCGGGTCCAGTGTGTCAAGGGTCCAGACGATCTCCTCGCTACTGCCCATCGAGATCAAGTTGATGGACTCAGCGCGGTCGATGATCGGCACACCTACGACGTCCAGTTCCTCCGGGACGATGTTCGTGATCGTGAGGTTTGTAAGCGGCGTGTCCCCGGGGTTGACGACCAAGAGCGAGTAGGAAAGGTGTTCCCCCAACTCGGCGAGACCCCCGGGCGCACTCACGCGGATGTCGACAACCGCCGGGATCTCGTCCGTGGAGCCGGGATCGTCCGAGGGCGTTGGAGTCGGTGTCGGAGTCGGTGACGCCGACGGACTGGGGCTGGGTGAAGTTGGGGTGGGGGAAGGACTGGGCGACGCGCCCGAGGGAGTGGATGTTGGAGAAGGAGTGGGGGACTGTGCTGCGGCGATCCCCGGCGCCATCAAGGAAAGCGCAGCGAGCGCGACCGAGCAGCAGGTCAGAGCTGCAAGCGGGAGCCGTCGCACGAATACCTCCTCCGGCACATCTTTGTAGGAATAGCCTACGAGTTGATGGTATCCGCCTGGTGTTAATTGGGTCAACGACTGTTAATAGTTGTCATGTTTTGTGGCTTTTCAAGTACCCGGGATCAGGCGGGGGCCGATGGTAAGTTTTGCTAGTTCCGCTAGCGAGTGGGGCGACATCTAGTCGAAGAGAGGGTTAGGCCGAGCGGGCGGTCGGACTGTGGATGCTGAAGCGGCAGGGCAATGGATAGCCCTCGAGAAGGATCTGGGCCAGATCCCCGGCGCATTACGTGCTCGGGTGGAGGGCGTAGAAACGCCCACCCAGATCCACCTGGTGGCTCTTGCGGACCGAAGTGTCGACGACCTGACCCGCGCCGTTAGAACCGTGGCCGCAACCTTGGGCATCGACCTCGATGAAGACATCGTTTCGGTCGTTCAGCTGGAAGACGAGGAATCCTCGATGCAGTCGATGACAGAACCGCGCATCGTGCTGGACTCGGTGGTCGTTGCCACCAAGGCGGGTGGCGGTTGGGCCAAGTTGAACCTCAAGCTGCCCAACGGCGAGGTCCGAGAAGGTGCGGCCCCCATACTCCCGTCGAAGGACGCGAGAGCGCGCGCCGGTGTAACCGCGCTGCTCGAGGCGCTCGAGGAGCCGGCTGCCAAGATGGACGTCCGACTCGAGCTCAAGAACCTGTTCGTTCAGGACACCTATCAAGACGGATTCATCGTCGTGCAAGTTCTCTTCAGTAAGAACGGAGACTCCACAACACTTACCGGTTCAAGTGCGACGGGCGACGACATCGCGGCGGCCGGTGCTCGCGCGACGCTCCAAGCGCTCAACCGGAAACTGCAGATCTCGTGGGATGAAGATGGCGACGCTCACTGAACTGCAGGAAGTCGACCCGGCGGGTGACTTCTACTCGTGGATCCTGAAGCGTTACCAGCGGACGATCTCCCGATTGGTGATCTTCATGGCGGTCATCACCGTGGGGCTCGTGCTCATGGCGTTCTGGTTCGACTCTCGACTGTCGGCGATCGAGGATCAGACGCGCGCTGCACCGGGCGCGGTTCAGGGACCGACGGTGGAGCAATGGCAGGAATCGGTCGATCAAAGCGCTCAGCGTGACGCCGCGTTACAAAGCAAGGTCGACTCGATGGCGGGTTGCTTGAACGGAAACCTTCAGGCATTCGACACCGCCATGCAGCAACTTCTTCTCGGTCGCATGCAGGTAAGAGAGTTCGTTTCAGGATTCAAGCTGCGATCCTGCAGTTAGGGGGGCTAATGGCATTCTTCTCGCCGGAAGACGTCGAAGGCTACGAATTCTTATTGAGCGTCCCCGGTTACAACCGCGCCGAAGTGCGAGCTTTTCTCCAAGCGCTTGCCGCACAGCTGCGGGAAACCCACGGCGATGCGTCGCTGCCGACGGCGACGGCCATAAACCATCAGGTGGATGAAGAGCGGGTGGACGGCGCACAGGATGCGATCGGCGAGTTGATCCGCGGAGCCGAGATCCACATAGAGAACGTTGCCAATCGCGTCGTTGGGGAGTTCGAGGCGGTGCGGGCAGAGGTCGCACAACTCCTTCGAGCACTCGATCTTGCGGCACAACGGACCCGAGTCGTCGAGACTCCTGGGGCCCAGCAGAGCGATTCCGTTATCTCGCTAGAGACCCATGAAGACGCCGAGGACGATTCTGAGATCGAGAGCGATGAAGACCTGGTGGCCGCCCAAGTCACACCTGAGCCGCGCGAGCGGATCGAGATGCCGGCCGACTGGGACGATCTATTCGCGGAACCGAGGATCGATCCTTCGCCGTAGTGGGTAGCCGGAGGGCCGCCGGAGCGACCCCCCGAAACCACCCTTCTAACGACGTTGCTTGACGCGCGCGATCATCGAGTCGGCAGAGACCGCGAGTGCTCCGACTCCGATCAGTAGGACCCCGATGAACATGAAGATCGAGGCGTCACGCGGACCGGTAACGGGAAGAACCCCCGGCTGCCCGACGGGTGGCGCCGGATTGGCGGCCGGTGGTCTGCCGAGAACCACATCAGGTTGCTGAGGTGGATTGCCCGGAAGCGCGACCGGCGGCTGGTTGACGTCGGGGATGCTCCTCGGCCGATTGAAGTCGGGCCGTGAGGGGTTCCGATCCGAGTCCCTATCGCGATCCCGATCCCGAGGCTTGCTCGGCGGGTTCGGCGGAGGGGGCGGCACGCTGGGAACAGTCACGCATCCACTGTGGGCCGGGTTGCCCTTACCAACACCGTTGTTTCCGTCGCACTCGTATCCGTTGTTGTGGTCACCGGGGTATTGACCGGGGGGATTCTTGTTGTCGGCATTACCGACGCATCCCGCGCAATGGTTCTTGTGAACCTTCCCCCCGTTCATGGCCGGCACGTCTTCGTCGCAAGTGCTGTCGTATGGACCGTGCCGGTTGGCGCCTTTGTTCTTTTCCTCGATGTCGGGCGCAGCGTGCTTATTAGGACAGTCGCTGATGTCTCCCTGGAACTCGACCGGATCATCGTCGACGTCCTCATCCGACTCGTCTGTGTCGCGCAAAGCTTCAGTCGAGCTCGACTCGTCTTCGTCGGATGACTCCGCCTCTTCATCGAGTAACTCCTCGGACTCCGTGTCTTCTGACTCGGCTTCCAAGCGTTCTTGCTTCTTGATCTGACCGGGAGCCTCTTCTTTTCCCTGCGCGAGTGCTGCAGAGGAGAAAGATGTGAGGAGCCCGGAGAACAAGAGAATGAGGGTCGCCGTAGCGAATAGCCGCCGTTGGATGGAGCTCACCTCCTAGTGGATGTGGATGTCTTGTCACCGGCTCTCCTCTTCTCTCCGCTGACAATGACCTTCCCACCCCGCGGGCGATTTCTCTACGAATGGGATGAATAAGACAAATGGGAAATAACGGAAGAGGTGGCGGGATCGCGAAAGCGGAGGGTTAATCCCCCAGATCGAGCACCCGGCTGATCTCGTCGAGGAACCCGGCCCCGTCCTTGGCGATCTTCTCGTCGGCGAACTCCGGCTCCCATTCCATCTGGCCCGAGAGCGAGATCACTTTCGCCTTCGGGTGCAGCTCCTTGATCCGAAGGGTTATCTCGTCGCCGGTCATCTCGGGAAGCAGCGAGTCGACGAAGACGACATCGGGCTCGAACGTGGCACACACCTCGAGGGCCTCACGGCCGTGAGAGGCGGTTCTGACCTCTGCCACGCTCGGTTCCAGGGCGACGGTTACCTGCATCAGCTCGCGGAACCCTTTGTGGTCGTCGATCACAAGAACTCGGACCTGATCCATGTTTCAGCTCCCGCTGAGAGCGTCTACGGAGTCTTGATTGTCACTCAGGCCCGCAGAAGAACCCGGATTCCTAACGCCGCTGGAGCGGTGAGCGTGGGCGACAATGGTGTGATGAGACCCCTTCTCACGCCTGAGGAGATGAAAGCAGCCGACTCGGCGACCATCAAGGCCGGGACCCCCGGCGAGATCCTGATGGAGCGGGCCGGCCGAGCCGTGGCTCGTACCGTCATCCGGCTGGCCGGAGATCGCTACGGCAGCCGGGTCGTGTGTGTTTGCGGCAAGGGCAACAACGGGGGAGATGGTTTCGTCGCGGCCCGCGTCCTTCGGAGCGAAGGACTGGGGGTCCGTTGCATGTTCGTCGGGGATTCCGATTCCGTGACCGGGGACGCCGCTACGCATCGCGATCGATTCGTTGCCGATGGAGGTTACGTCGAGCGCTTTGATCCGGTCCCACTTCGTCATTCCACGGTGGTGATCGATGCGCTGTTCGGCACCGGGTTCCGAGGACAAGCCGAAGGCGACGCCAAGCGTGCGATCGAAGCGATCAACGACTGCGCGGCGACGGTCGTCTCGATCGACGTGCCATCCGGCGTAGATGCGACGACGGGTCGAACCGACGGTCCCAGCGTTAAGGCGCACGTGACGGTCGCGATGGCTGCCGAGAAGGTTGGCACGGCAACCGGCGAGGGTGCAACCCGCGCCGGATTCGTAGAGGCTGTCGATATCGGCATCGAGGTTGGGGATGCATCGGTGTTCATGTTGGACGAAGCCGATGTGGCGGGGGTTCTCCCCAGACGCGGTCCGGATTCGCACAAGCGAAGCGCAGGGTCAGTAGGCCTGTTGTGCGGCTCCGAGGCGATGAGCGGTGCCGCCATCCTCGCCGCGCGCGGTGCGATGCGGATGGGGGCCGGTTACGCCACCTTGGGCGTTCCGGTCGCGATCAGATCGACGATCATCTCCAAGCTCCCCGAAGTTCTTACGTCGGTGGTTACTCAGGATCCTCATCTCGGAGCGGATGCCCTAAGGAACTTCAAGTCGGTTCTCGATCGAGCGGATTCGCTCGCGTTGGGGTCCGGTCTCGGCCAGGGAGATGACCAGCGCGGTCTCGTGCAGGCCGTTCTTAGAGAGGTATCTCAACCAGTCGTACTCGATGCCGACGGGTTGAACGTTCTTGCCGGCGACACCGGCCCGCTCGAGGAGCGGAGTGCCCCCACGGTCCTGACCCCTCACCCAGCCGAGCTCGCACGGTTGCTCGAGTGCCCCACCGAGTTTGTCCAAGCGGACCGGCTCGGCGTCGCGCGAAAGGCCGCCGAGTATTTCGGCTGCGTGGTCGTGTTGAAAGGGCACCGCTCGATCATCAGTGCTCCCGACGGACGGGCGGTGATCAACCCGGCCGGATCGGCCGAGCTCGCCACCGCCGGAACCGGGGACGTTCTGACCGGGGCGATCGCCGCGCTGCTCGCTGCCGGGCTCGATGCATTCGCGTCTGCTTGGGCCGCCGCATTCGTGCATGGTGTTGCCGGATCCATCGCGGGCGAACGGCTTGGGCCCGCCGGAGTGGTGGCGTGGGACGTGGCGGAATCTCTGCCGGCTGCCATAGCGGCCATCGGCGGCGCGTGGGATTGATGGACCTCACGCGCGACGTGATCGCTTCACGAGGTCACCCCCTGTGGGCGGAGGTCGATCTCGGAGCTCTCCGTCACAACGTGCGCGAGCTGAAGAGGATCGCGGGTACTGCCGAGCTGATGGGTGTCGTGAAGGGATATGCATACGGTCACGGCAACCCAAGATCCGCCGAGGCGATCCTGGCAGGGGGAGCGACGCGACTGGGCGTTGCCCGTGTGGCAGAGGCCCTTCATCTAAGGGAAGCGGGGATCAAGGAACCGATCCATGTCTTCACGGAGCCACCGGACGAGGCCGCTGCGACGATCGTTGCGAACGATCTAACGGCGACCATCTACACCCCGCGGTTCGCGCGAGTTTTGTCGGAGGCAGCGATCGCCGCGGGAAGCAGTGTGCCGGTGCACGTCAAGTTGGACACGGGGATGCATCGCGTGGGTGTCATGGCCGAAGATGTTCTCGATGCGGTCGGCGTTTTCAAGACCCTCGAGGGGTTGCGGATCGAGGGGGCCTGGAGCCACCTGGCGGTCGCCGACGTACCCGACCACCCATTCACTCAGAAACAGATCGATCTGTTCCACGACTTGGTTGGAAAGATAGAGAAGGCGGGAGTGCCGCTGCGCTTCAAGCACATTGCCAACTCCGCGGCAACTCTGTCGACGCCGGCCAGCCACCTCGACGTCGTCCGTTGTGGGGTTGCCCTCTACGGACTCTGGCCCGGCCCCCAGCTCGCGGGAAGCGCAGACCTGAAGCCGGTGTTGTCACTGAAAGCCAGGGTCAACATGGTTAAGGAGGTGCCCGCCGGTGAAGCGCTCTCCTACGGTCTCGAGTACGAGTTAGACGCCCGCGGGAAGGTCGTGACGGTCCCCGTCGGATACGCGGATGGTTACGACAGGCGGCTATCGGGACGAGGAGAGGTCGGGATAGCGGGTAAGAGATACCGCGTCTCGGGAACGGTTTGTATGGATCAATTCATGGTCGATGTAGGAGAGGACACTGTTGCGGTGGGATCCACGGTGGTGCTGATCGGAAATGATGGCGAGATCTCGATAAGCGCTGAGGAACTGGCCGAGAAGCTCGGCACGATCAACTATGAGATCACCTCTCGTATCCCGTCCCGCGTGCCGCGTGTGTACATAGATGGCTAAGCGCAACGCTCTCGCCCTCGCCGGCGCGGCCGTGGGGCTCGGTGCTGGGCTGGTCGCCCAACGCTCGCTCGTCAATCGACGCCGGCGCAACGATCCGGAAGGTGGCGAGCCCTTCGGCAGGCGCCGTGGTGTTCGCGCCCGGACCATCGAGCGTCCAGATGGTTCTCGGATATTCATCGAAGAAGCCGGTCCCGAATCACCTCGTGGCGCGGTCTTCATCCACGGGTCCGTTCTGCGCAGTGACGTATGGCATTACCAATTGGCTGGGATGGGCGATCACAGGCTCGTCTTCTACGATCTGCGCGGCCACGGGTTGTCACATCCGAAGGGTTCGTCCGGCTACTCCGTCACAACCCTCGCCGACGATCTGGCAGCCGTGATCGAGGACTCCGGGCTAGAGGAAGTGGTCATCGTCGGCCATTCGGTCGGCGGCATGATCGCGTTGCAGCTCTGCCACCTGAATCGCAAACTGCTCGGCTCCAAGATCAGAGGCCTCGTGCTCACGAACACGACCCACCGTCCCGCATACGAAACTTTGGTTGGCGGTGCGGGGGTGGCCAAGGTCGAACGACTCGTGCGGCGACCTCTGGACATGCTGGGGTCACAACATCATCAGATCGAGAGGCTCCGACGGATCCTCAAACCGTCGGATTCGGTATTCCTAGCTGTAGCATTCGCCGCGTTCGGCCCCCATGCCTCGGCGAAACAGATCGATTTCACGTACGACATGCTCACGGAGACTCCGACCGACGTCATCTTCGATCTCATCAAGGCTTACCGGGACTTCGACGTTACGGACCACCTGGGGGACATAACGGTTCCGGCCCTCGTGATCGCCGGCACCCATGACCGCCTGACGGTGTCCGAGGCCTCGGAGCATCTGGTCCAACACCTGCCAAAGGCCGAGCTTCAGTTGCTTCACGGCTGCGGGCATATGACGATGTTGGAGCGATACCGGGAGTTCAACGATCTGGTCGGGCGATTCCTGGACGATACTTTGGGCTAGCCGGGCGGCTGAAGTGGAGGTAGGAAACTGAAAGATCATCGGGTGGAGAAGGTTGCCGACATCCTCGTCGATTACTCGACCAAGATCGGAGAAGGCGATCTCGTAGCGATCCGCGGTACTTATCTAGCGGAGCCGCTGATCCTGGCTCTGTACGAACGTTGCCTCGCCAAGGGCGCGCATCCCATGATTCGCGCATCATTGCCTAAAGCCGAACCGATCTTCTATCGCGTCGCGCAGGAGCATCAACTCGAGTACGTGTGGGAGTCGGACAAATGGATGATGGAGAACCTCGACGCCTCATTCGCGATCATCAGTGACATGAACACGCGCCAGTTGTCACACGCCGACCCATCGAAGCAGGCAAAGGCATCGCTCGCGCGCAAGCCACTGATGGACACGTTCATGAAGCGTTCCGCTGCGGGGGAATATCGCTGGTGTGTGACGCTGTTTCCGACCGAGGCCCTCGCGATGGAAGCCGAGATGAGCCTCGAGGAATACGAGAATTTCTATTACCGGGCCTGTTTCGTCGACGAATCGGATCCTGTTGCGAAATGGCTCGAGGTAGCCGACCGTCACTCCACTCTGGTCGATTGGATCGGTGGACGTAAAGAGGTTCGGATCGAGGGAGAGGGAACGGACCTCACTCTGGGGATCGACGGCCGAACCTTCGTCCCCGCCGACGGAACTTTCAACTTCCCGGACGGTGAGTTCTTCACGGGCCCCGAGGAGACGAAGACGAACGGTTACGTAACGTTCAGTTTCCCTGCCATCTACGGCGGGCAAGCGGTCGAGGGCATCAGACTCCAGTTCGAGAACGGCCGGATCGTGGAAGCAACCGCCAAGAAGAACGAGGAGTTCTTGGTCAAGACCCTGGACACCGACGAGGGAGCCCGCGTGCTCGGGGAGCTTGGGATCGGCACGAACTACAACATCCCCGAGTTCACCGGCGACATCCTCTTGGACGAGAAGATCGGCGGGACGGTGCATCTGGCCGTGGGAGCTTCGTACCCGGAGACCGGGGGCAAGAACGAGTCGGCCGTCCATTGGGACATGGTGTGCGATCTCCGGGACGGGGGTCGTATCACGGTCGATGGGGACGTCCTGATGGAGGACGGCAAATTCCTCGTCTCGTAAGGGGATCTAGCCCGAGGCCCGAACTAGCCCGAGCGACGATGGGTTCGACCTCCGGAGGAACTCATCAAGTGTTGACCAGGAGGGTGCTGCTCACTAGTGTCGAGTGATGCCGCCGGGACCCACCGCTCCAGCGCGCCTCGATTTCGTTTCTGTCCAGCAAGAGGCGTTGCAGTGCACTAGATGCCCCCTGTCGAAGGGTCGCACTCAGGTCGTCTGGGCCGACGGGAACCTCGATTCCGATGTCTTGTTCATCGGGGAGGCTCCCGGGTTCCACGAGGACAAGCAGGGAAAGCCGTTCGTGGGTGCCTCCGGCCAACTCCTGGACAAGCTATTGGCCGAGGTGGGGCTGGACCGTACCCAGGTTGCGATCGTCAATGTAGTGAAGTGCCGCCCACCGGGTAATCGAGACCCACTTCCCGACGAGATCGAAGCGTGTCGCCCCTACCTCGAGGCGCAACTCGACCACATGCAGCCGCGCGTGATCGTCACGTTGGGCAACTTCGCCACCCGATTCATCATCAATCAGCCGATCGGGATCACCAAGGCGCGTGGGCAGAGGTTCGCGTTCCGTGACGCGGTCGTCATCCCTACGTTCCATCCGGCAGCAGCACTGCGCGGCGGTCGCTTCGGCGGCCTCAGCCCCATCGACGGGATCCGAGAGGACTTCCGATCGGTACGACAGGTCATCGATTCGGCCCCGGTCGCGAAGCCGAACGAGCAAGATGGGGCCGCGACCGAGTCCGAGCAACTCGGATTGTTCTAGAAACCCCATGAAGGTTCTCTCGGTAATGACGCATTCCGCGGAGGAGACGCGGATCGTTGGCGCGGCCCTGGCTCCGAATCTTCTCCCGGGCGATGTCGTTAGCCTCAGCGGCGATCTGGGCGCCGGTAAGACTGTCTTCGTGCAGGGGCTGTGCGCCGCGCTCGGGGTCGAGGACAGGGTTCTCAGCCCAACGTTCACGATCGTTCACGAATACGAAGGGCGCTTCCCGATCATCCATCTGGACATCTACCGGCTCGACTCCTTCCAGGAGGTTCTCGATCTGGGCTTCGAGGAGTTCCTCGATCCCAGCAGCGTCGTGCTGGTCGAGTGGGGAGAGGCGATCGGGCCACTGCTGCCGCGCCGATTCCTCGAGGTGGAGCTGCGACAGCCGGGGGTGTCGGATCCCGAGGATCACCGGGCGCTGACGTTCCGTCCGCATGGGGCGGAGTGGATCGCCAAGGTCCAGTCGATGCGGGAGACGGCCGAGACGCTCTTGGCGGCCGCCTCGGAGGTGGCTACGACGGAGACCCGCTTCTTCGTTACGGACGAACCTCAAGCCCCTCCAGGTAGAGGGAGAATTAGCGAGACCGGTACCGACTCCGGATAGGTGATGGGCTCGGCCATCGCCCAGAGCGAATAGGAAGCCTTTTTGCTGGTTCTTGGAATCGAGACCTCCACGCCGCTCGCCAGCGTTGCCCTGGGATCGGAGCAGGGCGTCGTCGCGAGCGCGATGGTCTCGCGGGGAGCCAACTACAACGAATTCCTGCTCCCGGCGATCCGGTTCTGCCTGGACGAGGCGGGGCTCGGCTACCGGAATATCGGTGCCGTGGCGGTCGGGCTCGGGCCGGGTCTCTTCACCGGGATGAGGGTGGGGGTCGCCACCGGCAAAGCTCTGGCGCAAACGTTGTCGGTGCCCATCGTCGGCATGGCCAGTCTGGATCTTGTCGCCTATGAGGTCAGACACTCGGCGAAAACGATCTGCGCGATCCTCGACGCGCGCCGTAACCAGGTGTTCTACGCGTTCTATCGTTCTTCGCCGGGAGGCGTTCAACGCATGACGCGTTATCAGGTGGACAAACCCGGCACTCTGGCGATCGGCCTTGCTTCTAGGCCCGAGGAGGTCCTGTTAGTGGGAAACGGCGCGCATCTCTATGCCGACGTTTTCGGCGACCTGCGGTCGGTGGCCGAGATCGGAAGCTTGGGCGACTCGTTCCCCGACGCCAGATCGCTTGTCGAACTGAGCCTTCCCCGGTTGTTCCGGCAGGACTTCGATTCTCCTTACGACCTCGTTCCGCTCTATCTCAGGCAGTCGGCGCGGAAGATCGAGTGGGAGAGCATCAGAGGAAGTAGGTCGGCCTGATGGCGCTGGCGCGGTCTCACGAGACCGACCCCATCCATGGACTAGAGCTAACGCGCATGCGTAGGCGCCATCTTCGGAAGGTTCTCGCGATCGAAGCGCGCGTGTACCCACGGCCGTGGAGCATGTCTCTGTTCTTGAGCGAGCTTGCGCAGAAGTCGACCCGCACTTATCTCGTGGCGCGTCACAGTGGAGACGTCATCGGCTACGCGGGGATGATGTTCACCGGCAAGGAAGCTCACGTGACGAACATCGCGGTCGATCCGGATTTCCATGGACGGAAGGTCGGTTCGCGATTGTTGCTGACGATCGTCACCGAAGCGTTAGCTAGAGGAGCCGACAATCTTTCCCTCGAGGTGCGTGTTTCGAACGGTGCTGCTCAATCGATGTACCGGAAGTTCGGATTCGATATCTCCGGCGTTCGCAAGGGCTATTACATCGAGACCAACGAAGACGCTCTCGTGATGGTCGTCGAGAACTCGCTGTCGACGGATTACCGGATGCGTCTGCAAGAGATCCGCTCTGAGCTCGATGCCGCTACGGGAGCCGGTCGGTGAGCGAGACCTTCTGGCCGGCCGATCCACCGGCCGGGACGATCACCGCACCCGAGGCTCTGGCGCGCAAGCAGCCGATCGCGGAGTGGGACGAGGACACGCTCGTACTTGGGATCGAGACCTCGTGTGACGAGACCTCCGCCGCAGTGGTCCGGGGGGGCCGCGAGATCCTGTCGAACGTCGTCGTTTCGCAGGGAGAGCTTCATGGTGAGTACGGCGGGATCGTGCCGGAGATCGCCGCACGTGCTCACGTCGAGGCCTTGACGCCGGCGATCGGCGATGCGCTGATGAAGGCAGACGCGACCTTCTGGGATCTCGACGCAGTTGCTTCAACCTTGGGTCCCGGTTTGATCGGGTCATTGCTCGTCGGGGTGGCGGAAGGCAAAGCCATCTCGAGCGCGTTGGAGATCCCCTTCGTCGGTGTGAACCATCTCGAAGGTCATCTCTATTCGAACCTCTTGGCCGATCAAGCTGCGACCTTCCCCGCCCTTGCGCTGATCATCTCGGGGGGACACACGATGCTGGTTCACGCGAAAGGCCATGGCGACTACGAGATCCTCGGCAGCACCATCGACGACGCAGCGGGCGAGGCATTCGACAAGGTCGCTCGCTTCTTGGGGCTCGAGTATCCGGGGGGGCCGGAGATCGACCGTTTGTCGTTGATCGGCAACCCCGATGCTTTCGCTTTTCCCCGGGCGATGCTGAATGAGCCCGGGTTCGACGTGTCCTATTCGGGGCTGAAAACGGCCGTGATCAATCAGGTGCGCAAGCTCGAGGCGAAGGACGAAGAGGTCATCGTCGAGGACGTGGCGGCTTCCTTCCAGAAGGCTGTCGTCGATGTCCAGGTGGCCAAGACGATGATGGCCGTGGACCTGGCTTCAGCCAACCAGGTCTTCCTTTGCGGAGGAGTGGCGGCGAATTCGGGGCTCCGGTCTCGACTGGCCGCCGAGTGCGAGGACAAGGGTGTGAAGCTGTTCGTGCCCCCCCTTGAGTTGTGTACCGACAACGCGGCGATGATCGCTGCCTGTGCCACGGCCATGCTGCGCCGGGGCATCTACCACCCGCTGGAGACCTCGCCGGATCCCAACCTCAAGCTGGCCTAGCGCAAGGTATCGATCAGGGCTCGGGAGGTTTCAGCCTTCCTGCCTTACGGTCCTGCCGGGTTTTCTCCTGATGACAGTTCCAGCACCGAGGCCTGAGATTGGGATGCGAACTCGGACCTTTCGCCGCGTACGGATGAACGTGATCGAACTCCGTTCGGAATCGATTGCCGCAATCGATGCACAAGACCCCGTCGAAGTCAGGCGGATCACCGAGCTCCAAAGCGACTCGCACTTCCACCGGAGCGGTGCGCGACCAGCGTTTGTGATGACGGAGGTCAACCCCGTCGAAGAACAGTGCGTTCAGGAAGGCATCGGTGCCGATCGTCCGCGCGACCTGAGGTGGTACGGGACCGATGCCGGGGATCTTGCACACCTCGCCTTTGCGCACATCTTTCCACCCGCGCTTCGCCACTTGATGGCTCACCAACACAACGAGCTCAGGTCGTTTGGCTCGGCCCTTGCCGGCGCCCGACAGCAATGACGTATAGGCGTCGGCGAGATGGCAGTGGAAGGGCTCGTTCACTCCTTTGGCTCTAGCCCTCTTGCCCAATCGTTCGGCCTCGGCTTCGGCCCTCGCAACGATCGGGGCTCCGACGTGTGGTTCAAGGGCGAGATGGACGTGCACCATTCCCAGCCCATCTGAATGGCTCCTTGCGTACCGCGCCGCTCGTTGGCGAGCACCCAGGTCGCGGTGCTGTTCGGCATCGAGCTTTTTCTGACGCGCTTTGTCCTTGAGGACGTGGAACGAGTCGCGCTGAGCAACTTTCACCAGCTCCCTTGCGGAACCGGGGGCCGAGACCTCGGCATCGGCGATCTGGGCGGCCTGGTCCAAGGAAAGCTTCCCCGCCTGCATGGCCAGGTGGAGGTCGTCCGAAGACGCCATCACCTTGCCGGTGGTGACCGTTGCCTTCGCTTTGCCCTGTGAGCTGCCGGTGGCGCGCGCCACGGTCTCGACGTCGTCCAGCTTGCGGGCAAGCGCCGCCACACTGAACTCGGCCAGCTTGATGGCCTTTGCGAAGGTCGCAAGTCGCTTCCTGACCACCGCCGCACTGCAGAGCTCGGGCTCCAAGTCGGCGGCCGCCTTTTCCAGGAACTCCACCGCTTGGTCCTCGTAGAACACTTCCATGCCTTCATTTTGCTGAGGGGGTACGACACTTTTTTGGACCGAGCCGGCCCGTTTGCCAGGTTATGCCCCCGGCGGTACCCTTAGCACTCAGACCTTTGGAGTGCTAATCCCTAAACCAGGAGGTAGGAATGGCAACAGGAACCAAGACCGCGATAAAGCCCCTCGAGGACCGCATCCTCGTGCGTCCCGAAGAGGGCGAAGAAACCACCCCGACCGGGATCGTGATTCCGGACACCGCGAAAGAGAAGCCCCAAGAGGGCACCGTCATCGCCGTAGGCCCCGGCCGTCGCTCGGAGAACTCCGGCGAGGTCATCCCCGTGGACGTGAAGGAAGGCGACCGCGTCATCTACTCGAAGTACGGCGGCACCGAAGTCAAGGTCGAGGGCGAAGAGCTCCTCATCCTTTCGGCCCGTGACGTACTCGCCGTATTGGGCTAAGTCCACCCCGAACCTTTAGCTCTGCGGGCGCGGGGGTGATTCCCTGCGCCCCTTCATTAGAAGGAAGGAGACCAGATGTCGAAGATCATTCGATTCGACACCGAGGCTCGCAAAGGCCTCGAGAACGGCGTCAACAGGTTGGCGGACGCAGTACGCGTGACGCTCGGCCCCCGTGGACGTAACGTCGTGCTCGACAAGAAGTGGGGCGCGCCGACGATCACGAACGATGGTGTAACGATCGCGAAAGAGATCGAGCTCGAGGACCCGTGGGAGAACATGGGCGCCCAGCTCGTTAAGGAAGTTGCGACGAAGACGAACGACGTTGCCGGTGACGGCACCACGACGGCCACCGTGTTGGCTCAGGCGATGGTCAGGGCCGGCGTTCAGAACGTGGCCGCAGGCGCGAACCCGATGGCTCTCAAGCGAGGCATCGAGAAGGCGGTCGCAGCCGCTGTTGATTCGATCAAGACCCAGTCCTCCGACGTCGAGGGCCGCGAGCAGATCGCGCATGTCGCCGCCATCAGCGCGAACAACGACAGCGAGATCGGCGAGATGGTTGCAGAGGCCATGGACAAGGTCGGCAAGGACGGCGTCATCACCGTCGAAGAGTCCAACACATTCGGGCTCGAGCTCGAGCTCGTCGAGGGTATGCAGTTCGACAAGGGCTACATCTCGCCTTACTTCGTTACGGACCAGGACCGCATGGAGGCCGTTTTCGAGGACCCCTACATCCTGATCAACCAGTCGAAGATCTCGTCCGTGCGCGACATGCTTCCTGTGCTCGAGAAGGTCATGCAGGCAGGGAAGCCGCTCGTGATCATCTCCGAGGATGTGGAAGGCGAGGCTCTCGCAACGCTGGTCGTCAACAAGATCCGCGGCACGTTCCAAGCAGTGGCCGTCAAGGCTCCCGGATTCGGCGATCGCCGCAAGGCGATGCTGCAGGACATCGCGGTTCTCACGGGCGGTCAGGTGATCTCCGAGGAAGTCGGTCTGAAGCTCGAGAACGTCGATCTCGACATGCTCGGCAGGGCCCGCAAGGTCGTCATCACCAAGGACAACACGACGGTCGTCGAGGGTTCGGGAGACGCGTCCGAGATCAAGGGTCGTACCGAGCAGATCAGGGCCGAGATCGATCGCACCGATTCTGACTGGGACAAGGAGAAGCTTCAGGAACGTCTGGCGAAGCTCTCTGGTGGAGTCGCGGTCCTGAAGGTCGGAGCGGCGACCGAGGTCGAGCTCAAAGAGAAGAAGCACCGCATCGAAGACTCCGTTTCGGCGACCCGAGCGGCCGTCGAAGAAGGCGTCGTTCCGGGTGGAGGTTCCACCCTCGTCCGTGCCCAGGAGGCAGTCGACGCCCTCGAGCTAGAGGGTGACGAAGCCGCCGGCGCACGAGTTGTTATGAAGGCGCTGGAGGCTCCGCTGTGGTGGATCGCCAGCAATGCCGGCCTCGAAGGCGGCGTCATCGTGGACCGCGTTCGCAACGAGAAGCCTGGTCACGGACTGAACGCCGCAACCGGCGAGTTCGTCGATCTCATGAAGACCGGGATCATCGACCCCGCGCGCGTGACGCGTTCAGCACTCGAGAACGCAGCATCGATCGCGGCGCTGTTGCTCACGACCGAGGCCACCGTCGTCGATAAGCCACAGGAAGAGGACGCAGCTGCCGGTGGCGGCCACGACCACGGAATGGGCGGCATGGGCGGAATGGGTGGCATGGGCGGCATGATGTAGTCAGTCCGACTTGAAGTCGGATGAAACGCCGGCGGTCTCGACCGTCGGCGAAGAACGAAAAGTGTCGGGGACCGGACAATTGTCCGGTCCCTTTTCGTTCACTTAGACATACAAATGTCTAGTTAATCCCGGTTTGCCATTTGACCCAGGCGGGCTATGGCCCTGGATGTTCCCGGTCTATAGCGTGAACGGATGGGCATTCCCTCTGGACGGCGCGCGCTTGCTTCGGCCTGCACCCTGGCGGTGCTCGCCGCCGGTCTGGTCTGGGCACCGGCCGCAGCGGCGACCGAGGAAGACGAACCCGCATACGTCGCCGACCGCGCGATCGTGGCGTGGGAGCGGGGCGACAAGGCCGAAGCGGTCGACGCGATCGAGGACAACGACGGGGACGTCGTCTCTTCCAGCAGCGAGGGGGATTTCTATGTCGTCGAAACTCCGTCCGAATCTAGCGAGTGGGCCGAGGAGGTCGCCGAGGAAGGTTCGATTCGCTTCGCCGAACCGGATTATCTCGTAGAGGCTTCGGAAATCATCCCGAACGACACTCGGTGGGACGACATGTGGGGCCTTCAGAAGATAGGCGCCCCGGCAGCCTGGGAAGTGGGTACCGGTGATGCCGACGTAGTCGTTGCGGTGATCGACACGGGAGTGGATTACGAACACCCGGATCTGGCCGGTCAGATGTGGACGAATATCGACGAGATCGCGGACAACGAAATCGACGATGACGACAACGGATACATCGATGACGTCCACGGGATCGATTGCGCCAACGACGACTCCGACCCCATGGACGACAACGACCACGGCACGCATGTTTCCGGCACCATCGGCGCTCAGGGCGACGACGGGATTGGAGTTCCCGGTATCAACTGGGACCTCCAGATAATGGCCCTCAAATCGCTGGACGCGGGTGGGGGCGGCAGCACTTCGGACGCGATCCAGTGCCTCGACTATGCCATCGATAGCGGCGCGCACCTCTCTAACGACTCGTGGGGTGGCGCGGCCTATTCGCGGGCACTGGAAGAAGCGATCGTGCGGGCGCGGGATGCCGGTCAGTTGTTCGTCGCGGCAGCCGGGAACAACGAATCGAATGCCGATTCGATCCCTTCGTATCCGGCCGCCTACGAATACGACAACGTCGTTTCCGTAGCCGCCACGGCCGAGGACGATTCCCTGGCGGGATTCTCCAACTACGGTGCAACAACCGTCGACATAGCGGCCCCCGGAGTGGACATCCTCAGCTCGGTGGAGGGGGGCGGCTACGGCACAAAGAGTGGGACTTCGATGGCGACGCCTCACGTCGCGGGTGCGGCGGCGCTTCTGTGGTCCGAGTATCCCGGCGATTCCTACCAAGAGATCCTGGGCCGCCTGTTTGCGAACACCGTTCCCTTGGCTTCGCCGGATACCAGCAGAGTCGTCACCGGTCGGTTGGATCTCGCCGCGGCGATCGAGTTCGACGATGTGGCGCCGGGACCCGTCGTGCTTTCTTTGTCCGCGCTCGGAGTCCATTCAGCCACACTCGACTGGGTCGCTCCGGCAGAAGACGCTCTTTTGGGAGACGGCGTCTCTGCGTACGAACTGTCGTACAGCCCGACCGGCGAGAACGACTGGGCCAGTGCTCCGGCTCCGCTACCCGGTCTTCCCACCGTCCTTCAAACCGCCACGATTCAGGGTCTTGCGCCGGGGACTGGTTACGACTTCCGTCTTAGTTCCAAAGACAACGCGGGCAACGCAACAGTGAGCGACATCGTTTCCGGTTCTACCTTGGCCGGAGTAACCGTTTTCTCCGACGACATCGACTCCGGCACCGACCTGTGGGATGAATCGTCCCGCTGGGAAGCCACGACCGAACAACCACATTCGGGAACCCGATCGTGGTCCGACAGCCCGGATTCTCCTTACCGCCGTTTGCCCGGAGTCGCGACCCAACCAGGCAGCGGCAGCGCCATTCTGATGACCGACCTTATGGACCTGACCGGCGTGGTTGCTCCGCGTCTGACTTTCTGGCATCGCTACAGCACGCAGCCGAACGTCGATCGCGCGATCGTCGAGATCTCGAGCGATGGCTCTACTTGGAACCAGTTGGCCAACTATTCCGGTCACCGTTATGAGTTCGCTCCCAGCGTGATCGATCTCACCCCCTATGCAGGGGCCCCCGAAACGAGGATCCGTTTCCGGATGACGTGGAACTCCGGCACCGATTTCGACGGCTGGCACGTCGACGACGTCATCGTTTCCGGTATCGGTTCGGATCTGGTGGTCCCGACGGCTCCGATCGGTCTATCTGCTTCGGGTAACAGTGCCGGCGTGACCCTGAACTGGGACGACAACATCGATCCCGACCTGTTCGGTTACAACGTCTATCGCAAGCTCCCGAATGATGTCTCGTGGGCCCAGATCACCACGACTCCGGTGACGGCATCCACTCGAGTGGATACCTCCGGGGTCGCGAACGTTGTCTACGACTACCGGGTCACGGCCGTAGACCAAGCGGGTAACGAAAGTGCGCCTTCCGCGGTCGTCAGCGAACGCCGTCGCGCCGCTACCACGACCAGTGGCGGCGGTGGCGGTGGCGGCGGCGGTGGCGGTGGCGGTGGAGGCGGAGGCGGAGGCACCGACGAGCCGGAGGAGGCCCCGGCCCCCATCCCGAGCCCCGTTCCAGAGCCGGTGCCGTCACCCTCGGCCGAGGCTCCTGCGCCGATCGGTTACGCACGCTCCATCACGCTCCATGTGAATCGTCGATTCGTGGCATTCGGACGACTCACGACTTCCGGAGCCCCCGCCGGCTGTTACGCCGGCGCGGATGTGCTGATCAGGCGCAACGGCAGGTTGGTCGCAGATCTCGTTACGAACGAGCGAGGGGGTTTCAGGACCCGCCTGCCGGTTCGCCGTGGCCGGTACGTCGCGGTTGCTACGGCTCTGCCGATCGGCGTCGCAGACTCATGTCTTGCTGCTCGGTCGGAAGCGCGCATCCGCCGTCCTTAGAGTTGCACCATGAACCTCCCTGGCTACTCAAGTCGCGCCGCCCATACCGATGACGTCGCCGAACTAGAAGAGCTCTTCATCGCACTGGATCGCGAGGAGGGCGTGGAGCCCAGCTATCTAGCAGAAGACCTGGGTTCGGCATGGCGTCGAACGGACTTCGATGTGGCTGCGGACACATTCGTCATCACTTCGGACGGAGGAGCCATCGCTGCGTATGGGCACGTGGAGACCCGGCCCCCTACGGCGCTCATCGCCATGGGATGGGTGCATCCCGACCACCGTGGTGTCGGTCTCGGTTCATCTCTTATCGATGTCCTGGAAAGCCGGGCCCGCGCGAAAGGCGATGCCTCGGAGGAGGCCTTCGAACGGGTGATCAACATCGTGACCGAGTGGGATCGACCCGCGGCGCAGCTGCTGTCGAAGGCCGGCTATCGCATCGTTCGTCACTTCTGGTCGATGGAGGTCGATCTCGCCGGCGACGTCGAGACGCCGGACCCGGTGGTGGGGGTGACGCTCAGGAACTTCGACGTCGCTGAAGCCGTGGCGACCCACAACGTCTTGGTCGAGGCTTTTCGGGACCATTGGGGCTCGGACTTCCCCGGTTTCGACGACTGGTCTGCAGAGACTCTCGAAAAGAAGGGCTATGACCCAAAGCTGTGGTGGGTCGCCGAGGCCGGTGGGGAGTTGGTCGGCGTCCTTGTCGCTGAGGTGTTGGCAGGTACAGGCTGGGTGATCGATCTAGGCGTAGAGCGCGAATGGCGCAAGCGAGGGATCGGTCGAGCGCTTCTCCTGCAAGCATTCAACGATTTCAAGCGTCGGGGGCTCACTCGAGCGGCGCTCGGTGTCGACTCGGAGAGCCTCACGGGTGCCACGCGCTTGTACGAGAACGTGGGGATGAAGAGATACCGGCAGATCGACTTCTACGGGAAGGATCTGGGTTACGGCAGGTAATCGAGGGGATCGACTGGGTTCCCGTTGATCCGAACCTCGAAGTGCAAGTGGTCACCCGTACACGATCCGGTACATCCGACCAGTCCGACGATCTGACCCTGCGGGATCGATTGCCCGCTGCTTACTTCGAACTTGGACAGGTGTGCGTAGAGAGTTGTTACGCCGCCGCCGTGATCGACGATGACCGCATTTCCGTAGCCGGAGTAGTACTGGGCCAGGATCACTTGGCCCTCCTTCGAAGCGACGATCGGGTCGCCGGTGACACCGTCGATGTCGATGCCGGTGTGCATGCGTCCCCAGCGAGGACCGTAGTAAGAGTTGATCGCGCCGTTCAATGGCCAGATGAAGCCCTCGGTTGAAACACCCCTAGCGGTAACGGCACGGATCGCATCCGCAGCGCGGATGTCGCCTTTGATCTCTGCTGCTGCGGCAAGTAGGTCGCCTTCCTCGGCGTGCTCGTGCCCCAGCAGTTCCTCGAGCCGTGCGAGCTTCGTCTTCAGCTCGCCATGCTTCTCATCCATGCTTGCGTAGAGGCGACCTTGCTCGTTGCGAGTGGCCTCGAGGTCGGACTTCGTCTTGAACAGAGCGGCGTGTTGGGCCTGGATCTCGAGCTGGAGCCTGTTGTGCTCGATCAGCGCGTCGGTGTTCTCGTGGGCCGCGATCCCGAGAAACTCGACACGGTCGTCCAGCTCGGCGAGGGACTTTGCCCCGAGGAGGGCATCCAGGGTCTCGGTTGCCCCTGCCTTGTACAACCCGACGGCCTGTTTCGTGGCGACGCCCTCGACCTTGTCGATCTCGGTCTGGGTCTCGTCGATGCGGGCTTGTGCGTTTCGGACCTCGGATTCGATCTTGGAGATGTCGCGGTCGAGAGCAGCAAGTGCGTGACGGAGTTCGATCATCTGCTCGTTGAGAGCTTTGGCTTCAGCTTGGAGGGTGTCGGCTTCGGCCTCGTGGCCTTCGATCTTCTCGTGGAGAGCTTCGCGCTGCTCCTCGAGCTCCCTTAGCTTGTCGTGGGTACCTGCGGGAGCCGTCACGGGAACAAGCAACGTCGTGAGGATCGTCAAGGCGATCCAGGCGCGTTTGCTCTTGAGCACGTTCGCTGTCTCCCTCTCTTCGGGTCTCTTCGTCTTGCGCCCCACGAAGACCCGTGGGTTGCGGGCCCGCCCGCCCGCTGTGAGACTCGCTGGGCCCCGGTCGGACCGCATCCTGCCATAGGCCCCTTGCTTTGTCCCCCTGTCTGACGGGTTCTGGATGGGGGGCCGGAATCCTGTTCGGGAACGCTCGAGAGCAAGAAAAGTTGTCATCCGAGCGCGAACAAATCTGGCTTTTAGGGGTTGTGTCCCGGTTACGGCCCCCCTAAAGTCCCCTCTGTACCCGTTGAGTTGTAAACTGGGCTTGCCCGGGACGAAGGCTCAGCGGGTACATCTCTTTCCTTCGCCGACCGCCTAGCCGGTCGGCGTTCTGCTTGGGATCCAGAGGCGCTCCGGCCCCTGGCCTAGCTCCGCAGATGTGACTATTGCGGCCCCCTAGGCCCCCTCCTATGCTGAGCCCCTAACTAGGGGGATACTTAGACATATGGCCGACACCAAGATCGACGAGCTGGAAGCTGCGATTAAGGAGATTCCGGGCGTGCTCGGGTGCGCCATCCTGCGCAGCGCCGACGGGAAACCCCAGGAGATCCAGGCTTTCACCCAGACCGGCGTCAACCGGGAAGAGATCCACACCCAGGTCCTGCACGAGGTGACGACCAGGGATCTCGAGACCTCCATGAACCACATCTACGTCTTCGAGCTCGAGGCCGAGTCCTATTTCGGCGACCTCGAGTCCCTCGAG
>Ga0190275_10000978_pt1 | contig 22173 bp, 23 predicted proteins | sample Popmic550T_FD_133745 | JGI IMG/M metagenome (GOLD analysis project Ga0190275, IMG submission 133745) | Populus adjacent soil microbial communities from riparian zone of Yellowstone River, Montana, USA - 550 T | ecosystem: Environmental > Terrestrial > Soil > Riparian zone > Trees stand | place...
CACAGACTTCAACGCACTCGTCTACGTGCTGTCAGGCAGCGGCAGCGTCGGTTCGCAAGGTCGGCCGATCTCGACCGGACAGCTCGCGGTCTACGGACCAGGTGAGACGATCACCGTCTCCGGCGCCGTGAATCAGGAATCGCGCCATCCCGCCCTCGACGCGATCGTGCTGGGCGGCTCTCCGATCCGTGAGCCCGTCGCGTGGGGTGGGCCCTTCGTCATGAACACGCGCCAGGAGGTCCTGCAGGCATTCGAGGACTATCAGGCCGGCCGGTTGGGAACCATCCCGGCGATGCCGATGGCTCATCCCGGAATCGGCGGCCAGGGCTAGGCCGACGTCGCCAGCCAGGTGTTGGTGGTGTCCAGCTGCAGTCGCGTGTAGTGCTCGAGCCTGCCCAGTTGCTCTGGTGTGAGCTGGTCGCACGCCCAGCTCCAATGCAACGCCACCTGCTGGCCGGGGCGTACCTCGCCGAGCAGTGATCGCCCTGCATCAGCCCAGCGCACGCGCTCCAGCTGAGCAGCTCCGAGGCCAAGCGCGTGGCCGTCCCAGGTCAGCGGCCGGGACAGGACCTGCAGTTCGTCCCCCGCGACCTCGGTGACCTCCCCGGACCGGATCCGGCAGTTGTCCAACACCGACACTGCGACCGGGTCGTTACTGCCACCGAGCATCCCCACCCAGGGGTAGATCGTGAACACGTGGAATCCATGATGTGGGAGCGCCTCGGCGGCGGGTTTGGTGGCGCTGGGGGTCAAGCCGCTGGTGCTCTGGCCGACAAAGCGGTGCACCAGTACCTCAGCGCAGGACGCGGGGTCAACGCGATCGAGGAGATCGTTGCCGATCCAATAGGCCTCGACCACCCGCGCGTCCAGCGGGTCGTCGATGCCCGCCGCTGCCGCGATGATCTCCAGGTACACCCAAGCCCCTTCGAACTGCCGAGCACGATCGGCGATCGCCTCCCGATCGATCGCGGATTGGCCGGATTCCAGGAGCACCTCAGCCCCGGCTGGTCCGCAGTAACCGAGATCGTTGGGCGGAAAGGCGTATCTGGCGAACTGTGCGGCCCCGGAGAGCAGGTTCTGCGATGCGGCGGTCATAGGCCTATCTTCACCGATAACCGTGCACATGGGTACGACCCCTGATCAGTCATGCCGATCGGCGATACGGTGCTGTTCATCGGCGATACGGTGCTGGAATGGCTGGTGCCCGCAGATGAGATTGGCGCCGTCCCACGCTCAGTCGGTCGAGGTGCGGCGCCGACGTTTCTTGCTCACCGGGGTGGTGCAGGGCGTCGGATTTCGTCCGTACGTGCACCGGTTGGCTACCGAACTCCGGCTCACCGGCTTCGTCGGAAACGATTCTCTGGCCGTCTTCGCAGAGGTGCAGGGGCTCGCGCCCTTCGTCGATGAGTTCAGCAAGCGGTTGACCGCAGAGCTACCACCACTCGCGGTCCTGGCCTCGGTCACGTCAGAGGAAATGCCTCTGTCGGTCGATGCTGAAAAGGACTTCAGGATCGTCGCCAGCCGAGACGCGCAGGGCGCTCGTACCCTCGTACCACCCGACCATGCCACTTGTCGGTCGTGTGTCAGCGAGTTGTTCGACCCAGAAGACCGCAGATACCGGCACCCATTCATCACCTGTACCGATTGCGGACCGAGGTTCACGATCATCCGGGATCTCCCCTATGACCGCCCGGCCACGACGATGTCCGACTTCCCGATGTGCCCGGCTTGTGCCCAGGAGTACGCCGACCCCACCGATCGACGCTTCCACGCCCAGCCCGTCGCCTGCCCGGACTGCGGGCCGGTGCTCTGGTTCGAGTCGGGCTCCGATCGCGTCGAGGGATCCGACGCCGCCCTTCTCGCTGCCCAACGCGCCCTGGCCGACGGTTTGGTGGTGGCGATCAAGGGTCTCGGGGGTTACCACCTTGCCTGCCGTGCTGATCACTCCGAGGCAATCGACTCGCTTCGACGACGCAAGGCCCGCAACGAGAAGCCGTTCGCCCTGATGGCTCGTGACGTTGCCACGGTCAACGTGCTGGTTGTGATCAACGATGACGAACACGTTGTGCTGACCGGCGGTGCCCGACCGATCGTGTTGATGCATCGCCGGGACGGCGCCCCGGTTGCGGAAACTGTTGCTGCGGGCAATCCACTGCTTGGCGTGATGCTTCCGTACACGCCGGTGCACCACCTCCTGATGCAGCCCGTGCCCGGTTCCGACGTCGCGCCCCCGGCCGTCCTCGTGCTGACCAGTGCCAATCTCAGTGATGAGCCACTGTGCTTCGACGATGCCGATGCCTTGACTCGCCTCCCCCGGTTGGCCGACGCCGTCCTCACCCACGACCGACCGATCCACGTCCCCTGTGACGACTCGGTCGTACGCGTCGTTGACGGCGCTGAACTGCCGATCCGGCGCTCGCGTGGCTACGCGCCCCTACCGGTCGGCCTGGTTCCCGGCCTGGTGCCAACGCTCGCGGTGGGAGGAGAATTGAAGAACACCTGTTGCCTGATCGATGGGTCCAACGCGTTCTGTTCGGCGCACATCGGCGACATGGGCAGTCTGGATACCACCCGAGCCTTTGAGCGCGCCGTCGAGCAGTTGACGACGTTGCACCAGGTAAGGCCCGAACTGATCGCGGCGGACGCGCATCCGTCCTACCTCACCCGTGCCTGGGCCGAGCGGCACACCGGCGGGGACGGCGAGCCTGAACTGAGGCTGGTTCAGCACCACCACGCACATGTGGCCTCACTGCTGGCCGAGCACGGCCGGCTGGGCCAACCAGTCATCGGGGTGGCCTTCGACGGCACCGGTTACGGCTCCGACGGCACGATCTGGGGCGGAGAGTTCCTGCTCCTCGGCCGGGACAGCACACAGTTCCTACGAGCTGGGCACCTCATGACCGTCGCCCTTCCGGGTGGGGACGCGGCGGTCCGCAACCCGTGCCGGATGGCATTGGCCTACCTACACGCCGCTGGACTGCCCTGGGATGACGACTTGGCACCCGTCCGGGCCTGTACGCCAGCCGAGCGATCGGTGCTCGCCGCGCAGTTGGCCACCGGCCGCGGCACCGTCGCGTGCAGCAGCATGGGCCGCCTCTTCGACGCCGTCGCCTCCATGCTCGGGGTACGGCACCGCATCGGATACGAGGCCCAGGCAGCGATCGAGCTCGAGGTACTTGCGCAGCGAGGCGAGCCAGACGCGGCCGACGATCAACTGCCCGCGCGCTTCGGAGTCGGCACCGACGGGGTGCTCGACTACCGGCCAGTAATGAAGGCCCTGGTGGACTCCTTGCGGGCAGGTGTGCCGCGTGCGAGGCTCGCTTCCTGGTTTCACGTAGCCGTTGCCGAGGCGGTCGCCGAGTGCGTCGAGATGATCGCCACCGACAGAGAGGTAGGTTTGGTCGGTCTGACTGGCGGCGTCTTCCAGAATGTGCTGCTACTACAGAAGTGCCAGCAGCGGCTGGTTGCAAACGGCATGGAGGTGCTCGTGCATCGACTAGTTCCACCCAATGACGGCGGACTAGCACTGGGCCAAGCCGTCCTCGCCGCTTTGACCCGCAGCCACCCAGAAGAACGATGAGCACCCAAGCCATTCCTGCTGACGTTCAGGCGGTGTCCGGATACGCCGGCCTCCAGCCGGCACCCGCCAGCGTCGCCGGAATTCCGCCGGACATGCTGGACGGCGGGTTGGCGCGCGACCTGTCCGATGCCTCACTGGCGCTGGCCCGCCGGTTCCACGCCGGCGCGACGATGTGGTGCATCGCGCCTCAGTGGGAGCCGCACGCCCACCACATGGCAGTGGAGTTCGTCCATCCGGTGATCGTGGGCAAGCGAGCGCTGCCGGCCTTCGCGCTGTGCGCTCCGGACGTCGTCGCTCAGGCACGGGTGTCGGTTCGCCCCGGCGACATCGTGATCGCGGTGGCCGCAGCCGACGACCGAGCTGTCCGCGATCTGATGCGGCGCACTCCGGCCTGGGGTGGCCTGAGCGTGTGGATAGGTTCCGGCGCTCGGCCAGCAGCCGGTTCGGCAGACCACGTGCTCTGGATCGACGATCCCAACCCGTTGGCGCCGGCAACCGGGCGGTTCGTGATCATGTATCACCTGCTCTGGGAACTGACCCACGTCTGCTTCGAACATCCCGGCCTGCTCACCCCCCCCGTTGCAGAATGCAACGACGAGGTCTGCGTGACCTGTAGCGACGAGGGACGCCTGGCCGAGGTGATCCTCGCGCCGAGCACACCCTTCGGTGACGCCCTGGTTCGCACCGAAGCCGGCGAAGAACGCATCGACGTCACGATGGTCGCGCCGGTCACGCCAGGGGACCTCGTCCTGATCCATGCCGGCAGCGCCCTGACCCGTCTCGACCCGGAGATGGGTCGATGAGCACAGACACCGAGGGGACCGGTTTCCTCTACCCATTCATCGACGCGCAGGAGCGCGGCCCGGACTCGCTGCTGGACGATCTGGCTGCCTCCGCTCAGTCCAAGGTGCGGGAAAGCTCGGCCCTGCAGCGCTCAACACTGACCGATTGCGCCGACCTCGTGACCCAAGCCGGTACTCGGATGGCTGAGCGGTTCGCGGCTGGTGGACGTATGTATGCCTTCGGCAACGGCGGCAGCTCGACAGACGCCGCCACGTTCGCGGCGCTCTTCGCGCAGCCACTGACCGGACGTCCATTGCCGGCCATCAACCTCGCGGCCGACCAAGCCGTGCTGACCGCCCTGGGCAACGATGTCGGCTTCGAATTGGTGTTCTCCCGCCAGATCATCGCCCACTCCAGCAACCGCGACATCGCCGTCGCCATGTCGACCAGCGGCAGTTCGGCAGATCTGATGAACGCGCTGGGCGAGGCGTCCCGCCGAGGGCTGCTCACCATCGGGTTCGCCGGTTACGACGGTGGCCAGATGGCCGACGCGAGCGAAGTGGATATCTGCTTCGTCGTGAAGTCGCAGAGCATTCACCGGATCCAGGAGAGTCAGGCCCTCCTGGGTTACGAGCTCTGGTCGACCGTCCAGCGCCACCTCTCGTCGGGCGAGTCCGCTCCGACGCCCGCCCGTCCGACGTCACCCAGCCAAAGGGACACACCATGACCGCTGAGGCAGGAACTCGTTCGCAGAGTGCCAATGAGCGCGAAGACATGATGCGCGATCGCGTGACTGCCTTCCGCAAGCGCCGCCCCCGGCTGATCGACGAGGTCATCACCCTTGCCCACGGAGCCGGAGGCAAGTCCTCGGCAGCGCTGGTCGACGCTGTGTTCCTGGAGGCCTTCCGCAATCCCGAACTCGAGCAGATGGGCGACGGTGCCGTCCTGACCCTGCCCTCGGGTGAGCGACTTGCGTTCAGCACGGATTCCTTCGTGGTCTCGCCACTGCAGTTTCCTGGCGGCTCGATCGGCCACCTGGCGGTGCACGGGACGATCAACGACCTGGCCGTCAGCGGTGCCAAGCCGCAGTGGCTCTCGGCGGCCTTCGTCATCTGTGAGGGTTTCGAGATCGCCAAGCTTCGCGAGATCGTCGCCGATATGGCATCGGCGGCCAGCCAAGCTGGGGTCGCCCTGGTCACCGGAGATACCAAGGTCGTACCGACCGGAGCCGCGGATGGGCTGTACATCACAACCGCCGGACTTGGCGTGATCCCGCAGGGCCGCCAACTGTCGGCCGGACAGGTCCGCGTTGGCGATCGGATTGTGCTGTCCGGAACGCTGGCCGACCATGGGATGTCGGTGATGTTGGCTCGCGGCGACCTGTCCCTGGAGGCCGACATCCATTCCGACACCGCGCCGGTGCACGAACTGGTCGACCTGCTTCTGGCCGCAGCACCGACGACCCGATGGATGCGCGATCCCACCCGCGGTGGGCTCGGCACCATCTGCAATGAACTGGCTCAGGACACCGGACTCGGGGTCATTCTCGATGAGGCGTCTCTGCCGGTGCTGCCGATGGTGCAGGGCGCCTGTGACCTGCTGGGAATCGATCCCCTCTACGTCGCGAACGAAGGCAAGTTCGTGGCCGTCGTGGCGCCCGACGAGGTCGAGGCGGCACTCGCGGCGCTGCGCAGCCACCCGCTGGGTCAGGCAGCGGTTGAGGTCGGCGAGATCTCAGAACAACCGGAGGGCGTCGTGGCCCTGCGTACCGCCTTCGGCGGCAGCCGGATCGTCGACATGCTCGTCGGAGATCCGCTGCCCCGCATTTGTTGAGTCCGCCACCAGTCACCAACCGCAGAGTCACCAACCGCGTCGAGAGGGAACACCATGTGTCTCGGAATCCCAGGCCAGATCGTCGAGATCACCGACGCTGCAGGTCACCTGGCAAAAGTCGACGTGAGTGGCGTGCAGCGCACGATCAGCATCCGATTGCTGGCCGAACAGCAGGTGCAGGCCGAGGACTGGGTGCTCGTTCACGTTGGCTTCGCGATGGCCAAGATCGATCAACGCGAGGCGGATCTGACTCTGGCCGCTGTCAAGCACATGGGTGAGGCCTATACCGATGAGCTCGAAGCCTTCCAAGCCACCGCGATCGTCTAGGAGATTGAGATGAAGTTCGTTGACGAGTTCCGCGATCCTGCAGCGGCACGGGCGTTGGTCGGCTCGATCCGTGAGCTGGCCCAAGACACCCACTTCAAGTTCATGGAGGTCTGCGGCGGACACACGCACACGATCTATCGGCATGGCATCGAACACATCCTGCCGCCCAATGTCGAGCTGGTGCACGGCCCTGGCTGCCCGGTGTGTGTGATCCCGATGGGCCGCGTCGACGATGCCATGTGGCTGGCCGAAAAGCCGAACGTGATCTTCACCTCGTTCGGAGACATGATGCGTGTCCCGGGCAGCCGTGGAAGCCTGCTCGAGGCCAAGGCGCGCGGTGCCGACGTCCGCTTCGTCTACTCGCCCCTGGACTCACTGCGCATCGCCACCGAGAACCCGGACAAGCATGTGGTGTTCTTCGCGGTCGGCTTCGAAACCACCGCGCCGTCCACCGCGGTCACCCTGGTGCGGGCGAAGGAACTCGGGGTCACGAACTTCAGCGTCTTCTGCAACCACGTCACGATCGTGCCGCCGCTCAAGGCGATCCTGGACTCCCCAGACCTGCGCCTGGATGGTTTCCTCGGCCCCGGCCACGTCTCGACCGTCGTCGGCAACCGGCCCTACCGGTTCGTCACCGAGGTCTACGGCAAACCGATCGTCGTCGCCGGCTTCGAACCACTGGACATCCTGGCCTCGGTGCACATGCTGCTCGCCCAGATCCGCGAGGGCCGGTGCGAGGTGGAGAACCAGTACAGCCGCGTCGTGCCCGAAGAAGGCAACCCGCAAGCCCTGGCGCTGTTGGCCGAGGTCTTCGAGTTACGGCCGCACTTCGAATGGCGCGGCCTGGGCTTCATCTCGCAGAGCGCGCTCAAGCTCAACGACCGCTACGCGGAATTCGACGCCGAGATGCGCTTCGACATGCCGGGCATCCGGGTGGCAGATCCCAAGGCCTGCCAGTGCGGCGAGGTACTCAAGGGCGTCATCAAGCCATGGGAGTGCAAAGTCTTCGGTACGGCCTGTACGCCCGAGACGCCCATCGGCACGTGCATGGTCTCACCTGAGGGCGCGTGTGCGGCCTACTACAACTTCGGCAGGCTGCACCGCGAGACGGCACTACTCGTCGGAGGCCCGCCCAGCCGGGGCTGACCCGATCAACCAGCGCGGCTTGCTCGCGATCAGCCAGCGCCGTCCGGCATCGCGGCGGGCACGGTGGCGGGCTCGCGATGTTGCTCGTCCCTAGCGCGGCCCATGAGTTCGAGGCCGACCATGGCCTTCTCCGCAGCTTCAGCGGTGACTCGCTCGACCACGAAGCCCATGTGGATCAGCACCCACTCGCCGGGCTGCAGATCTTGGTTGTCCTCGTCCAGCATGCCGAGATTGACCCGGCTCTGGCCGCCGACCACATCGACGAGCACCAGCTGCCCGCCGTAGCCGTCCAGCTTCTCCACCACTCGACCAGGAATACCCAGGCACATGGCTAACCTCCCTGTTTGCTTGGTTCGGTCTCGAGCGAGAAGACCCGTTCGTAGAGCAATGACCGTACGGCGTCAGCCGCGACATCGACAGCGGCCTCGACACCAGGCGTCAATCCCATGCCCTCTTCGAGATCAGCCGGGGTACATCCCACGACATAGGTGGGGGGCAGGGTTCCGCCCAGGGCGCCGAGACTGCCCAGCACCGCGACAGGGTTCATCCCGTGAGCGTCGAACTCACCCTCACCGAGGTCCTCCGGCCCGACGTGGAGAACGGTGATCGTGCCGGGCTCCCCATCACCAGGAAGTGCGTCAACGATCACGAGTGCATCCACGCCGTCCAGCAGGTCGTAGGCCAGGTGCATGCCGCGGATCCCGTAGTCGACAAGACGCACGCTTTCTGGCAGCGGTGCGACGCCCTCGGGCGGAGCCATCATCCGACGAACTACCTCAGGTCCGAAGCCGTCGTCTGTGAAGAAGATGTTTCCGATGCCCGCCACGAGGACGCGCGTCGTCACCTCGATCTGCTGACCGTTTCCGTGCGTGTCAGGACTTGTCCTCGCCCCTACCTGTGCCGGAATAGTGATCGGGGCCGACCGCATCCGGATTCAGGTCGGTCTCGGGCATCTCGCTGGCCGGCTGTTCATCAGCAGGCGACGCTTCGGCACCCCTAGGGGTGTCCTCCTTGGGTGTGGCCTTCAGGTGGTCACTCTCGACCGGTCCGGTTGCCCCGCCCACAGCGGCGCCGTCCTTGTGCATCTCCTCCGGACCGTCGATATCGGCGGTTTCCCGGCGTCCCTCGTACGGCGGCACCGCCCGGTCCCCGGTGTCCGGTTCGTTTGGATCCGTGCCGGAGGTGTTCGGGTTCAGACTCATGAGTTTCTCCTTGGGTTGGAGTGCGGGTGGCCGTCAGCCGCCCTGGTCTCCTGCGGGCATTTCCGGCGCACCCGGGTGCTGGGCACCCTGTGGGTCCACCGATGTGTCATCGTCCTTGTCAGATGTGCCGACGGGGCGATCAGCAGGTCCTTCACCGGGCGGGAAGCCCTCATCACGCGAGCCCGGGTCGCCCCGCTCGCCCTGTGGTTCCTCATCGAGTTGTGCTGCGGGCTTGTCGTCTCCGAACTGCCCAGGATTTTCGCTCATCGTTGCTCCCTTAGATGGATGCCGCTAACTACATTTTCCGGATCTTCCTATAACGCTGGATGTCCGGGATGGACCGCAATCCGATGAATAACGCGACCAGCACGATGATGGCCAGCACCACAAGGGTGACCCAACCTACGTACTCCACAATCGACCTCCTCTCTAGGCAATCGACTCACTTCGGATGGGCCCTAGTTCGCTGCCTCGGCCGATGGCTGTCCCAACGGCTCGAGTTCCTCGGGTGCGAAATAGAGATAGCGGCCGTACCAGTCGTGCATATCGGCGGCCGGGTCGTCCACGAGAACAACCGCGATGTGGACGTTCCCATCCACATCGGAGAGCACGGCCGTCACCCGAGCGGTTTGATCGGCGAAGAACATGTCCTGCGCGTCGGCCCGAGCGCAAGGGTGCACCCGGACCAGGCTGCCCTTGGCCACGCTGATGCCATCGATCATCACCGCGTCTACGTCGGGCTGGACGCTGGCATCAGCGGCCGGATCCCACCACGGCGCATCGCCGGTCTCAAAGAGTGGAGGATCGACGTTGCCGACGTCGCTCTCCTGGGGGGCATCTGGGGCATCTGCCCGTGGCGTACTAAACACCGGCACGTCGAACATGTCCATCTCAGCGGCCAGCCCGGCGCGTTGCGCTGGTTCCCCGAACGGAGCGGGGTTGAACCTGGTCATCTCGGCGGCCACGGCAGCATCCACTGCCGCATGCGGATCCCGCAGGATGCCGTGCAGTTGCTGAAGTGTTTCGGGAGACATCTGCTCGCAGCGGTCGATGATCTCCGCCGCCCTGGGGTCGGTTGCCCGGGCCTCAGCCTTCTCCTGGTCGGTCAGCGTCATCACCCGCAGGGTGAGGATCTCGTCGATCTCCGTCGAGTCGAACAACGCGCCGGCGCTCTGATCGGCGATCTCGGGATAGTCGTACAGGATGATCGGCGAGGCGAGCACGACGTCGGTCTCCCCCGGCGCACCGGCCAGCACGGGCCAGCAGCGGTGCTGTTGGCAGTCTGCCGCAGCCTGCTGGGCATCCGCAGGCGGCTCGAGCAGGGACACGAAGCTGGCATTCTCAGCACTGATCAGCAGGTGCGCGCCGATGAAGGACGTCCGGATTGCCTCATCCTTGTCCAGAACGTCCATGACCGGTGCAGCGCCAACGTTGTCGACTCGGACGCGCAACCGGTGCAGGCCATCGACCGGGGCAGCAGTCACCCGCACCTGCCCGGCCAGCGGCCAACGGCGGCGTACCACCCGGGCCACGACGCGTCCGGCCTCGTCGCGCAGGGCCTCGATGTCCTCGCCGCCCGCTACCTCGACCGGCAACGTCGCGCCGGCGTCCAGCTCGGCCAAGCTGCAGCTGTCGAGCAGGATCTCGTGCTCGGTCGTCTCGTCCCAGGTCAACCAGGTCTGGGCGCCGACGCGAAACTCCGCCACAGGCGTGAAGTTGTCGCTGTCCGGAGCACTTGCTTGCTGCACCTCGCGAGTCTGCAACTGCAAGAAGCGCAGTCGCAGCGTCACCGTGGAGTCGGGCGGACCGCTCAGCAGGCACTCAGCCTGCATGTCGGGCTCCTCACCGAACCCACCAGCAGCAGCTCCGGGCGGGCCGAGGACCCCGAACTGCCACCGCACCCGATTCTTGCTCGACGTGGAGCGGTAGGGGTAGAGGAGATAGCCCTCGTAGAGGACCGCATCGGCAACCGTCCGCGCCAGCTCGAGAGTCATTTCTCGGTCACCGTGGTCTCGTCCACATCAGCCGCGGCGGCTGTTTCCAGTAGCGACTCCATCGCGGCTTCCCAAGTGGTCAATCCGCGTACGGACTTGTAGTAGGCCAGCGTGTCGATCGTGTCGCGACGAAGCCTGATCCAGCCGGTGTTGGGGAAGTAGTGGTCGATCATGTCCTTCCAGACCGACACCGGGATGTCGAACCTCGACTCGCAGTCCCACGGGACTTGCTCGACGCCGAAGCCACTGACACCGCGGGTGAACACCGTTCCAGAGAACAGGAAGACAACCGGGATCGTGCCCTCCCCCAGCGCGTGCAGATACTTCGACCAGGTGACATCGAAGTCGTAGGTACACGGCATGGCGAGGTCGACCTCGGTGATGGTGCTGAAGCCCTGCACCATCGAACTGCACTGCATCCACATGAACGGCTTGAGCGTGTCGAACCAGCGATCACGAGTGCCGAACATGTCGAGCAGGCCGCTCTCCTCGTCCGCGCTGTAGCGCCTCTTGGCCGGCTCGATGCGTACCTGGCAGCGCAGCGCGATCGCGTGAATCGCCTCTCCGGTCGACTCCTCGATCCGCAGCCGTGCCGTCATTTGCGGCGCCGCGGCGTACTGCTCGGCAAAGACGTCGACGACGGAGAAGGTCAGCTTGCTCATGGGCTCGACGCGATCTCTTTGGCCGGACGGCTCTTGGTCGACACCATCTCGAAGAAGCGATCCATGGCGTCGTGCGCCTCTTGCCCACCGTCGAAACCGCGCCACAACTGGCGCAGTCCGCCGACAAGTTCATAACAAGCGTCAATGGGCACGATATTGCAGGTGTAGTCGACGCTGCCCTGACCGCCGCGCCCGCGCTCGGGTGCCCGGATCAACAGCGCCTCGACATCAGGTCTGATCTGACCGAGCAGCGGATTGGCCGAAACAACGGCGTCCCAGGCGTCCAACGGAAGCTCTGACTCCGTCGCACCTGCTGGACCCGGGTAGAACGCGATGATGCGGTCCTGGACCGAATTGCGGAACAAGAACGCCAAACCCACCGGGATCTCGAGCTGGTCCCATTGGCCCGGGCCCAAGGTGAAGTCGGGGAAGGAGACGTAGCGTTCCGGGACGGCTCGATAGCGGAGCTCGGCCCGATCCTCGGTGAACAGGAGATAGCAGCCCCGGCAGGTGCACATCAGCACCCGGCTCTCCAGGTTCACCACGTGCTGGTGCGACTCGGGAATCGCCTCCGCGCACATCTCGCAGCGTTCCTCGGTCACCGGGGGTGGCCGGTTGCTGGTGATCCGCCGAAGCACCGAAACCGGCGACCCGCTCGGTCGTGAGCCGGCTGCTGGCGGTGTTGATGAGGAGGTCACTGACTCACCGCCGGTACCGCGACGGTGACGACGCCGTCACGAACCAGAAGCGGCAATGGCGCGAGGTGTTCCCCTTCCGCGTCGAGGCAGGCTCCGGCAAGTCGTACGTCGTAGTGACTGCGGCAACTGGGGCACCGCAACACCCCGTCCCCCACCGGATATCCCAGCCGGCGTTCGAGACTGGCGCCGGCCATGCTCGAGGAACACCGAGCACAGGAGTCACGGAAGACGAATAGATCGCTACCCAGCCGACAGGCCAGCAGACTGACACCGGACAGCGTGAATGTCCCGACCTGGCCGGCCTCCAGCTCGCTGAGCAGCGGCGCCGGCTCCCACGCTCCGGCCACGGGATCGCTCTTGGACGGACCCAACCTGGATCGAAGCGAGTCCACCGAGATCAGCGGACCGGCGTCCTTGGCGGCGTCGGTCTCGGTTGTATCCACCTCGATGGAGACGATCTCCGGCGCTGCCGCCTCAATGGCGGTTTCCACTGCCAACGACAGGGTGACCGACGATGATGCGCATCCGTCACAGCTGCCGAGCAGCCGCAACCGCACTCTGTCGTCGTCGGTGACCTCGAGCAGCTCGACGTCACCGCCGTGGGTGGCCAAGTAGGGCCGGACGCTTTCCAGCGCCTTCTCGACTCGCATGTTGACGTCGTAGGGATGCAGCCCATGGACCAGCAGCAGGCTGGAGACCAGTTCGTCGTCAGCCAGTGCCGCCAATGCCTGATCATCCAACCGGCCCAGGTCGTACATCAACTCCAGTACACGTTCCAGGCCGGCGCCATAGAGGTCGGCTACGAGGCGAACCAGCTCCTCGGCGCGCTCTCTGGCCACCACCCCCCCGGACGAGCTGGCGTCGAGCAGAACCTCTATGCGCTCACCCGCCGCCCTGAGTTCGTCGGCCGGCGGGCGTGCGGTTTCTGCGGGTTGTCCCATGACCCTCCGGCCCCGGCTTATTCGCCGGTGACGGACTGCGTCGGCGAATGCAGCTTCTGCAGTTTCTTTCCTTCGCCGAGGTACATGTGCACACCACAGGGCAGGCACGGGTCGAAGCTGCGGACAGTACGCATGATGTCGATGCCCTTGAAGTGCTCCCGGTCGTTCTCCTCGAAGATCGGCTGACCCTGGACTGCGTCTTCGTACGGGCCCGGCGTTCCGTAGGAGTCACGGGGGTTGGCGTTCCACGGGGTCGGTGGGTAGGGGTGGTAGTTCGCGATCTTCCCGTCCCGGATCACCAGGTGGTGCGAGAGCACTCCACGGACCGCCTCGGTGAAGCCCACGCCGATGCCCTCGTCCGGCACGGTGAAGGGTTCCCAGGTCTTGGTGTGACCGGCCCGGATCTCCTCCAATGCCTTCTCAGCGAAGTGCAGGGCGCAGGCTGCGGCGTAGGCCTGGAAGTAGGTCCGGGCGCGATTGCGCTCGATCGTGTTGCTCCATTGCGGGACGTTCCACTCGAAGGACACCGGACCCTTGAGTGCGGTCTTGGGCAGGTTGATCTGCACGCTGGTGCCGGTGGCCTTGACGTAGCCGATGTCGACCAGCTTCGCCAACGCTGTGGACCACAGCCGCGCCAGCGGGCCACCGCCGGTGTCGAGGGCGAGGTGGTCCTTGCCGTCGAACCAGCGCGGGGACATGACCCAGCTGTACTTGTCGTCCATGTCGCGCTTCTGCGGACGCGGGTTGGTGTGCTGGTTCCACGGGTGCCGGCGGTCGACCGGGTTACCCAGTGGGTCGTTCTTGACGAACATCTCCTGGTGCTCCCAGTCGTCGTAGTACGACGAACCGAGCAGGATGCGAATGCCGAGGTTGATGTCGACGAGGTCGGTCGTGACCAGCTTGCCGTCGACGACGACACCCGGGGTCACGAACATCTTGCGACCCCACTCGGTCATGTCCTTGTATTGGAAGTTGCAGTAGTCGGGGTCCTGGAACGAACCCCAGCACGCGAGCAGGGTGCGGCGCAGGCCGGACTGCTCGTATCCGGGCAACGCTTGGTACATGAAGTCGAAGAGGTCGTCGTGCATGGGCACGACCTTCTTCATGAACTCGATGTAGCGCATCAGCCGGGTCATGTAGTCGGTCATCAGCTGGATGGTCGCCACAGTGCCGACGCCGCCCGGGTAAAGCGTGGAGGGGTGCACGTGGCGCCCTTCCATCAGGCAGAACATCTCGCGGGTGTAGCGGCTCACCTGGAGCGCTTCGCGGTAGAACTCCCCGGTGAACGGATTCAGCGAGCGCATGATGTCGCCGATGGTGGCGTTGCCGTGCTCGCCGGCGTGCGGCGAGGGCGTGGCGTTGGCGCGCTCGAGCACGCCGGGGTTGGTCTCGGCGATCATCTTCTCGCAGTAGTCCACCCCGACTAGGTTCTCCTGGAAGATGTTGTGGTCGAACATGTACTCGGCGGCTTCGCCGAGGTTGACGATCCACTCGGCCAGGTGCGGTGGCTTGACGCCGTAGGCCATGTTCTGTGCGTAACACGAACAGGTGGCGTGGTTGTCACCGCAGATGCCGCAGATCCGGCTGGTGATGAAGTGCGCGTCGCGCGGGTCCTTGCCCTTCATGAAGATCGAGTAGCCGCGGAAGATCGAGGACGTGCTGTGGCACTCCACGACCTCCTTCTGCTTGAAGTCGATCTTGGTATAGATCCCGAGACTTCCCACGATCCGGGTTACCGGGTCCCAAGCCATCTCGACGAGGTCGTTGTCGGTATCTCTGTTGGTGGTCGGGTTGGGAATCGTCGACGTCATTGCGGGGCCTCTCGGCTAGGTGACAAGGGTGTCGCTCGCGACATCACGCGGGGCGGCACCACGGGGTGGCGTTACCAGGTGGGCGTTACCGACATCGGGATCTCGTTACCAGGTACGGGTCGCGCCGGTGGTCAACTCGCGGCCCTTGGAGCGCCACTTGGGTTCCTTGTCGACCGTTCGGGTGGTCACGGTGCGGAGCTTGGTGATCGTGCGTCCGTAGATGCCCACCGCGGCCGTGGACAGCTTGCCGCCCGGTGGCTCGTCCATGAAGGGCATGAACTTGTCCGGGAATCCCGGCATCGTGCAGCCGATGCAGATTCCGCCGACGTTCGGGCAGCCGCCCATTCCGTTCATCCAGCCACGCTTGGGCACGTTGCACTTGACGACGGGTCCCCAGCAACCCAGCTTCACGATGCACTTGGGCGAGCCGTATTCGGTCGCGAAGTCGCCCTGCTCGTAGTAGCCGGCGCGGTCGCAGCCCTCGTGCACGGTCTTGCCGAACAGCCACGTCGGGCGCAGTGCCTCGTCGAGCGGGATCATCGGTGCCTGGCCGGTGGCCATGTAGAGCAGGTAGGTCAGTGTCTCGGACAGGTTGTCGGGCTGGATCGGACAGCCCGGCACACAGACGATCGGGATGCCGGCCTTGGACTTCCAGTCCCAGCCGAGGTAGTCCGGCACGCCCATGGCACCGGTCGGGTTGCCGGCCATCGCGTGGATGCCGCCGTAGGTGGCGCAGGTGCCCACCGCGACGATCGCGGTTGCCTTCGGCGCCAGCCGGTCCAGCCATTCACTGGTGGTCATCGGCTGACCGGTCGCCGGGTCGTTGCCGAAGCCACACCAGTAGCCCTCGTCGTGCAACTGCTCGTTGGGGATCGACCCCTCGACGACCAGGACGAACGGCTCGAGCTCGCCGCGGTCGGCCTTGAAGAACCACTCCAAGAAGTCGTCGGCACCGCCGTTGGGTCCGCACTCGAAGTCGATGAGCGGCCAGTGCACCGCGATCTGCGGGAGACCCGGCAAGGAGCCGAGAGCGATCTCTTCGATGCTGGGCTGGGTCGCTGCGGTCAGGGCGACGGAGTCCCCGTCACAACTGAGGCCCGCGTTGATCCACAGCACATGAATCAGGGTCTGTTCCGCGGCGATGGCTTCGGCTGTCTGCATGGCTGCCAGCTCTCTGGGCCTGCTTCTCCGGCCCTGTCGCGAGAACCCGATTCGGCCCCCGGGTGTGATGTAGCTCTCGGTCTACTCGGGCCCAAATCCGGTGTCAAGTATGGAAACCCTAAGTAACGCCGTGTCGCGGCCAACGCATAAATACTGATCTTTGTCCATGGTCATTTTGCGTCTGCCTGGCCTCAGAGCTTGTTGAGCCACTCGTACCAGTCCTGCATCCCCTGCCCACTCTTGACCGACAGGGGCAGGACCTCGACACCGGGATTCAGCGTCCGCGCATCGCGCTGACAGCGCTCGATGTCGAAGTCGACGTAGGGAAGCAGGTCGATCTTGTTGATCACGATGAGATCCGCGGCTGCGAACATGTGCGGGTACTTCAGCGGCTTGTCGTCGCCCTCGGTGACCGAGATGACCACGACCTTGCCGGATTCCCCTAGGTCGAACAGCGCCGGACAGACGAGATTGCCGACGTTCTCGACCAGCAGAAGAGCACCATCCGGCGGATCCAGACTGGCCATTCCGCGGCGCATCATGTCCGCGTCGAGGTGGCAGCCCGCCCCGGTGTTCACCTGGATGACCGAGGCGCCGGTGGCACGGATGCGTTCGGCATCGAAGAGGGTCTCCTGATCGCCCTCGATCACGCAGACCGTACGAGTGCTGCCGGTCTCTCGGATGGTGCGCTCCAGCAGGGTGGTCTTGCCCGAGCCCGGGGAGCTCATCAGGTTGATCGCCACGATCCGGTGCTCGGCTAGCCAGTCGCGGTTGGACTCGGCCAGTGAATCGTTCTTGGCCAGCAGTTCCTGCTCGATGGCGATGGTTCTGCTGACCGGCGCGGCCTGGTGGGGGTGGTCGTGCTCATGGGAGTGCTCCGCGCCGTGCTCGTGGGAGTGCTCCGTACCGTGCTCGTGGGAGTGCTCCGCACCGGGAACGGTGACCCGGACGGCAGTCGGATCTCCGCAACCACAAGTGACGCACATCAGACGACCTCCACAGACTTGACGGCAAGCTCGGTACCGGCCAGAACTTTGACGTCGGCGCTACCGCAGGGGCACAGCAGGATCAGGTCTCCGAGGTTGAAGTCGTCGCCACATGTGTTGCAGTGTGCCCGGCCCATAGGTTCGTCGATCTCCAGTACCGCACCCTCCAGGGGGGTGTCCGCGGCGATGAGTTCGAAGCAGAAGCGGACGGCATCCGGTACGACTCCGGACAACTTGCCGATCTGCAGACGCACGGTGGCAACCCGGTCGGCGCCGGTGCGCTGGGTGACGACGTTGATGACGCTCTGCGTGATGGACATCTCGTGCAAGCGCTCAGCCCCCTGGTGACGGTTCCCCGACCGGGGAGAGCTAGCACGCTAGGCGGCTACGCCGGGGATCACAACGCCGTGCCCCGCGCAGCACGACGGGGAGCTCGGCTGACCGTTGGTTCGCCGTCCAGCCAGAAGCGCCAGGGTAGGTCGGCTGCCTTACTGATGCCGACTCTCGGTCCGGTCCGGACATCGGAGGCCGGCGGCGGCGGCTCGGCCAGGGTCAGTGACACGGCCGATCCCGCGCGGATCAGATCCGTCCCGTTGTCCGCACCGGTGATGCCCAGGGCCTGGGTGAGCCGGGCCGGTCCACGGGCGAGGTCGACGTCTCGCCGAACAGCCGGGCGACGAACGCGAGCTGTCTCGAGGCCTTGGACCACCTCCCCTGCCCGGATCAGGACCGCCTCCCCCGCCCCAGGAGGACCGCACACGACATTGGCGCACCAATGCATCCCGTAGCTGAAGTAGACGTAGAGGGTTCCCGCCGGTCCGAACATGACCTGATTGCGTGGCGTCAGGCCACGATGGGTGTGTGCTGCGGCATCGGTGCCGTCTCCGCTGTAGGCCTCGACCTCGGTGATCCGCACGGCCACCGTGCCCTGTGTTGTGCGGTGTCGCAGTCGGGCACCTAGTAGTTGCGGGGCGGCGTCCAGTGCGGAGCCGGACACGACCTCGGCGAGTTCGGCCATGGTGCTCAGCCTGAACGCAGTGGCCGTCGGCTCCAGGCCAGGTGCGAGGCGGTGAGCTCGGTCAGAGTGGCGATCTGCTCGGCTACCCGCACCGGCGCCGTGCCGCCGGTCGCGGATCGAGCCTCCAGGGCACCTCGCACCGTGAGCACCTGACGCACATCTGGGGTCAGCCGAGCATCAACGTCCAGCATCGCTTCATCAGAGAGCTCCCAGAGCTGAAGCTCCTCGGCGCTGGCCCGCCGCACCAGCGCGCCACTGACCTCGTGTGCGTCGCGGAACGGCACTCCCCCGCGGACCAGCCAGTCCGCGACCTCGGTGGCAAGGGCGTGTCCGGTGGGAGTCGAGGTGGCCAGCCTGGCTTCGTTGACGCGCATCGTCGCGATCATTCCGGCCAACGCCGGAAGGAGCATCATCAGTTGGTCGACGGTGTCGAAGACCGGCTCCTTGTCCTCCTGCAGATCCCGGTCGTAGGCCAGTGGTAACCCCTTGAGTGTGGCCAGCAGACCAGTGAGATTCCCCAAGAGCCGGCCGGACTTGCCGCGCGCGAGCTCGGCGATGTCCGGGTTCTTCTTCTGCGGCATGATCGAGGAGCCGGTGGCGAAGGCGTCGTCGAGTTCCACCCAGCCGAACTCGGTGGTCGTCCACAGGATGACCTCCTCCCCCAGTCGGGACAGGTGCACGCCCAGCATGGCGGCCACGAACAGGAACTCAGCTGCGAAGTCCCGGTCGGAGACCGCGTCGATGGAGTTCGTGGCGGCGGAATCGAAGCCGAGTTCGGCTGCCACTGCATCCGGGTCCAACGGCAGTGCCGACCCGGACAATGCACCAGCGCCCAAGGGGCTGATCGCCGCCCGCTTGTCCCAATCGCGGAAGCGGTCCACGTCACGGGCCAGTGCGTGCACGTGAGCCAGCAGTTGGTGGGCGAACAGGATCGGCTGGGCGTGCTGCAGGTGGGTCAGCCCGGGCGCGGGGGCGTCTCGATGTTCGTCGGCCTTGCCTATCAATGCGGTCTCGAGTCCGGTGAGGGCTCCGACCAGAAGGCGGACGTGATCACGCAGGTAGAGCCGTAGGTCGGTGGCGATCTGGTCGTTGCGGCTCCGCCCGGCCCGGAGTTTCCCGCCGAGTGCCCCGAGCCGCTCCACCAGTCCCCGCTCGAGCGCGGCGTGCACGTCCTCGTCATCCGGACCGGGCGAGAAGCTCCCGTCCCGTACGGCGATGTCGAGTTCCTCCAGCGCACCGAGCAGCTCCTGGAGCTCGACGGTGCTCACCAGGTCGGCGCGCTGCAGCACCCGGGCATGGGCCCGCGAGGCGAGCAGGTCGTAGGGGGCAAGGCGCCAGTCGAAGTGCACCGAGCTGGACAGCTTGGCCAGTGCCTCAGCCGGCCCGGATGCGAAGCGGCCGCCCCACAGGCGAGACTCGGAACTCACCCGGCGGAGCCTGCCAGACGCTGATCGCGAGCCGCCGCGAGCTTGCTGGGCAGTCCCCACAGCTCGACGAAGCCCTTGGCCAGCCCCTGGTCGAAGGTGTCGTCGGAGTCGTAGGTGGCCAGGCCGAAGTCGTAGAGCGAGGCCTCGCTGCGCCGGCCGGTGGGGACGGCCCGACCGCCGTGCAGGGTCATCCGGACCTCACCTGTGACCGAGCGGCTGGCCTCGACCAGGAATGCATCAAGGGAGTCCTTGAGGGGCGAGAACCACAGACCGTCGTAGACCAGTTCGGCCCAGCGTTGACCGACCTGACGCTTGAACCGGGCGAGGTCGCGTTCCACCGTGACGCTCTCCAGCTCCTGGTGGGCGGTGATCAGCGCGATCGCACCGGGTGCTTCGTAGACCTCGCGGCTCTTGATCCCGACCAGCCGGTCCTCGACCACGTCCAGCCGCCCGACGCCGTGTGCCCCGGCGCGCTCATTGAGAATCTCTATCGCCTTGAGCACGGTGACCTGCTCACCATCGACGGAAGTGGGAATCCCCTCGGTGAATCCGACGACCACCTCATCCGGCTCTCGGGAAGTTGCCGGGTTCTGGGTGTACTCGTAGAGGTCCTCGATCGGGGCGTTCCAGATGTCTTCGAGGAATCCGGTCTCGACCGCGCGGCCCCAGAGGTTCTGGTCGATCGAGTACGGCGACTTCTTGGTCACGTCGATCGGCAGTGACTTCTCCTCGGCGAAGGCGATGGCCTTGTCCCGGGTCATACCCGAGTCGCGTACCGGAGCCAGGACCTTCATGTAGGGAGCGAGCGCGGCAATGCCGACCTCGAACCGGACCTGGTCGTTGCCTTTGCCGGTGCAGCCGTGCGCGACGGTGCTCGCCCCATAGGTCTGTGCAGCCCGCACCAGCGCCTTGGCGATGACCGGGCGCGAGAGCGCGGAGACCAGCGGGTAGCGGTCCATGTACAGCGCGTTTGCTCGCAGGGCCGGTCCGCAGTACTCGCTGGCGAATTCTGACCGCAGATCGACAACGACGGACTCGACTGCCCCACAGGCCAGGGCACGCTCCCGGATGACCTCCAGGTCCTCACCGTTCTGGCCGACGTCGCAGGCCACGGCCACGACCTCGGCCCCTGTTGCCTGGGCGATCCAGCCGATCGCCACGGAGGTGTCCAGGCCGCCTGAATAGGCCAGTACGACGCGTTCAGTCACTTCACTTCTCCTTGGTTTGGTCAAGCTCTGGTACGTGCAGGTCTGGGTGGGCTCTGCGACCGCGTCCGGCCAGCGCGACAAGGTCGGCGGCGAGGGCCCTCCCACCATCGGGGTCGCGGCTGATCACCAGAACGGTGTCGTCGCCGGCGATCGTGCCGAGGATCGCCGGCAGGCCGGCCTTGTCCAGCGCCGATGCGAGGAATTGAGCAGCACCTGGTGGAGTTCGGATGACGACCTGGTTGGCACTGCTCTCGATTCCGGTCAGCAGTTCCCCGAGGCGGTGGACGAGCACGTCCGGGGCCCGCTGGGCGGGCCGCAGGGGAGCCGCACCCTCTTGCGGGAGTACGTAGACGGCCGGCTCGCCATCGACTCCGCGCAGTTTGACCGCTCCCAGTTCTTCGAGATCCCGGGACAACGTGGCCTGGGTGACGGCGACCCCGGAGGCTTTGAGCGCAGCGGCCAGTGCCGACTGGGAGCCGATCCGCCCAGAGTCGATCAACTCCACGATGCGCGCATGACGGGCCCCGCGGGTCAGTGGGGAAACCATGGTCATGAGACCGGCAGCTGTTGGAGAAGCCAGACCATCAGGGCCTTCTGCGCGTGCAACCTGTTCTCGGCCTCGTCCCAGACCGCACTCTGCGGACCGTCGATGACCTCGGCGGCGATCTCCTTGCCCCGGTAGGCGGGCAGGCAGTGCAGCACGATCGCCTCGCTTGCCGCGCGCGCGAGTGCCGAAGCGTTGATGGCAAAGGGGGTGAACGGTGTGGCTCGGCCGCCGCCCTCCCCCTCCTGTCCCATCGACACCCAGGTGTCTGTCGCCAGCACATCGGACCCGTCGGCGGCCGCCGCGGGATCAGCTGTCCAGAGCACCGAGCCGCCGGTCTCCACGGCCAGTTGCCCAGCCCTGGCCAGGACGGCCGGATCGGGCTGGTAGCCCTCCGGGGATCCGATTCGCACGTGCATCCCGGCCAGGGCACCACCCAACAGGTAGGAGTGAGCCATGTTGTTGGCGCCGTCACCGAGGTAGGTCAGGGTGAGTCCGGAGAGGGCGCCACGACGCTCGGCCACCGTCTGCAGGTCGGCGAGGATCTGGCAGGGGTGGAACTCGTCGGTCAGCGCGTTGATGACCGGTACCGCGCTGGCCGAGGCCATCGCCTCGATCCGCTGTTGGCCGAAGGTGCGCCAGACGATCGCCGCGCACTGACGATCCAGGACCCGGGCGGTGTCCTCGATCGGCTCGCCACGGCCCAGCTGGCTGTTCTGCGCATCGATGACCAACGGGTATCCGCCCAACTCGGCGATGCCGATCGAGAACGACACCCGGGTCCGGGTCGACGGCTTGTCGAAGATCAGCGCGACCGTCCGGGGCCCCTCCAGCGGACGAGGTCCAACGGGA